>UEXM01002692.1_pt1 | contig 12239 bp, 12 predicted proteins | sample 1796661 | NCBI WGS metagenome assembly UEXM01 (sample SAMEA4772469, study PRJEB27181) | metagenome | reverse complement strand
TTTCTACTGCACCACCTGATGTATTGACACCGATAATATAATCGCTCGCGACCACACTATAAGGACTGTCGCTGTTAGCTTTTGAGCGATATTTTACAGCACCTGCAGTCATCGTGACTGGTGCAGCTGTAGATGCTCCAATTGTTGCGTTGTTAATAGAGCCACCGGTTTGTGCGAGATCTGTAATGGTGGTTGTTCCGGTCTCACTAATCTTAAAGCAAGTTGCGCCAGTCTTCTGTTTAACTTCCACAACATCAACCGACTGTTGAGCAACCGCCTCTATCAAGACCGTCTTTTGGTCGTTGGTGTTTCCGCTAACGTGCAACTTAGCATTAATACCATTGGTGCCAATACCAACCTTGCCCGAGTCAACAATGAAGGTGTGGGCGCCGTTTCCTCCATCAAGTTGCGACATAACGTGAAGAGCACCCTGCGGTGAGGCAGTGTTGATTCCAACAAAACCCTCAGACCATCCGTCACCAGCAAACGAGGCGGTAACAAGCATTAGCGGGGCGGACTGTGGTTTGCCCGTGGTGGGGTTTCCATCGTCTAGGCGGAATAGGTGATTGCTAGTATTGTTAGCTGTTTGATTGGACTGTGAGACATGTAGACGTGCAGTGGGAACCCCCTTACCTATTCCAACTTTACCGTCTGAGCCTTGTGCAAAAATTGTATTGTTTCCGCCGCTTGTTTTAACCTGAAAATCTACATCTCCGCCGTCGCCCACTATTACTATATCTTGTGTGTCCTCAGTTAGTGTTAGGAGGGTTTCGTTACCCGCAATAAATTCTATCTTGTCGGTATCAAACTTTATGTTAGTGTCTGAGTCACCTGTATGTATCACTTTCGCAGCTACTGAAATATCATCTGCAACTGTTAAGATACTGCCGTCAAAGGTTAGGCTAGATTCGCCGTTAAGGGCTGTTGCTGAACTAAATGTGGCGATTCTATCATTAGCTCCGTTGGCAACTGCTGACACTGCGCCCCCAGCAGGAGGCGCGGCGAGCACTATATCTTTGAGTGCGTTTAGGGCAAGGAAGCTACCTGGACCAGCTATAGATCCAGTGGCAGGGTTGGAGAGATTTACCAAAGATGAAGTTAGGTTTGTTAGCGTAGTTACTCCATCAGCTGCAACCTTTACAGCGTTTGCACCTGCTTTGTTCTGCACGAGCAGGAGGTCTGCGGACTGGTTGCCGTCTCCGCTAATTATCATCCCCTTTGTTCCAGCAGCGGAACTGCTAACATGAAGGAATGCGTCAGGAAGGGCTTTATTGATTCCTACCCTGGCTGTTGTTGGGTCCACGAACAGTGTATTGTCGGAGGCGGAGAGCGCCCCGGCAAGCTTTACAGTGCTAGAAGCGCTAACAGCAGATAAAGTAAACTCACCGCCGGCGTCTATTTTAACAGCAGTGGCTCCGGTTTTATCTTGAATTGTGAATAGATCAGCGGATTGGTTGCCCTTAGCACTGATAATAAGTCCCTTATCGGCAGCAACTCCGCCGCTGATGTGGAACGTAGCGCCGGGAGATTGTGTACCTACGCCAACTTTTCCGTTAGTGTCCAAAACAAGTTGAGTCTCAGAAGTGCCAGCACCAAGCGATATGTGATTGAGGGTGTTACTCGTAACGTCCGACCTAATCAGCCCCATTTGTGAGCCGTCACCGCTACGGAACTTAATCTGCTGGTCTCCGCTGGCGGCGTTACTTCTAAGGGTCAAGAGCGGATGTTCTTCGTTGATCTCAACTCCAGTAGAAGTTACAGCACCGAACTGAGCCGATGATCCACTTATGCCAGTAGAACCGGTTAGCTCAGCTGCCCTTAACTTGGACAGATCACTAGTAGCAATATCATATGCAGCCTTGTCTGGACCTTGGGCTTTAACCTTTCCGATTACAAAACTACCTGAAGTTTGGTCCCAAAGGATCGCTTGGTTGTTGTTACCAGCCAATCCAAAGACAAACCCACGATCGCCAACTGAGCCAGTTTCATTAGCGGCATCACCAAACCCAAGACCAATAATCGGGTCACGCACAATAAGGTTACTGGATGAGATTACCGTATCAACTTGAAGGCTTTCAGCTTTAATGCTTCCAGATATAAGAGCAGAGCCAGTGATCTGCAGGTCGCCGACAATCCTAACAGCAGTTGTCTGAGGAAAACTAGCTGAGACATGTAATTGCTTTGCCGGTAATACTGTTGGGAAGTTTAGCCCAACGCCCACCTTGTTAGAGGCAGTTGCAAATGCCAAATACTTAGAGCCTGAGAACGTTGTATTGTTCTTTATAATTGCGATAGACCCGGTTATATCGGGACCTTCAATTGTTTTTAGAACATCTAAGTTTATATATGCCCATCCGTAATCTGGCATTTAGAACTCCTATACTAGCGGTGTGGTCAAGCCAGACCCTGTAAGAGCGTACATTCTACCCGTTGGGATCTGTGTTAGCTCGGCGACGACTCTATACTTTCTATTAAAAGCCTCATCGTCTGGTGTGGATACGTAAATCTCACTGCACTTCACATTGAACGTAACTTGGCGAAGATTGCCAGAAAGAACAAAGTCGTGCTGACCACTTACAGTAGCAGGGGACGGCTGTCCAGTTGTGTTAAAGTGGATTCGCAGCTCATGACAATAGCCCTTGCTATCAACGTCGGAGCTGGCAACGGTCACGGACTTCGCAACCATTGGAAAGCTGAATTTACGCTGAGTATTTTTGGCATGCCCGTTAGAGCCACTAATATAGGGGACACCAGAAACCTGATAGGATCCTACGTTATTCAGCCCCACGTTATAGTTTTTCATTTCTGCCATTGGTTTCTCTCCTTACTTTCTTTTACGCCTACTATAATTAGGCTCTTCAAGCAAAATAGCCTTTTCTTGGCGGACACGTTTTTTATTTTCTGCTATCTGCCTTCGTTTAATATTTCTCTTTATCTCCGAGGGCTTTACATGGTATCGCCTAGCTCGCAGCTCATCCATAAGTTTTATTTTTTTAGTTTTCTTGATAAACCTACGAATCATACGATCAGAATTTTCATTCTTATTCTTTGGGGTAATCTTTACATTAATTGTCATTTTTCTTCCGTTATTTGATGTGTGCTGACCAGCGACCGCCAGCCATTCCTAAAATGCTAGAAATATCAACCCCAGGGTCGCTGGGGTCCATATCGGCAAGAGGTCCCTGGGTACGGGGTCCTTCGGAGACCGAACCTCCTTGGGACAAGGGTGCAGTGCCCTCAAAAACATTTACTCCGCCATAAGCATCAGACCCAATAGCAGATAGAAGCTGCTGTTGGCGATCCCTGGCTTCGCGTTGTCTCTGCTCCATAAGAGCCTCTTGTTCAGCACGGTTGTCGTGCTGTTTTGCGGGTGGTGCCGATTCTACCAAGGTTGGACGGCTAAGCCCCTGTGCAACCTCGGCAACTATATTGGATAGCGCACCATCCTCAAATATTACTTCTCTGACGCACTCCTTGATAAGGGGCTTAAGAGTCTTTAGTAGTTCTTCTTTCTTCATTTAAAATCCTATTTTGTAAATGCTTTCAGTAGTTTTTTGAATTTGTCTTCGTGACTTTCAGTTATGTAATCATTAACTGTCTTTGACTCGTCCATTGGGGAAACTTCTTTCTCTTCTTCAGCATCGTCGCCATCCGGCTCATCGTCTAAGCTGGTGCGTCCAGCTTTCATATTCGCAAGCATAGCGGCTAGCCCAGATACAGGATTCTCCTCCTGGGGCTTAATGTCTAGAGATTGCAAAACACTACGTACTGGATCTACGTCAACACCACCCAAGAATCTAGTTATCATATCCTTAGTCTTATTTCTATCTTGGCGGTCAGACTCAGAAGAGCTAAGGTATGCGCCGATAAGATCTTTAATCTTTTCATCGTCTATTTCTGCATCGCCTACAGCAGCTCTTATGCTCTTGAGGGCGCTCTTATCTGTGGTGATTGAGACATTATCTTTCTTAACAGCTTGTGCGATTTTCTTGTTAATCTTCGCCTGTGCTTCAGCGTCCTTCTTCTTAGAGGGAGTGTATTCAACTGCACTCTGGGAAAGCTTCCTTTTATTGACCACGGGCTTAGAGGCTATTCGCTTTACCTCCTGCTCCTTGCCAGGCTTTGAGAGATGAACCTCTGGCTCTTTAGGGTCTATTATAACAACAGCTTGTGTCTCTGGGGTCACCTCAACTTTTTCTTTTTTCTTCTTCTTGTCGGGTGCGCTCTCTTTCCCATTAACGTCCTCTATTGCAGATCTGAGAGGATTTATGTACTCCTGTGTCAATTTGCCCATCCACTCTAGCCCAGGTATGTCAGCTGCCATGTCAGCTAAATCTACCAACTTCTTAGTAGCCCCAACTACGTCATTAACAGTTGCTTCGGACCCTGACTTCTTTAACGCATTTTCTATCGTCGCACGAACATTGCGAGCAGCGCGAGCTTTATCAGCTACCTTTAGTGATTTGGCAACTTTAAGAACCACTGGTCCATATTTACCAGCCTTTGCAGCAACCTTGCCCGCTGGTATCAAAGCAGCCAAGCTTAAAAGTGCCTCATCATAATCCCCCTGCGCCACATTCAAGCCTGCTCCAGCTAAGGCAACAGGAACATTTGCGCCTGGGAGGAAAGAGGCTGCGTCAAGCGCGCCTTCTAGAGCTTGCGCAGCTTCTGTGTTTGCTAGGTCGCGGGCTTTTTCAGCTGTGTCGCTTACAGCAGTAGCTACTTTCTTTGCAATAGTGGGCTCCTCAGCAGGTTCCTTCTCTTCGGGAGTTTTTGCTTCGGGTGGTGGTGCTGGTAAGGGCGCAGGGGGCGCAAGCTTTACTTGATTTGTGTTTGCCCACTGGTTTAGGATTCTGGTTACTTTTCTTAGGGCGTCTTTTTCCAGACCAAAAGAGTTTAAAAGATCTTGTACAGCTGCGGTTGCTTCTCCTGAGAATGTTCTGTTGGGGGCGCCGGAACCGCCAAGCTGTTCTAGAAGCACCTCTTCCTCTTCGGCATACTTGAAGAAAAGATCAATTAGTTGTTGCTTCTGAACGTTTGTCAACTCTTTCACATTCTTTAGAAAGTTAACAAGAGAGTCTTCCATCGCACCACTTGTGATACCAGCAGCACGATAAACATCGGGGTCAGTATCGCTAGCAGATACGTTTTCGTTTAAGAAGCTTCGCCAGTTATTAAACTGAACCTGTTCTTGTTTAAAGGAAGACCATTGACTCATGTTTTTTAGTCCTTTAAGATCTCGTTAAATAGGCGATTTAACTTGTCGCCCTTGCTTTCGTTTAACGGCTCTTTATGCTCACGCATCATAAAGGCACCTGGGGTTGAGGGCTCGGAGACCATATCAAAGCAGATGAGTTGAAAATCGTCTTGAACCACTGTCACACCGTTGTGCTCCGCAACAGAGCCTAGTCCTCGTGATGAGATGCCAACCTGCACTCCGCTCTCTACTAGGGAACGCAGAATATTACCGGAAGGGGTCGGGAGCACCTGGATTTTTCCGTAGACGTCATCACCATCCATCCAAAGCTTTGTCACCTTATGGGAGACCTTGGAAAGCTCTACAACTGAACTATCGGGGTGGTCAAGCTCGCCGAGGGCGCGGTTCTCTCCAATAAGCTTCTGATAATTCTGAACTTCGCGCTCTAGAATTTCCTTGCCATATTTTCTACCGTTTCCGTTAAGGGTCTCGGCTCTCTGGCAAACTCCAGACAAAATCATACCGCCCTCTGCCACGAACTTCTTCTCAGCTTCGGTTAGAAGATCTTGGCAGATGCCGCCATCACATAGTGCGAAAAATTCTCTTAGTAGTTTCTTGCTCATAATTTTTACCTAGATGCGGGCGCCACCCGCATGAGTTGGGATCCCTTGCAGCAGCGACGTACCGGTTGCAGTCCCCACTTACGATCCGTGAATCTCATGTCTAACTCCTTTATCGCCAAACAACATGGCGAGAATGTATGATGTTCCTGAACTTAAGCAGCCCAGAAGAAAAGCATTAAATAGAGAATGCTCAAACATAAATAGTTCTGTGAAGCGGTTCGTCACCAACAAAAACACGCCGACCCAAAAGCCCACACACATAGGGCAATGGAAGAGGTGATACTTCGGTCTAATCTTATTGAAGATAGAACCATAAACTAAAATATTGGTCAACCCAAAAGCACATAGAATAAAATATATGAGATCCACACTAGCCTCTAGTATCCATAGTAATTATAGAGGGACATGCCATAGGGACCACGAGTCATCTCGGGGCGAATGGATCCCTTCTCGGCTGCCTGGGGAACCTCACCCAGCTCGGTTGAGTATTCCTTATCTGGATCTGTATAATCTTGATCTACCTCTTGCTCATAGTCCTCAAGGAACTCTAGTGAAGGCTTCTCTTCTTCTAGAAATCTTGCAATATTGATAATAGCAATTTTGATAGCTGGCAATTCTGTTGACTGGGGTATAAGTGCCTCCAGAGAAGCAAACACGTTCCCTCCTTGAATTGATGAGGGGTCAATTACACCTCGTGACTCCAAGAATTCAAACAATCTATTTTGGGCGCCGTACACTACGCCACTCTTTAATCTCTTGGGTAAAGTTAAGATTTTACTTTGTTCTGGCATCACAATTATGTCTATGTCAGGGTGGTCAGAAATTAGGAAGTCTCCGCTTAAAGTTTTTCTAATGTCTAGGCGAACTTTAATCCCTGGGCGCTGAGCCAGTTCAGCGTCAGATACGCCGTCCTGTACAGCATCCCCCATCTTAACCGTTATACCCATTAGTCTCGTAGCTCCTCTACCAAGCTTTGAATTTTCAAAATGTGCTCAATCGTAGTGGTATCTATCTCCTGATTCTTAAACCCGTCAAGAATGGATAAGACTTTATTGGCGTTCTCACTCAAAATTGTGTCCTTCTGAATCTCCTCATCTTCTAGTGATTCCCTCAAGGCGACGGTCAAGCGTCCGATCTCCTCGTTGAGAAAAATCTTAAGGTCTACTCCATCATCGTGAAAAGAAGCGATGTAACGACTAAGAAGCTTCTGCTGATTTTCAAGTAACTTGCCCTCGTACTGTTCGTTAAATTTCTTTACGAAGGTTTTATATACTAAGTTATCAATTGGAGCCATCTTATCTTGCGACTCTGTAGAATTAGAAGATAGTGCCTCAGCTAGGTTGCCTTCAAGCAAAACCCGATGCTTTACAGAAACATCAGGATTTAGAATTTGTGAGATTGTAGCTAAATCTTTATAATTTGCCACAAAATTACTAAAGACGTCTTTTGATAGAGCCTTGTTAATTTTATTAATCAGAGCAGTCTGCTCTGCAAAAATTTGACTCCTGTCTAGAAACCCATGGCTTCTTTTGACTTCAGATATCATCTTTTCACATAAAGCCTTATCTGCATCGGTGGTTTCGTACAAGACTTTGTAAAGATCCAATTCCCTTCTAAGGGATGAATCTTTTCCAAAATGCTCTTTTACAATTGACACAACCACTCCTTTGCGGTTAGTATCTTTAGCCACGATACATTTTGTCAATTCCCTAACAAGCGCCTCGTAGATAAAAGCGGTGTTACGTTTCTTATTGTGTCTAGTCTTTGTTAGCATCTTCATTTCGCTCCAAGGTTTCTACCAATCTTCTTATTTCTAAATTAGACTCAAGTAGTTTCTTTTCCTCTACATCATAAGTAGATTCTACATTCTCATAAATACCTTTTGCCAACCTATCCAAGTCTTGTTTGCCGCCAAAGCGTGTCCTGTCGGTGTTTCTAAACATCTCTGGTGTCGTCTTAGCGGCGTATGAACGCCGTCGGGCGCCAGATCCTCGTCCATCTACTTTTTTGGGCTTGTACCATCCATGGGATCGGGCGGTAGTCGTCTTTCCATCGGCACGAGTAATGGTTGAGTCTCGCTTTCCGGGGGGAGCATCAGGGGTTGCGAGTAAGACTGAATCGTCTGCTCCTGCATCCGCGTCGGCTGCTCCTGCATCAGCCGCTGGTTCTCCTCCAGCTTCTCCTCCCAGTGGTTCACCGCCCAGATCTCCGCCAAGGTCCGCGCCCAGATCCCCACCAAGAGCGCCGCCGAGATCACCCCCCCCAAGGTCACCGCCACCAGCAGCAGCGGCAGTCGCGGCTTCAAATTGTCCTTGCAACAACGCATCATATTTTTTATCATAAACTAGCTCCCTGCTATTTCGTAAGAACTCCTCCTCAGAGAGGTGGAATAAGTGCTCAGCAATCCAGCGACGACTAAAGAAGCCCTCAGTGGCAGAGGCTGCAACATCAAACTTAGTCTTCCAATGTTCCAGCTCTTGTATCTCGGCGAGTTTGGATGGGTTGTTAAGCGAAAGATCAAAAGAGATAATGTCATCACCTCGGAAACCCAGTGTATAGAGGTGAATTATTCCAATCTTTTCTAACTCTGACACCACAGATCTCTGGAGTCTCTGAATTGTTCGGGCGAAACGGATATCCTTTTGCGCCAATGTTGTCTTGTCCTCGGAGCCTTCTTCACCTTGCGTCAAATAAGACTGAGGAATCTTGAGGGCTGAGAAGAGCTTGTCGCGAAGGTATTTAACATCATCTATGTCGCCTGTAAAGGACCCGCCAGGAAGCGATTCCACCTTAGAAGAGTTTCCGCCACGCATAGGAATAAAGTAGTCCTCTTCAACTGACATGGGGTTGTAGCGCAAATCAACGCGACCGGTATCCTGGTCTACGAGCTGGTTGCGCTTCATTTGCGTCATCACCTTTTGCATATACTGTTCAACGTCGTTAGCGTTAATATTACCTACGTCAATGTAAAACACACGGCGTTCTGGTGATCGGACAATGCGATAAGCCATCATTGCGTCCTCTAGAAGCGTTAGCTGTCGCCAAATACGACGTGCGGGCTCCAAAACAGAAGTTCCATAGGGGGCGTATTTATCATTGCCAAGGATTCTAAAGTGTGCGATCTGCCAGTTCTCAAAAGTCATACCGGCTGAGTTCCACTGATACTGGATATAATTAGGGTTAGTCTTATCTTCGCCCTCTAGTCTCTCAATTTCCATAGACGGAAGCCCAATAGCAGTACGAACCCCTTGTTCTTCGTCTATATCAAGATAAAGGAAGTAGTCTCCGAACTTACACATTGAACGGCACCAACCGAACAAGTTGAATTCAATGTTCAAGACATTGTGATAGAGTGTTTCTAGGACCGCCTTAATCTCGTCATTGTGGCACTTAATAGAAAGAAGGGGCGTGAGGTCTGAAGATGTAGTCATCTCGTCGGCATAGATGTCTAGCGCAGAAGCAATCTCAGGTGTAAACTCCATTTGGTCAAAGTCTGCGTACCGCTCGGCGCGATTCTGGTTAACGTAGAAGTTTGCCTGCATCTTTTCATGTGCATAGTATTCTGACTTCTTAAACTGTTGACCACTAGCTGACTTAAATCTCGCCGAATACTTATCCATATCACGGCGCTTAATCTGACGACCTGTCTGACTACGATAACGTACAATGGGTCCTGAAAAGATTCTTGTTAGCTGTTTAAACAACCTATTTTGTTGATTTGCCGGGTTTTTATTGCGATCTGCCATTCCAAACTATCCTTTGTAGAGCCACACAAATTGCTTGTCAACCTGCTGGCTTTGATTATTGCTGTTATTTAAATCAGATTCGTGATCAATCTTTCTGTTATACCCTTGCATGCCGGGAATGGCAGTGCTAAATTTTGTATTTGAGACGATCATTGAATCTAAAAACGCTTTTCTATACTGAACCTCTCTCTGGTTCTCCTCAAGGGCGGTGTCCCTAACCCAGCAAGCAATTGCCAACGCCATAATCAAATCGTCGTTATAGCTCCTCATTGCTTGTGGTCGCCCATTATTCCAAACAAATGTCTTTAGTTCGTTTGCCGTCCTTGAAGAGTATAGGGTAATTAGTTTATTTCTAATGAATTCTTCTAATTTTGCAACGATTAGTGGTCGGGTCTTCTGTGACGTAGTGAAACCGGCTACCGAGTTGGACATTCCTTCAGCCTCTAATTGGCTAACGTATTCGTGCGTAGATTTAACAGAGTAATATATATTTGGATATTCTAGATCTATAAGCTTGTTTAAAACAGCAAATCCAACGGAGTTGTTCTCAACCACAACTAAGCAGTCATCGTATTCCTTACCAGCAGAATACAGCATGTTTGCATACAAATCCGGGGTTGGCTTTCCTTGATATTCTGCAACGACTTCCATGGTTTCTAGTTTGATAATGTGGAATACAGAATAATCCTTACCATCGCCACGAGCCACATCAGCTACCAACAGGTAAGAGCAGTTTTCCTGACCTTCTTCCCAGATCCAATAATTTCTATCAAAGCCAGTCCTGTGTCTCGGCTCTCTTACAGTTTCAAAAATTCTCTTAATATCATCCGGGTGTATGACCGTCTCACCCGACGTATTGAAGTTGCACTCTAACTCTTGAGCGATCTGACGGCGAGACATGTTTCTTGTCTCCTTCTCAAACCATTCACGGTCACGATCGGGGTGCGCGTCCCACATTAGCTGAGTAGGGTTGAAGTCATTAACACCTTGCTCAGACTCTGTGTAGGTCTTATGAAACCAGTTACCAACACCGTTGGGGGTGGACAGGGCGATACAGCGACCACCAGTTGATAGAGTGGGGTATAGACCCGTCCACAACTCTCCAAGACCCTCAACGTGAGCAGCCTCATCAATTACCAGAAGTGACAAAGCCTCTGAACGACCGGCATCACCGGAAGTTGAAGAGGCTTTAATTTGAGATCCATTGGACAGCTCAAACGATGAGCGGTTGTCAATAGTGATGTCTGTGATTTGCAAGAAGTCGGGGACGTTCTTGAGGATGTGCTTCACCTTCTTTACAAGGTTGGATGCGGTGCCGAACTTGGTGGCGATGACAAGCACGTTCTTGTCACGATGAAAAAGCATAAGCCAGACAATGTATCCCGCTGAAATCGTGGAGATACCTAACTGCCTGGCTTTTAGGATGATATTGAAACGATAGTTATTAAAATCGTTTAGAAGTTCTGCCTGAAAATCGTATGTTTTAAATGGAATCAACCCTCTTTGAGGGTGGGAGATGCGGGCGTAATTGTTTACAAAGTAGACTGGGTCTTTACCGCACTTTATAACTTCTTTATAAATTTCTTTCTTGGTAAGTTGATAACCCATTCTTCATTTTAAGGAGTCTCGGGACCGTATCCTTGCGGTGTGCGCTTAAGCATGTTGCGGAAATTACGGTCAGCTAGTTCCTTTTGTGCCTCGTCATCCACTACGCCGGTCAAACCGCCGATTTCGTAATCGCAGCTAGCTTGGACCCAAGTCCATACTCGTGAGCGATTTTGTACTAGCATATCACAGTCACCCATTTTCTTTAAGGATAGCGTGTTCTTTGTGATGGACTTATATTCTTTCTTGAGGAACTTTACAATATCAGCGAATGTCTGCTCCATATCACTCTCAAAGTTATTAGCATATACTTGCTTAAGTTGGACCTCGCCCTGATAAGTGACACGCAGGATATTGCCCATAAACTTCACATTGAAGCCGTCAATGACGCGGCGGTCATTGATCATATGACCCTCTTCGCGTTTAAGTCCGACAATCTTTTCATCGCCGCCCTCGTAGGAGGAGCCTAAATCGTGTGCTCCGTCATAAGCGTTTGCTGCTGCTTGCGCGATTCCTCGGATAATTTCAAGTGTCGTTGCCATTATTTGGTCTCCATCCAGATAGCCATCTCTCTTCTCGGTCTTCAACGTGCTTTACATAACAGTCCCGGCAGCAATCATATTTATTCATATAAACGTCGTCGCGGACATCAAATGAATATGTATCGCACACCGGACAAGTACGATTAGACTCTTTATTAAGTAGTTTCTTGGGTACTAAAATACCATTAACTTCTACTTTCTCATCCTTGTCGTATAGCTGAGCTTCTTTTTTTGTTAAGCGCTTTATCTGTTGTAGATATTCTGCTTCCTTTTCATCAGTCCAGTTTCCCTTTGGGTTCTGGACTGCTTCGCTGCCATACTTCTTGCTAATAGCTTGTTCTATTTTTGCTATCTCGTTCCAGTCTCTCTTACTCACTGTGACCCCTGACTAATCTCCCGCGCTGCAAAGAAGATTGCGATTGAAGTGGCAGCCCCAACAATGAACCCTCCCGCAAAAAACCAATGGCTATTGCGGTTTGGATGTTTGCGAACCATCTCCTGAAGGTCGGCAATCTCTTGGTCCCTC
>UEXM01002686.1_pt1 | contig 12256 bp, 13 predicted proteins | sample 1796661 | NCBI WGS metagenome assembly UEXM01 (sample SAMEA4772469, study PRJEB27181) | metagenome | reverse complement strand
GATAAACACCGAGTTCTTTTCTCTGGGTCATACGATCTCTTTTTGCTCCAATTAGAATTAATCTATATTGTTTCATTTTTCTTACCTATGCGTTAGTTCGCCAAGTCCCTTCTACGCGAGGGCGTTGCACCTCAAGAAAAAAGAGGGCGGCGTTTTACTTCGCCAAGTGGTTTAACTTTACCTAAGTGGAGGGGATTTATCGTAACCCCGAACGCCAATACTTCAACGGTTATTGGTAACCACCGATCTTTGCCGGTATAATATCAATTAGTGTCAGATTCACTCACTGGCAGCAATTTCTTCCTTTTTTACAAAGAAGTTCTGACCGTTCTCATCCTCAACAAGCAAGAAAGGCGAAAGTGGACCAAGTGGGTCAGCACCGCGAGTAGCGGGGCCGAGTCCAATGATACACATAGGCTCTCTTAGACTGTCAGTCAAATAAGCGGTCGTGATTGCAAGCAGCGCGATTTTGATTACCTCAAAACCCATACTGTCTGCGGGTGCTGTCCATGCATTAATAAAAATGTAAGTGTTTTCGAATTTTTTATCTTCGCTCATAATTCTCTCCTAAGTAATGCTTGTTCAATACACTCCAAGTAATCGAGTCTTAAACTCGTTCTTTGCAGCGCGTTCTATAGCATAGTAGACTTCGACAACTTCATCGTCTGCTTCTGCTGGATCTCCAATGATCCAGTTAGCAACTTCTTCCGCATACCCATTATGAATAATTTCCTGGTATGCTTGTCTATAGTCTAAGTTATCTTTCATAACTTGTTCGGTCATAAAAACTACGGCCGACTTTATGTCATTTTCATATTCTTTAATACAAATTGTCATATTTTTCTCCCTATGACCTTTAGCCCTGGTCCTGGGCAGTTTTTCTCTCCCACATTGTTACTGTGTGGGGTTCTCAAGCGTTGATAATGAATTTGACAGTCACTTTTTACGAGGGCCATATCGCTCCACCATCTGTTCTTCCGTAGGGATAAACAATGGGGGAGTTCTATTTCGCCATTCTGATTCGTGTTTCAATTCTTTAACAAAGGATAGGTGCAAGTGTAGACTTTTGTCCTTAACATTTGCAATCCACCAATCTCTGCAGCCCCAATGATCGGAAGGGTGAACCCCTTCCTTATCCATGGTTTCCAACAATTCCTCAAAGGAATAGCGGATAATACCCCAGACTTGTATATCTTTGTTGCTTAGAATTTTATTCAATCTTTTGATTTCTTCCTCGTAATCAAATCTTGTCATCTTTTTCTTCTTCATATTCTTACTCTCCTAGAGCAACCGAAGTTGCCTAACCCCCGAAGAGGATTTGCTTTCTCATTAGTGTTCAAACTCACGCAACATGCGCTCGATTACCTCAAGCGGCACACCATGAGTATTTCTCTCATGATACACCTCGGCGCTTTCGCTCATGTCAGTGACAATGATTTCCACTTCGTAGCCCAACTGTTCAGCGAGGAGAACATAGTTCTCGTATTCCCACTGATATGTGTTGGTATTGTCTACGATAATTGTTTCTTCACCCATAACGACTAGCGCATGAATGAATGCACCCCAGCAGAACTGGTGTGCTTTGCCTACAAGCCAAGGTTTGAACTCTTTCAAATAAGAAGTGCCGTTCAATGCTGCTACTTCATAGAAGTAGTTATCAGCCGAACAATGCACAACATTTTCGTCTTCGTCCATAATCTTGCTTGCTTCAGTTGTCTTACCGGTGCCAGGGGCACCTCTGATAATATAAACCTTCATCTAAACAAGCCCCCGAAGAGGTCTTGCTTTCTCTCACGCAAAATCTGCGCGGCACATAATCATCACAGGGCACTGCAGTGTCCCTCCGATAATGCGTCTATCAGGCCGGGGCGTAGGCAAGAATGTCCGCTTCACTTTCGATCCACCACACTCCTGACTCCGACTCGTTGTCTTTCGACAATTTGCCTATTTAAAAAAAAATAAAGGCAGAGTCCATAACTATTGTTACTTTCTCTGCCTTTATTTATTCTGGTAAAACTCATTTACCTACTCCCTGTTATCGCTGCCGGAATTGCAGGCTTCTTTGTTTATCCACAGTCTCGCTTATCTGTCTTGAAGATTATGTCGCTAATCTCCCCGCGTCCCGCTTATCGCGGAATCATTGGTCGTCGTCTATAGTGTAGAAGTGACGGGTTCCGGTTCTCCAAAGTGTAACCTTGGTTTGCTCCAGCCCATACGCTGCTTTGCCGACTTGATATCGGCACCAACCTGCTTCTTCTTCTGTCAATGATGTGACAGGCCAATAGCCGTTGGTGTTATCTTCTTCATCAGTATAGATTAATAATCCTAATGTCATTTGGTTTCTCTCCTAAAGGGATGTCCTCGTCCCATACAGTAAGTTCTCGTTACTTACACCGTCCCCACTCCGTAGGGGCTTTACGAGACACAGCATCTAGTGAATGAATCACTCGATCATGTCACTGAAGCCGGTGACTCCAATGATACGACCGTCATCATCTCTAACGGTTCCGTCCACGAGCAAGAAGTCGGTTCTACCCGCCTCTTTGAGCGCAGCACCAGCAATTGCCGAGACAATCATGACGACACCTTCTTGCGGGTTAGGCAAGGGCACTTCGGCATTGTTGTCAAGGGTATTAACTAGAACCGGCTCGCCAAAGCGAACTTTCCTAACCTCGAATTCGTTTCCATCGACCGTGATCTTGCGATCAACGATACTGTTTCTACTCGCACGAATAGTCATACCAGTCTTTGGGATCTGCTTTATGAGAGCGTCACCTTCAGGGTTGTATAGGTTAATTGCGTGCGGCGTATAGTTTTCTAAAATAATTGACATATTTCTTCCTCCTTTCTATTGAACTATCATTTCGCGTTGGCTACTCGATGGGAGTCATCGACCCCTCTACAATACGGTAGCATCTTACGACGCGTTCCCTTCCGACGATTTAACAATATTATAAGCCATAAGGCAGTCATCGTGGAATAGTTCTCAAACAGTCGTAGTCCTTCCAAACTAACTGTCGAACCCAGGCGCATTTAAGCCTTTCAAAATTACAGTGGGTTAATCCGTTCACGAATATTACTACGCGTGAAACCACCTTGGAAGGTGGCTGGGAACCAAAAAGGGGCTAACCCCTTAGTGGTTCGGCTCATCCTATTACTAGGAATCTATACCACTCTTTGAGTGTTCTGCCCTCTCGACGAGATAGGGCGCGGCATCTGAACCATGCAAAAGAATCAAATTGGCTGCGAATGAGCAGCATTGTCCTCGCGGATTTCTGCTGCATCTTCTCGCATCAAAGTGCTGATATCCACAACAACATCGCGGTTGTCATAGGGTGGATTAGCGGAAACAACAGTCACGGTGAATGTGCGGTGTTCGACTTCTGTGGAAGTAACCGGGATAGACTCCACGATTAGTTTTCCATTTTCGTCAAAGGCTGGCATATCACGAACAGTGATGTTGTCGCCTATTGTTTTCTTTTGAATAATTTTTTCTCCTTCGGTTTTCATTTTCATAATCTCCTTTCTAAGTGTTGTATAACAACACTATGTTGTTCTTCCCAAATGCGTATTAATCGCATCCCTACCATGAAGATAGTTAGTTAAGGTGCTACCATAACTAATTATCCTCGCCTAGGATTATAATTACATACCTATTATCCATAGGGGAGTCTTAGATCCTCTGCTAGAGGACTCCAGTAATAACTAATTAACTTTAGATTCGGATAGCAACCCGTCACAGTCGCTTTCTATATTTCTTATAGGTATGAGCCTGGGAATCGGTTTTACCGCCGACTCCATAACCCATTGGTTATCCCCAAGAATAATTCTTAGTTAATTAATGCTTTAACACATCTAATGCTAGTGCTAAGGGACTTACTTGCCTCAAAGTAAGAAACGATTGTGTCCATTAAATCTGGCTTCCCTTTTAGCAGCCATGCTAAGTAGCCCCCCACGCAACAAAGGCGTGTTCCTTCTAAGAAGGAGGGGAATTGGGTTTGATTTAACAGTCACTCTCGTAACTTCTTTGAGTAGTTGCAATAGTATAACTCTCGCTTATACCAGACTATTCCAGGCAGAAGAACGACCTTGCGGCCGAGATCTGCACCAGACTGTTTAATTGCAACGGGCTGTAAGCCCCCTAGTTCCGTTAAAGGTTCTAGCACTCATTCTATGAGCCGAGGGCTCGGTTGCAGAAGTGGGTAGTATGCTCCATGAGGCTCGCTCTCATCTTAGGCCGTCTTATTGCAGACTTTGTTTCACATTTCAGTCACTTCTGACTGTTTCGTCGTCTTCACCAAGTTAGTGTTCCGACTGTTTGGACATAAGGGAAATCCCCTCATGTCTCTTTTCTCCTTTTAAGTGTCCATCACGGATGGCTACACTGGCAAAAACTCTGCCTATTCTATATCTATTCAGTTGCGTTTTCAATGAACATGTGTAATCTAAACGGAATTCCTCATATAATCCTGACTGCACCTTAAAGTGTTCAGCCAGTTAAAGACTATACGCAACAATTCTAACACACCCGTAAAGGTGATGTATCCCGTATTCTGTTTTTCAATTGCTATTACTAACCGTGCTTCGCTCTTATGTTTCCATAACAACCACGCCATTCTTATTTGACACTCACGATTATACATGTTCTCCCGCGCAACGGCGCGATAGAGTTTTATTTTAAATCCACACAGTTATCTGTAAACAGTAAAGCCCTAAGGCATAACCGTGTGGGTGTTTCCCGTAAGGGAAACGGTTGCTACCCCGAAGGGTAGCGGCATCTAATAATGCCTTATCTAAGCAACAAGAGGCTGGGCGAACCATACCTTTGAGTTGCGGACTACTGTTTGGTTTAGTTAAGTTAGGGTGTAGTCATAGAAACCAGTCGTTACAGGCTAACCTTAGCGGTCGCCTTTTTCCTGGGTCTCTTCCTTCCTCATTACTTATTCGTGGTTTTAACTACCGGTATTGGTAATACTTCACTAATAAGTGGCATCTCTACCTAAGAGCCAATAGGCTCCAAGGGGCCGCTAATGGTTCAGATTAGCAGCCCCTTTGCTCACGCAAAACTTCTTTCGAATTAAGAGAAGTTTGCAACGAGAATCTTGACGATGGTTTCCCAAGGGATTCCATCTGCATTCTCTGCCCATTCCTCGCCGACATTTTCATCAGCGTTATCGCTAATCCACTTAATCAACAATGTTGTGTGTGTTGTGTGGTGGACCCGCGCATTAATAGCAGCGATAGCATCGCCTTCCATCTCGATAACAGCGCCGTCCATGACTTCGCTCTTCTCGGTATATGCGTGTGTGTTGTCGCCTGTCCAGCAGGTGACAGGGTTCTCTTTGGAACCCACAATGACCTTCACATCGTCTGGTAAAACCAGTTTCGATAGGTCGATCTGCCTAAATATTGACTCCTCGAATGGAGTCAAGTGCTTAGGGTAGTCTGGCCTAAACTGACGCATAATGTCAGTAGCATCCATATCCCTTTGGGCAGTTCGGTTAGGGATCACAAGTGTTCCCTTTCCGTAGATATGAGAACCAGCAGTTCCCACATTTACGATGATATCAGCGCCCATACAGCGTGCAAACATAGCACACTTCGCGGCGTTGATTTTTCCGACACCAGAGATTAGGATGTGAAATCCTAAGTCGTTCTCTAGTATGCTTCGTGTTTCTGGCGATAACTTTTCAAGTTCAGGTTCACAAGCAACAATCAATACTCGGTTCTTGTAACCGATACTGCTTGCTCTTGCGTGTGCTGCACTCTTCATAATCATAGCCAATGACAGTAAAACTGCCATAATCATTTCAATTTTCATTTCCATTTTTTTCAACTCCTGCCTCTATTGAGGCAGACTATGGCGGGCAATCCAGGATTCGAACCCGGGTTTTCGGCTTAGAAGGCCAAAGTGATATCCTCTACACTAATTGCCCCGCTTGATATTTCTATCTAATTAATACTCTTTGCCCATTAGTCTCTCCTTTCGGTTGTAGGCGCGCAGTTGCGCCTCGTTGTTCAGTTTCGGGTAGTGACCCGAAACCTACCCTAATGGAACCCTAGGTTGGAATCAAACCACCTCCCCTATGTCTCCCCAGTCTTCATAAAGTTGTCACAGTCGGCAAAGTGGCCGACAGGCGCATGCATACGCCCCTTTCAAACTAGTTCACAATAGCGTGCTATCATTACACTACAAGAGTATCATCTATCTGGTGACCGTAGGGGGATTTGAACCCCCGTCGCTGACTATAGTCAGTATGATTGCAACTAGCAAATCACTAGAAGGGTGGAACTTAATCCGCGCCCATGCTACACCATACGGTCGTCTATCTGTGCCCCTTTGAGTAACAAAGTAGGGACAACACTTCGACCCTCACGATAAATAATGACTACGGGATTTCGTAGTATTAGTTTTTGAATGTTAATCATCCTGCAGTTTAACCCACATCCACACAAACACAGGCGTGCTTTCGTGGGAAGGATATCGATAGGTGCGACCTTTCGATTTGTATTCCTTCATAACCAAGTTTCGATCATGGTGACTAAAGACCTTTTCACGAACGAAATAAGTTTCGTCCTCGATCTTCCAATCAATTCCTTCTTCCCCGACAGGGATCCAGGAATTTACTCCGTTAGGAGTATGATCGGCGCAGTTAAAAATGAACCCGGTTTTGGAAACACGGGTTCTTACTACGCCTTCTTCGTTAGTGTGCGTTTTTGTTGTAACCTTCACCTTGTAGGGTGGGATTAGCATCTCGCAAAATTCATTACATTCGTCGCAGCGACCCCTTTTCAAGTTGTCAAAGAGTTCTGCGAGTTTATCTTCATCGTGTATGTAAGTTATTTCTTCCATCTAAGTAGAAAGGGACTCTCCCTTCCTCATTACTTATTCGTGGCTTTACATACCGGTATGGGGAGTCACGGGGACTTCTACCCATCCTGGAGAAGATTCGCCCTTTTCTATAGGAGTCCCATCGTCATAGTCCATAGCCCAGAAGCATTGAATCTCGTTGGTTCCATGTCTTCTATCCTTCCTAACCATCTTAAACTGCGGTCTTCTTCTAAGGAAATTAGATAAAGACGGCGAACTAACCCCTTCACGAGAGTTGGTATTGACCCAATCTTTGATTTGCGAGAAAGAAACTTGGTGGACGCCCTGCTTTCTATAGGCCGTAAAACATCTTTCAATGCTTTTAATGGCTCTCTTATACTTAGGACTCATCCCCTTGTAAGCGTCGGTTTCTTTTTTTTTAATACCTGTAATTGCTGCTGCTTGAGCAATTCTGCGGAAAGTTTCCCACGCACATTCTTTAGGTAAAGCGAGTTCTTCTAACAACTTCTTGTCTTTCTTAGTGATTCTAATTGTCGTGAAGTCTATTTCACGGTCTGCATTTTGGCTCTGCATGTTTAGGCCATACCTATAGATTACTTAAGTATGTCCCCATAGGAATGAGATAAATGAATCTATGGAATACAAATTTAAGTAGCCGAAGAAGGTGAATTGTATTATGAAGACCTACAAAGTCGAAATCACCCTCGGAATTAACGCCATGAATGATGAGTCTGCAGAGAATAAACTAGACACATTTCTCTCGGCTCTCGATCTCAAGAAGAACGACAAACTAAATCTTATCACAATGGGAGAATTAACCGAAGGAGATTCTAAGTCAAAGTCTAAAGGAACCAAAAAGAAGCCTAAAATCGAATACGACGATGAAGACGATGAAGAAGACGACGAAGATTGGGACGACGCTTGGGCAGACGAAGATTGGGATTCTATAGACGAGGATGAAGAAGACGACGATGAAGACGATTCCGAAGACGATTCCGAAGAAGCCGAAGAAGCCGAAGAAGCCGAAGAAGCCGAAGAACCCGAAGAGGAAGGAAATAACTTAACTAAACTCTTGTCAGAAATCAATGACGACGATTCATCAGAAAGTGCTGAAGAAGACGACGAATGGGACGACGACGATTGGGAGTAGTTTAAATCGCAAATGAGGCTGGGGTTAAGCATGGCATGGTATAAAACCCCTAAACATGAGGTTCTTTCGGCCACACAAGCCAAGAAGGAGTTAAAGATTCTAAACATATCATTAGAAGAACTGCCTTTAATCAAAATTAACGATGCTTCTTTAGTCGATTTATCTAATTCTGGAGTTAATATTATTCCTGGAGATATCATAAGAGTATCTAGAAACAGTAATACTGGCGGGGAGGGTTTTCGATATTACCGAAAAGTGATCCAGTAAGTATTAACTGCTATACGGATGCATCTAGCCACCATCATAACGGAATCCATAGTTCGTCGGTAGCATGTGTTATAGTTGTGAATGGCTCAAAAACCATTTTAGGCGCTAGTGGGCGAATAATAGGTAACTTTTCCCCAACCGTGTCCGAAATGGTAGCCATTTGTTATGGGTTGGAACAAGTAAAACTCGTTTGTAAGGACCTAGGAGTGTCAATAGGACAATTAGGTATTTGTTCCGATAACCAGTCAGTAGTGGATATCTGTGTTGGAGATTCCAAAACAGACTCGCTACAAATGCTCAAATTGCTAGAAAGTATAGACAAACTCTGTGAGGGATTCAATTCCGTTTCATTTCAATGGGTTAGGGGTCACGCTGCGAATCCCTATAACAAATTGGCCGATAAGATAGCATATTCTATTTTGAAGGGCTAGTCTTATGGTGGAAAGACTCTTGGGTGGGAACATGGTGATTGGACTTTCGGAAGACCCATTAGAAGAAGAGGTTAGACCAACCATATTCTATTGGTATGCGGAAGAGGAAGACTTTGATGAGTTAGGAAACCTAAATCTAACGCTATCGGCTGGGAGACTGCGGCATAAGTGGGTTCCTACAAGGCAGACTTCTGCTGCTCTGTTTATTAGAGAACACGAAAATGCAGAAGGTCTTAGAGGTCGCAACAAGCAACTAAGGATTGTTAAGGTAGTTTCTTTTGATGTAGAAGATGTCTCCGAAAAATATCCTCAAGCGATGGTTGAAGGACTACACGGCATGGTAATTAAAACTCCCTTTACCGTAGAAGAGATTCCTAAAGGTAGAAGAGGATTAACTCCTCCTCCATTCTATACTAGTGGTGATAGTGCTATTTACTCTCCTATTAGAACTACACAAGTAGATTCTATTCAAGCAGGGATTTTATCAGACGAAGATATTCTTAACTTATCGGTTGTGGAAGTTACCAGCCCTGTTGCATTCCAAGACGACCAAGATAACACCGCAGAAGTAGGTGGAGTTCATGATGGTAGGATGGGAAGCATAGAAAAAGATGAATCGTGCCTAACATGTGGAAAAGATAGATTAGAAATGGATGCCACTAATTCTTGTCCCGGCCACTTTGGACATGTGACTTTAGAAGAACCCATTCCTAAGATTCTATACATGGGCGTGGAAAAAAGAATAGGAAGACAAGGATATCCTCTATTGTTCACTTTAAACCATGTTTGTCACACATGCTTTAAGATACCACTACCAGACGAGTTATTGCGACCATTGATTCCTCTTATAGATCAGCAGTTTGAACTAGGCAAGAAAAACTACCGAGGATATGAGAATATCAAAACAATTCTTAGGACAAGATTTCAAAAGATATGGAAAAATGGGGCAAGAACAGAATGTCCTCATTGTGATGCGTTCACTCCTAAGTTTGAGTTCGCCCATTCACCGCATCCAGAGTTCTTCATTAGGAAGGAAAATGCTGACAAAAGGTATTTTGATGGAGCAACAAACTTCGATTTTGGATACATTAGAACAGTTTTGGCTAGCATCCCCGACGATCAGGCGCGACTTTTAGGGTTCGATCCAGAATTTGCCCGCCCTGAAAACATGTTTTACGGAGTGATGCCTGTTGCACCCAACCCGATTAGACCTAAGAGAATGGTCCCAGGCAAAGCACTAGAAATAGACGACTTATCAAAACTCTATCAAGATGTAGTCTATGCTAATAATGCACTAAGAACTGCTAAGTTAAGGGGATATGCAGAGTCAGCAATTAGAAAGAATACCAATCGGCTATACATAGCAGTATCTAGAGTAACAGACAATCAATTACAGTCAATAGGCTCTGGTGGAACTTCTATGGAAAGAGGTTATCAAGGCGGAGAAAAGAAAGTATCTTACAAGGGTCTAATGAATCGTCTAACAGGAAAGAAAGGGAGATTTAGAACTAACTTGCAAAGTAAGTATGTAGAAGATGTTGGTTACTCTACCGTCGCACCTAATGGTGATTTGGCAATAGACGAAGTAGGGGTTCCTATCGAGATGTGCATGAGAACCGCTATTGAAGAGAAAGTAGATGCTAGCAATATAGAGCGATTAAAAGAAATGGTTCTAAATGGGGCAGAAGTATATCCTGGGGCTTTAGATATATGCAAAGATGGTAATACATATAATCAAGACGATAGCAATTGGACGGAATTAGTAGGCTCTTCTGAAAGGTCAAGAGAAAATGCTGCAGAGAATCTAAACTACGGTGCTATTGTTAAAAGACATGTTATTAGAAATGATATTGGTTTATTCAATCGCGCACCTTCCTTACATCGACAAAGTATTATGGCGCTGCGAGCAGTTCCACTAAACCAAAAGAACCTAAGTTTCAACGCCACAATTTGTGACCCGTTCAATGCTGACTTTGATGGCGATGCCATGAAGATACACTTTGTTCAAAAAGAGGAAGCAATCGAAGAAGCAAAAGATCGGATGCTCCTAACAAAGAATATCATTCATGCAAGGTATGGTAAGTTAGCAATTGCTAACGACCAAGATCAAGTTAGCGGAATTTATCTCTTAAGTCACACCGATAAAAGAAGAAAAGGAGAGTGGAATAAAACCACAGGCTTAGGATTTACACAAGAAGGAATACCCTATGTCTCAAAGTCAGTCGCACTCGAAGTATTTAGCAGAACCTATTCACAAAATAGAAAGAATGGGGAGAAAAGAAAGATTCTTTCATTACCAGAAGATTCGATTGAAGCCCCCGACGGAACTATTTGTTATACTGGTCGTGCTTTGTTTAGTCATCTATTTACTGTCTTAGACTGTAAATATGTAACAGCAGTATTTGGTGGAAACACACCGAATGTAGACGAAGAAGGCAATATCATCGAAGGAAAAGAAGTAATTGTTATTGAAAATGGTAAGTTGTTAGTAGGAACTCTAGAGACCAATGCCATAGGCGCAAAAGCAGGATCTATAGGCGCTTCGTTCATTTATCACGAAGGGTATGAGAAAGGACAGGCCAAGTTAGTAGAGTTCATTGAAATGTCTACGAGGCTAGGCCTAGCCGCACATAGAGCAATAGGATTTACTATGGGCGTTCAAGATGTTAAAGGAAGCCCAGAGTCTAATGCTATTGTCGATGAAAGTTATTCGATGGCCGCAAATAAAATCGAGAAAATTCAGTTAGCGTATAACAACGGCACACTAGGAAAGTTTGCCATCACACAAGATCAAAAAGTGTATGCTGACCAAGATCCTGTCGGATTTATGGAAGAGCAAATTTATGCTGTCACAGAGGATTTTGAAAAATCTACGCTAAGACCTGTAGAAGACTTCCAAGGTTCAGGGAATCCTATGCAGATATCTGTTAGAAGTAAGGCTAGAGGTAATGCTTCAAATGTGCAGCAAATGGGTGCAGCATATGGACTTGTCATGGTTGGTGGCAGAAGAGTTAGAAATGGTATCGAACCAACAAGAGTTTTAGCGCATTATCCTAAAGGTAGCGCTAGACCGGAACACTCTGGATTCATACGCTCTAGTTATTCTTCTGGAATGGAACCAGATGAATACTTTTTAACATCTATCGGTGGAAGAAGATCTACTGTCGAATCAGGTATGGGTAATATCTCTAAGTCTGGGTATCTTGAAAGAAAGATGATTAAAGGAATTGAATCATATATTGTAGACAAAGATATGCGAGTCATTAATGCTAGAACACAAAGAGTTGTTTCCCCTATTGTAGGGGAAGATGGTCTAAGACCTTTCCATCTAAGAATGCATGAAAGTAACGGGCATATTATCGAACTACAACCGTTCTTATTCGACTTTACTTGTAAGCATGGTAGTTATCTAGCGCCAAAGCATAATGGTGAAAATAGATGTGACGAGTGTAGTGGATCTTCGGATATACAACTATTTAGAGACACGGTAGATGCAGAGTTTAAAGGCCATAGAGTTAAGCCTTCTGCTAAGTCTATGGGCAGAGTCGAAAGCATATTAGCGGTTAGACAAGTAAG
>UEXM01002680.1_pt1 | contig 12269 bp, 28 predicted proteins | sample 1796661 | NCBI WGS metagenome assembly UEXM01 (sample SAMEA4772469, study PRJEB27181) | metagenome | reverse complement strand
GACCTTGAGAACGGCGAAGGTCTACGTATGCATTCATTGCATCCTCCATAGAACCGTCCCACTCAGCAATGTTGCCTACACTCCAAGCTGCTCCCCACTTAATAGCTACACCGTGAATACGTGCAGCATCAGCCATAGCGTCAGCAATATCGTCATACATATTCAAAGCCCAAGTAACGTTAGGCCCTACGTAAGCTACAAGGTCTACTGCACGACCCTCTAAGTGTTTACTTTTCATGGTTTGTGATGCACCCTTTGCAACCAAAGCTTCCTGCTCGGCTACTGTACGCATACCACAAGTTACACCAAAGTCAACTTTAGTCATGTCAATAGCTGTATTAACTACAGTTACTAATCCTGCATCAACACCATTAAGTCTGTCAATGCTTCTTGATGATAATTTAAACCCCATTTCGTTTCTCCGCTATGAGCTTTGCTTGCTCTCGTATTAACTCTCGCTGTTTCTCTAATGCAATAAACTGCTTATCTAACTCAGATAGTTGAGGGATAGGTATTACATTATTTCTTTCCAAAGAACTTACTCACTGAACGCATACCAATACTAGCACTAACAATACCACCTAATGCAATCTGATACCACTGAGGCATAACCTCCAACGCCTCAAACCCACGTGCTACTATGTCGTTACCCCAATCACCACAAAAAGCTAAAATAAGCGGAATGCTAAACAACAAAGTAATCCATTCATCCTTCCAGCTATTCTCAGTAGCCTTGATAGCCTCTATGTCCCAATCAATCTCACCTGTAAGCTGCTTTTTCTTTATCTCAGCTTCAGTAAGTTTAATCTGGGTCTTACCATCTATAATGCTTGTGGCTAAACCTGTAAGGCTACCTATGAGTTGACCAATCATTTATGTTTCTCGTTTCCTAACCATACCGCAAAACAACCTGTGAGTGCGCCCATACAAATTGATACTAATCCTGATTGTTGTATAGAGGGATCAGGCAATGTCATAAACCAATGTACTGCCTGATAAGTTAATACTGTTACTGCTAACATCATAACACGGGGCAGTATCTGCCATTTAAGCACACGTTCCATAATAATCTCTGGCATATTACTTCCCCCTATATGTTTTTACTTTTAATACTGTTTAACCATCGTAAGTACAGTATCCTCTTGGTCTATCAGGGTCTAAAACATCGTTACGACTTAAGTGACCCTCTAAGTACATGGCACGTTCAACGTGGTCTAACGTGTATTTAACCCCTGTATCAGCCTCTATTGCCGCACGTACATAGAATACATCAGACATAGGTATGTGAACGTCATGTAACGCCTTATTGTTACTAGAAGCTAAGGCGTTGTAAAATGTTTCTAGTACAGAGTCTTGATTTTGATGAGTTTGTTTCATATAGTTTTACTTATGTTAAACTTTAAGTCAAGTGTTTTGTTGTAACTAATACAAATAATAAAAAATAGTTAGCTATAGTTAAACTTTTATGTTAAACTTTTCTTAACGCGAAGCTTTTAGTTAAGTGTTTTTTTATTTCAACATTTAATTGAAACTTTAAAGTTTAACTTACTACCTACTACCGTAGTTTTACACAAATATACCCCCATGTCAACCCCAAAAATACCCTAGCTAGGTGTTTTTCTTTAAAAGTGTTGCGTAAAAAGCACAATAATAGCTATCTTGTTCCATTATTCGAAACTTTGTAGTGTACACACATGCAAATGCACTCGTCAAGAATGTTTCACGTGAAACAATTTGCATTGTACCACATATATACAGCCGGGGTCAAGCTTATAACGTATTTCTTTAGGGTTATACTTAAGGTTGTGCTATTGTGAAACCTCGTGTGTTGCAGAGTACATATATACGTACTGTACGGGTGGGGGGTGGCCGTCGCATGGGGTGCTTTTCAAGGCACTACCATCATCATTCTGGGGTTTTTCAGTGTAAAGCGTTGATTTTACTCAATAAACATACTGATAATGTATCTCTAAACTCTGAAAATAGGGCTGTTTTGAGGTGTTTCTTTACAGTGAAAGAGAAAGTGAAAATTTATGTACAATCCTAAACATCAAAAGCTTGTCTTTATAATGGCCTAAAAAAGTATACCTCTAACGTCGGACAATCCGACACTATTTCGCTCAATCAATTAGCGTCGGACAATCCGACACTAAAATTAATTTAAAAACTGTATTGACCATTACACCAATATAGCTTAGAAAGACTTATCGGCACCGTGTCGGTGTCGGTTTAACCCAATGGAGACTAATCAAATGTCAGCTACTCAAAAGAAAACCACAAAAGCAACAGCAACTAAAACACCAGTTCGCGCAACAAAAATCAAAACAAATAAAAGCCAGCGCAAGGCAAAAGCCGAAAAGCCGGACCTTGGAAAACTCAATAGCCCATTGTTTGATTGCGTTATTGATAACACAGAAAAGCTTGCTCAAAACGCAAAAACAGGTCTGAGCTATTGGAAAGCTATTGGCGATAGTATTATTGAAATTCGCGCCAATTGGATTGCAAACGGTGGCGATATCAAGGCAAGGGGTGAATCAAGCTTTGCGTCTTATCGTGATAATTCTGCCATTGGTTTCATGAGCAAACAAGACGTATCGGACGCGATGCTTATCGCGCAGAATTGGTCGGTAGTCACAAAAATTGACAACACAGAAAGCTTAAACGGCCTAGGCGTGTCGGCTTGTAAGAAAGCTATCAAAGCCGCACAAAAGCCAGCGCAAAAACAAGGTCCAGCGACAAGCGCGACCAGCAAGAAAAACGCCAAAAAGACAGGTCAAACAGACTTAGAAAATTTGCAGGATTTAATGACTGATCCGAAAACGTTTGGCGCAATGATTGGCAAGCTGGTCAATTCAAAATATGATGACACTCAAAAAGCCGCTTTTGTTAAAGCTGCAGGAGAGCATATCATTATCAAGAAATAAGGTCGGATAATCCGACACTAAACGCCCCGCAAGCTTCACGGTTTGCGGGGTTTTTTTTGTGCCTATTGTTTCACGTGAAACATTCCCTCACACACGCGCACCTACGCATGATAGTAATGGGATGCCGTCTGGTTTGACATAAGCGACACCCTATGCTATACATATTGCAAGGCATCGTTAACGTCGGATTATCCGACACTAATTCTTAGGAGACTAAAAGAATGACTGAGTTCGGAAAGATATGCAGGAAAGCAAAAACACAAGCTAACAAATGGCAAGCTTTTGCAAATGAGATAAGCCATTATAAATTGCCACACGGTTTCACTATTGAGCAAAACAAGTTTTATCCTGCGAGTTGGTCGCTTTTGTGCAATGGTCGTTTTGTATTTCATGGCAGTGAAGATGAATGCTTTATTGCTTTTGGCTCACACTTGGCAGGAGTAGGTAAATGAGACCCGATTATGCAACGGCTGAAGATTTCGCTACATGGCGCAGGAACGCAAGCGATTGTGATATTGATGCTCTACGTCATATCATTAAAGATTGCCATAACGCTGCACGTGCTATGGCAGATCACAATGTAGAAAAAGAGGGGTTCTATATTGACCAAGCCTTGACCTATTCGGATGAATTGCGTAATAGATTAGGGGATGATTCATCGTTTAGATCACACTTGATTTGACTTCTGCCTAGTCCTATGCTATCAACAGGTATAGGGCTAGTCATGGGCTAAATTGATTGACCCGTTAACGTCGGACAATCCGACACTAACCAAACTTAGGAGACTAAAAAGATGACACTTCAAGAAATGTTTAATAAAGCTGTGGATCACTTTGCCGATATGGATCGCCCCTCTATGTCTACACCCTCAGAATATGGTGGTACAGACTGTGCTTACAGGGGTCATCATGGTAACAGGTGTATCGTTGGTGCATTTATTGATGATGAACATTATGATGAGGGCTTAGAGGGCAAGGGTGTTTTAGAGTTTGCAACTCTTAATCGCTCTTGTAGGGTTCAACCTGTGCTTAACGCTGTGGCTGCATCTATGGGTGTTGAGGCTTTGAATGATGATCAAAGTCAATTATTGTACAAGCTGCAACTGATCCATGACGATCACAGTGATGGATTTGACATAGGTGTAGATAACTGGTATGAAGTAGTTAAGCCATACTTAATTGACTTGGCTGACGATTGTGACCTAGAGTATGCTAACGTCGGATAATCCGACACTAATTTTATGTGGAGACTAAACACATGGCTTTTCGTGGTAAGCTAATTGCATCTGGTGCTGATGCTAAGACTATCAAGGGTAACGGTGACAAGTATGAAACCGCTATTATGTATATGCAGCCTTGGAAAAGTGCTGGCATCAATGTTTGTGCCAATGCTGAGATTGCTGGCTGTATTGATGGCTGTCTCTTTACTGCAGGGCGTGGTGCTATGAATACAGTACAAGCAGCACGTGCTAAAAAGACTGCGTGGTTTGCTGCTGATCGTGATGGCTTTATGGCTCAACTTGTTGTTGATGTTACCAAGTTTATCAAATACTGTGGCAAACAAGGTGTGATACCTGTTATTCGGCTCAATGGTACATCCGATATACGTTGGGAGCGTATACCTGTATCTAATCACAATACTAGGTATGGTGTGCCTATAGGTTCCTTTGCCAATATCTTTGATATGTTCCCACAGGTGCAATGGTATGACTACACCAAGATTGCCAATCGCAAGACTGATCACATCAAGAACTACCATTTGACTTTTAGCTATAGCACTGCTAATCCTTTGTACGCCAAGCAAGTCAAGATTGCTATGGACAGGGGTATGAACATGGCTGTAGTGTGGCGTAGTATTGACGTTATACCTCGTATGTTTATGGGTGTTCCTGTTATCAGTGGTGATGCTGATGACCTACGGTTTCTTGATCCTGATGGTGTTATGGTGAGCCTATACGCTAAGGGCAGGGCTAAGAAAGATACCAGTGGCTTTGTACAAGACTGATTACTTAACGTCGGATAATCCGACACTAATTACTAGGAGACTAAACAGATGTTTGACACTTGGGATCAAGCCCTGCATATGCGGGACAAGTTGCATGAGGTCAGCCACTTGGCTGATTCTCTTGGCGCGTTGGCAGGTAATATTGTTGATGACTTTGACAACCACAAAAGATGTGCTACTGCTGAGGCACAGTTGAGAGAGACCCTAAAAGAGTTGCAATCTACATTGGAAGGATTAAACCTATGAATAAGACACAACGCCTTCATCGTGAAATCATGGGTGAACTCATGCAACACTTGAGTAAAAATGATGCTGAGTATTTTGCTAACTGGCTCTTGACACACTACAAGATTGGTGAGTATAAAGATGTTCAACCACTTAACGTCGGACAATCCGACACTAACTTTGGAGACAAATAAATGACACGTGCAAAGAACCTACTTGGAAAGTCCCGCCCTAAAGACAAGCCTTATGCCATCTTCAATGGCTACGGCCCCTTTGGTGAGACTGAAGTGCGTTTGCTTAAGACGTATCAATTACCTGCAAAAGAGAAAGAGAACCCATATGCTAGGTGGTTTGTAGCTGTAAAGACTGACATGACGTATGGATCATATGACATGGGTGACAGCTACATCAAAGAGGCTACTATGGGTTTGACTAGGGTATATGCTGACCCTCTGTATCTTGAGCAATACAGTTGGAAAAAAGATGAAAAGTTATTGGCTGAGTTGTTGAGCTAATGCTACACCTGCATAAACGTGACCGCTACGCTAGGCGTCCAGACAAGTTCTGGCGTAGTAAATGGTTAAGAGAAGTCACCAGAAGTTTTACTTTATTTGACATAGAGAGCCGCTTCTGGTATAACAATATCACACCAACTAATGAGGAGACTAAAGACAATGACAACTTACAGCGTGATAGCCCGAATAGCGGGTAAGACTTTTGTAGAACACCCTGAGTTAGGTGATGAAGCCCCTGTTCAAATGCTTACAGATAGTGGCATGATTGAGACACCCTTTTGGGATATGGATGAACCCCATGAAGTACATCTGTGGGTATTGGAGGAAGCACAATGAAGATCACTCGTACATCACCCCTGACAGGTGACACTGCCACTAAAGAGATTGACGTAACTGCTGCACAGATTGCAGCATGGGAGAACGGGGAGTTGGCACAGTCAGCTTTCCCTGACGCCTCCCCTAGTGAGCGTGAGTTTATTATGTCAGGTTATACTGACTTTGATTGGGATGAAATGTTTCGGGAGATAGATGATGAGGGTTGAGATATACTTTAACTTGCATAAGAAAGTTTTCTCTATGCGACACAAAGGCAAGGTGATTGCACATGTATGCAACGCCATGCTCAAGGATGTATCTTTTGTTGTGCAACCTGCGGGTCGTGCTAAGGTCTTGCGTGATAAGAAAAAGAATGTTCACGCATTTGCTAGGGGTGAGCTTATAGAGCAAGTACCTGTAGACAATTATGTAGGTAACGTTGCCAAGTATAATCCTTACAAGGCTGCTACCTTTGTTGACAGGGATGATGAGCCTTTGTATAACAGTGACATAGCTTACCTTGAACTTCGCAGAGGTAAGCCTTACATATCTACCTTCAATGAGGAGAGAGCTAATGCTTGAAGCAGTATTTTGGGATGAGTGTGGAACCATCCAAGTAGTAGGGTATAACCCTGCCGACACTGAGATTGGTGACTTGATTGACAAGTACTCTGATTGGAGCTATAAGTATTCACAGGAACCCTACGTTCCTTCTGAGCCTGAGTTCTATGACCCTTACGAGGGTGACTATTCTTAACGTCGGACAATCCGACACTAACTAAGCAAACCTAAAGGAGACATATCATGTTTGCATGTATCGCCACTAAGCCCCTCAATGACCGTACCAGTGGTTTTCGGTTTAACTTCCTTGGTAAGAAAGGTATCGTCCGTAAGCGTAAGGTTAAGAGCCGTGGCTTGAGTGTACAGCACCTCAAGACCATGACTGCCTTACATATCTTCAAGCGCACTATCTATCTTGAGAAGATATCTAATCGTCATGTGGCTAACCCTCGCCGCTTGCGTCATTTCGCTGGTTGATTTGACTTTGGCTACCCCTGCTGCTATACAAGTGGCAGGGACATTTCCCTTCACACATAGGAGACTACATCATGGAATTGACTAACATCAAACAAGCAATGCTTGCACTAGACACTGCTGACCTTAATGATATTATTGACTTGGCTCATGAGCTAAAGACCCTCAAGGGTAGGACTAGCCTCAAGGTAGGTCAGGACGTTTGGGTAGTACAAAAGACTAAGCGTACTGCTGGCATTATTGAGAAGATCAACCAAAAGAAAGCACAGGTGCGTATGCGTGGCTCTATCTACAACGTACCGTTCAGCATGATTGAGGCAGCGTGATGCAACAATATGTAATCAGTCTGTACGACTACACAGGTGAGGCTCTCAAGCCTTGGGCATATGCAGGGTACACTTGCTATGCCTTTGACATACAACATGACAAGGTTGAGTATGTTACACACTATTCTGGTGGTGGTTCTATTCATTATTGTCATGCTGACCTGCATGACTTTAGTACTCACAGTGATCTATTTTTTCGTTTCAATGGTCACAAGGTAGCATTTGGTATGGCCTTCCCTGTTTGTACTGATCTGGCTGTATCAGGTGCAGCGTGGTTCAAGAGAAAAGCAGAGGCTGACCCATTGTTTCAACAGAGGGCTGTACAACACGCCATTGATTGTGCTGGTCTGTTTGATGATCTTGGTTGTCCTTACTTCATTGAGAACCCTGTGTCTGTATTGGCTACCAAATGGCGCAAGCCTGACCATACGTTTCACCCTTACGAGTATGGTGGTTACATTGCTAAGAATGCTGCACGGCATCCACGTTGGCCTGACTACATTGCAGACCGTGACGCCTACCCTAAGAAGACTTGCTTGTGGACAGGCAATGGCTTTGTGATGCCGCCCAAGGTTCCTGTTGAGCCTGAGACAGGTCACAGCCGACAGCACTTGAAGTTAGGCGGCAAGTCTGCTAAGACTAAGAACATAAGAAGTGCCACACCACGTGGCTTTGCAATCGCTGTCATGGCAGCTAACACACAGAAGGATACTACCAATGGGAACCAAGATAGATCACGACAAGCTGTACAAGATACAGACCTACTCGTTTCATGATGCAGTCATTACTGTGACTGAGGCTTTCTATAGTCGTACTGAGATTGACCCACCTACCAAGCCTAACAAGTGGGGTCATACACCTGCTCCTACAGTACACGCTGATGGCTCTGAGCATTACTACAAGTACAACCATTGGGAGGAGGCCATTGCTGTAGTGCCTTTGCACTTTAATTATGAAGACAACCTGACTGAGGCTGATAAGATCAAGGTAGTACTTGAGACTGTTGATGCATTACAGAAAGCTTATGCTTCATATCCTGATGGAGAGATTAGCATTAGTTGGTCTATGCGCCGTAATTGTATCAATCAAGATTAACGTCGGATAATCCGACACTAATTTGGGGAGTAACCAATGAACATGCCAAGCAATCAATACAATCTAAAACACATTACACCTCTGTCAGAAGAACGGCAGAGGTTGATGGATGCAGTAGAGGAGTCACAGTGGGAGGGTGACTTGCACATGGCTGACTTACTCAGCACAGAGCTAGACCTAGTTAACCAATGCATAACTAAGGGGGAGCTATATGCACCCCTTTTTTAAGAGTGTAGGTAACTTTTTACTCTACGTACTAATCACTATCGTATTCGTTAGTGCAGCAATAGGAATGATGTAACATGCCACCCAAACAAGAAGAACTTAAAAGTACACACACTATACGCAAAGCTTGTGACTTCTACATGCGTACACCTAAGTTCTGTGCTTTGGGTGGTAAGTCACAGTATGACTACAATCGTAACTTATCGTTTGCTTGTAATACATCAGTACAAGGGGGTAAGTATTTAGGTAACATCAAACTAAAAGACATACAGTTTTCTCATGTAACTGTAGCGTATGACTACTGGCGAGTTAAGCACGGTGTGAGGGCAGCTAACTATATAGCTACCTGTCTAAGCATTGTGTTTAACACAGCCAGAAGACACAACGCACTAATATCAAATCCTGTGTCGCTGTTGGATCGTGCCAAGCCTAAGCCTCGCAAAGTCAAGTGGACTACACCTCAAGTCAAACAGTTCCTTGACACAGCATACAGTAATTGGGAGTGGCGTAGCATTGGCTTGATTGTACACATGGCGTTCCATTGGGCGCAGCGTATAGGTGACATGCGTTTACTTGAGTGGAAAGCGTTAGACCTAGACAAAGGTGTGCTAGACCTAGAGCAAAGCAAGCGTGGAGCAGATGTTCACCTGCCTATACAGGGTGGGTTGTTACCTATGCTACAACAGCAGAAGGAAGACTTTGGGTTCCTACCTTACGTAGCACCTAGAGTTAGAGCTAGGGGTGGCGTATATACGCCCTACGATGATGTTGAGATTTGTGGTTTAGTTAACAGTGTCAAGGATGCTGCTGGCTTACCTGATGAGTTGACAGCTATGGACTTAAGGCGTACAGCTATTACACAGATGGTTGAGAAGGGTGTTGATGTTGTGGGTATCATGCAGGTAAGTGGACACAGCACACCACAAAGCGTTGCGCCTTACTTGGTTAATACATTGGCTGGTGCTACTGAGGCATTGTCTAACAGAGAAGAGGACATGATATAATGGCACGGCGTTACGTTGAAATACATTTGATGGTAGAAGAAAGAACTCTGCGTGATATAAGGGATATGTGCTTTTTTAAGCGTATGGGTGGTCATGATGATCTATGCTCAGAGGCATGGATAAAAGTAATTAAATCAATAGAAGATAAAAAGAATGCGGCTGATTTGTGCCTAAAGGAGTACAAAGAAGATGAGTATGAATAAGTACATAGAAGACTTAGACTTAGGGGAGGGTGACACTGTAAGAGGTGATTGCCCTGATTGTGGTGGTAAGAATACCTTCACTGCCAATAAGTCAGGCGGTGCTGTCTTGTATAACTGCTACAAGCTAGGCTGTAAGATCAGTGGTGTTTACACTGTAGGTATGACTGCTGCTGACATACAAGCTAGGATGCAGGAAGTAGAACAAGATAAACCCAAACCAAAGGTAGAGATTATGGAATTACCTGAGTACGTTGTGCGGAGTGGTAGTGGGCTTGATGCATTCAGAGAAAAGTGGGACTTATGGGATCAGGGCTTGATGTATGACCTCAAGGATAAACGCGCAGTGTTCCCAATCTTTATAGATGGGGTGATGATTGATGCTGTAGGTAGGGCTTTAGCTGGTGCAGAACCTAAGTGGTTGCGCTACACTGGCAAGGCTAACTACTTCATTGGAGGTACAGGCAAGACTGTAGTTGTAGTTGAGGATGTTATCAGTGCTATCACTGTAGCCAAGCTTGGTTTCACAGGTATGGCTATCCTTGGTACGTCTTTAAGTGTTGCACATATGGAACAGTTGGGTAACTATTCTCAGGTTATCGTAGCGTTAGACCCTGACGCTGCACACAAGACCTTGCGTTTCAGACAAGAGATAGAGGCGTGGACAGGTGCAACCACTATTGCATTAAGGCTTGACGATGACATAAAGTATCGGGTAGAATCGGATATTCAAAAGTTGATGGAGTTCTTATGATATGGATAAGACAAGAAAGCCTAATCCTATGGCTAAGGATTTGATGCATCCCAAGTATAAACCTAGAGTGATACCTGATAAGAAGAAACCTTCTATACGAAAGGAGAAGCATAAAAATGATCAACAGAGAGACACATAGAGAGTTGTGTGAAAAGTATAAAGAGTTAGAAGAAGAAATAAAAGAACTTAAAAAGCGTAACAAAAAGTTAGAAGCTGAATTATCTTTATGGAAAGGTACAGCACCATGAGACAACACATATACGACACGTGGACATTGATAATGGACTCAGATAGAAGCCCACTAAAGAATATACCTGACAACAATGCCCGTCACTTGATCTTGCAGATACTTGCATGGATGTGGTGCATTGTGTTTAGTATTTTCTTGGGTAGCTATCTTGTGTTTGGATTGACAGCAATAGCGCATGTGTTACTACTGGCTGCAATAGCTATCACTGTCGGTACGTTTGATACTGCCAGTAGAAATCCTAGAGTTTTATCTGATTTTGCTAGACGTATTGATGGATACAATGGTAGGCGTAACAACGGGGAACATGACTGATGATTAAAGTAACACTAATGGATAGCATGGGTGATGACCTTACTGTTGTTAATGCAGCACGTGTATCTTTTGGTAAACAGAGTGAAGGACTAGGGTTTAGTGGTATGTTTACTACAACTATGACACCTATCCTACATGATACAGACAAGAGGCTGATCAAGTATTTAGCCAAGCATAAGCACATGTCACCATTCGGTCATGCCTTTGCCAGCTTCCATGTCAAGGCTCCTATCTTTGTAGCTAGACAACTAGTTAAGCATAAGTTCCTACGATGGAATGAGATTAGTCGTAGGTATGTAGATGATGACCCTGAGTTTTACATACCTGAGTTACGTGAGGCAACTAAGGATAAGAAACAAGGTAGTGGTGGTTTAATAGATTTAAGTTATCCACAAGATGAAGTAATCCGCCATGCACATATTGAAGCAGCTAAACAGTACAAGTACCTACTCAAGACAGGGGTTTCAGAAGAACAAGCACGTATAGTGTTGCCACAAAGCACCATGACTGAATGGTACTGGTCAGGTAGTCTTGACGCCTTCTCCGATATGTGCAATCTTAGATGTAAAGAAGATACACAGTTAGAAACAAGAATAGTTGCAGATGAAATATCTGCTGATATGAAAGATTTATTTCCTATATCATGGGAGGCGTTACAACAATGATGGAGCTATCTCTAATTAGAACCCTACACGATCAGGAGTTCTATGAGGATCACAAGGGTATCAAATGCCCTGACAAACTATTTACTAAAGATGTACGAAAGATCAAGCGTGTCTTAGATAACGCTATGGATAAGTATGACCGCACTATATCTACCTCTGAGCTAGAGGCTTTGTTCTTCTCTGAGTACAGCACCATGACTACAGCCAACAAGGTTTTGTATGAGGGTCTGTTTGCAAAGCTACGTAAAGAAGTACCTATGTCTACGGACGTAGCCTCTGATGTATTGTCTCGCATGTTTAGGCAGCACGTAGGGGAGCAAGTAGCTAACTTAGGGTTTGACTACGTTAACGGTAAGCTTACGTCCCTTGAGCCACTACGCCAAGTGCTAGAGGCGCATGAGGATAACTTCATGCCTAACA
>UEXM01002678.1_pt1 | contig 12275 bp, 16 predicted proteins | sample 1796661 | NCBI WGS metagenome assembly UEXM01 (sample SAMEA4772469, study PRJEB27181) | metagenome | reverse complement strand
GAACCTGCGGTTGCACCGTCGGCTGCATTGATTACTATTGAACCTGCGGAGCTGAACTCCAGTGCGTTATTTCTTGATCTTGCCATGTCTTTATTATATCAGATTATTTTTATCTATTTTCTGCTCTGCCTGGATAAGTGCGTGCTTATCCTGCTTAGAGTATTTGTGCTATTTATATTGCTTAATTTTTCTAATTCAAGATCCAGGTACTTTTCAGCTACTATACTTTCGGCTTGAGCTAACTCTACCTTTCCTTGCAATGTAAGAAAGTCGGCATAAGCCGCATGCGCTATATAATTGAAGAACTCACTTGGAACTTCTACCGTTGAATTGTAGTAATCCGAATTCACAGTAAATGGAGTGAACTGCTTTTTGTATGTGGCGTAAGCCACGTTTTCGTTGGTATTTAAAATGTTTAAAATTTTAGCACCATTAAAATCCACAAAGAAATCATACTCCAGGACTGAATTATTTAAAAATGCTTTCTGCCTATGTATTCTTTGAAAATCTCCTATTGAGTCCTTACCTGTCTGGGCATAAGGAATAAATTGCTCACCTACAACTAATGGATTACCAGATACTAGTGTTGCTGTTTTAGTCCACGTAATAACCTCAGATGGATTATCTTTCTTTTGAGTATCAGCCTCAACTAAAACGATGTTTCCTGTGCCTCCTTGTACTTCAATTGTGCCATCTGCATTTATAGCAATATTACCATTTTCTTCAATTTCCCATCGGTTCGTACTTAATTTTTTATATATTACGGTAGAATTAGAAACCCCACCAGAGGTTCTAGTTCCTGTAGCGGGATTATAATAAATATTAGTTCCATTAGTCCCTCCTCCTGTACCTCCATCTTCTTGTCCAAGTAAAACATAATTTCCGTTAGTTGCACCTGACTTATCTGATGAACTGCCCGCTCCCAGGCCACTAATGATCAAAGAAATAATATCTCGTGCTTCTGAGCTAACAAGATACCTAGGCCACACTGGACTCTTCCTGAACGCCTCAGAATACCTACGATTAATAAAACTAGCTAATTGGTCCTGTTCAGTTTCAACGAGTTCAACTGCACCAATTAGATGCGTGCTAAGAGCAAATAGATCCTTGTATTGCCTGGTTTGCATTATGCTTTATTCGCGCTAAGTTCTGGGAACTTTTTGTTGTAGTACTTGATGAATTCTTTTGAATGCACGGTGTCGTGCCCGTACTTCTCAGTTAATCTAAAAAAATCCCTAGCTGGGATTGTAGCTACGCATTTACCAAGAGTTGGATGCGTTTTGCCTCTTTGCTGATTTGCTTCTTTAGCAGCAATATCAGTTCTTTGTTTTTCTAAGGCGACTTCCCGCTTGTATCCATTTTGGATTTCGCGCATGAACGCACGATCCACTTCTCCGTCCGAATACCTGGGAAGATTTGGAATAATTATATCCATAAAAAAGGTGGGGGGCCGAAGCCCCCCGACCAGAATTAATTAGCTAACTTGACGACCAGCAATTGAATCAACATCAAAGATATTGAAGAAGATTTCAATGTCGCCAGCAGTTGCTGTATTAACATTTCCACTTCCTGTGAACTTGATGTCAATGGTGCCATTAGCCGCGTATACTTTACCAGCAAGTATTTCTGCTGCGATTCCAGCAGGGCCAAAGGCTCCAGCGCCTGTGAAAACATCGGCGTTATCGATGTATCCATCAACGTCAGTGTCACCTACGTCAATTACAAAGGAAGATAGGCTTCCTCCAGAGAATGCTGTATGCAACTTGTAGGCAACTGCACGAACTTGTTGTCCCGCTTTTACAGCAAGAGTAAGAGTTTGTGATGTACCTGCAGTGGTTAGGTCCGCATGAGTGATACGGATCGAATCAGTATAAGTAGATAATCCTTGTATGGTCTTATCGCCTTTTAATGCTTGTGTGCTCATATTATTATGTTCCTCGGGTTAAGGTTAAGCGATTGCAGTGATCTTACCGTGAGCTTGCGGATGATACACCAAAGATGTAAGTGCGCAATCAACATAGCCTCGTTCACCAGCTCCAAGATTTGGAAGGCGAGTGCTTCCCATTGGAATCAATTCAGAAACACCGAAGTACTCAGGGTTGATGAGATATCCTGTGTCCTTGTTGCTTGTGTCAGGGGCAGTGTCAGGATTCATGTTCACGATGGAAACCATGCCGTGATCACTTTGGTATACTTCAACCGAAAGAGTGATTTGAGCTTCGTTACCATTGTAGTTAACCGAACGAACACCAGGGTTTGTTCCGTCAGAAACCTCAGCACCAAAACGAGCGAAGTCACTGATTTTACGACGAAGAGCAGTATCAGCAACAAGAGTCAAGCTCTCTGTAGATCCAGTCTCGCGGTAGATGCCAGTGATAAGTTCGTTAAGTGTTGACTCAGTGAAAGCGCCAGTAAGGTGCAGAGAATCAGTGCTAGTACGGAAGTCAGCAGGGACAGGGTTAACAGCTTGTGCACCGTTTTGGATCCACTTGCCAAGACCACGAAGTTTGTAAGGAGTACCAGCTCCGTCCTCTGATGACATTTCGTTGTCAGAGATAAGAGTAGCTTCTACGTTACGTTTTAGCTCGCGGATTGCCTTAGCTTCAGCTTGAGCAACCTTAGCAGGGCCAACCGAGTCAACAGCTTCCTGAAGATCAGATACAAGGTAATCCTTGCGGAACTTCTGAATGTAGTTGCCAAGACGAGCACGCTTTGAGAACTTGTCCGTGAATGAAGTAATATCGGAACCTTCCGAGATACCGTCAGTGCTTACGTCAGCAAGAGTATCAACAGTCCATTCAACGAAAGTGCTGTTTGCTTTTTGCTTAGAAGCAGATGATAGAACAGGTGTTTCTTCTGGAGCCAAAACGGTCAAGACATCAGTGAGGTCCTCGCGATTGGATACAGACGAACCCTGTGTATTTACACCAGTAGGTGCAGGGGAGAATGTATTAGATAATGACATTTTATTATATTATTGAGATAGTTGAAGTGTTCTGAGTCGAATGAAGTCGTTTTTATTGCCGCTTTGCAAAAATTGATTGGATGCGTTATTTAGACTCTTAACGGCACTGGGCATTTTCTTTTCGGATTTAGCCGATGCAGGAGTGCTAGAAGGGGGAATAAGCCTGCCAGTTCTGGGTTCATCTTGTACCAATTTTCTTCCGAACATGCTGTTTGCTGCATGCGCAAGAAGATAGGGTAGTTGAGCTGAAACCTCTGGATCGAACTTATCTAGTCCTTTTAAGCGCTCATCGTTGAGCATATCATTGTACTTGGAATTTACCTCATTGTCATCTTGCATCCACTTGAACTCCTTCTTTGCCTTGGCAATTAGGTTCTCTCCTGATTCTTTCGCATCCTGGATGCGTTGAATCTTTTGAGCTTGTGCAGGGATGAATTTCTTTTCGGCTTTCCTAGCATTCTGAAGGTGCTTTCTTACGTCGGACTTGGTCATTTCTTTGCCCTCGACCTCCGTAATTACTTCATCAGCTGAGTAGCCATCACTGTTGAATATAAGATCCTCGGCCCATTCAATTACATCTTCGACTTGCTTTGCAACTGATTGCAGTTCATCGACATTTTCTAAGTGACTGTACGGGTTGTCCGAATCCTTTACTTCAGGCGTGATTTGACTCTTGGCTTGCGCCTTGAGTTTTTCTAGTTCAGCTTCTGCTGCTTTGCGCTTTGCTGTTAATTCACCGAATCTTTTTACTGCACGGCTACCGAGCTTTTCGGATAGTTCGTTCAGTTCATCTTCGGATAAATCATCCAATTCAATCTGAGAAAGAACATCCTCTGAAGTCTCTTCTTCGGTTGATTCCGATTGCTCGGACTCCTCCACTGAAGTTTCTTCTTCGGAATCCTCGTTAATGCTATTATCTTCTGCAACGGCTTCAGGTGCTTCAGCAGTCTCCTGCTCAACTTGATTCGTTTCCGAACCAAGAACCTGACCCTCCTCTGCGGTTTCTGTAGTCTCAGTTGCTTGCGCGGTCAATTGACCCGCTCTGCTCCTGGTGAACTGTGATAATGACATGTTGGTCGCCTGCTTGGGTGCAGCTTCGGCGATTGCTGCTTCTTGACTTTCATTCATAATAACGCTTTTTACGCCAGCGATGGCGATGATGCATTATAGCACTACTTTTTTGTCGATTTAAGAATTAGGAAATCTATTCCTTAAAACTTCCCAATCGCAAAGTTCTATAATTTCATCAAGCGCCAATATTCTACCTGAAGTCTGTTGAATTACCTCCATGTCGGCTTTGTGCAAATCCTGTATGCAATCCTCTCGCATCTGCACGATTGACTGCACAAGAGAAGCGAATGCTTCGTGATGCTTCAGGGATTCAATATCGTCTGGCATCATAACTACTCCGCACCCTGAGTTTGTACATCTCCAACTCTAGCGGCTTCAGTGCCGAGTTGCCCGAACTCAGTAGCGTTGACCATTTGCTGCTGCTGGAATGTGTACTGACTTGCGTACTTGTTCAATCTCTCCGAGAACATTTGATCCTGCTGCAACCTAGCTGCAATGTCAGGCTGCTGCGCGTATTGCTGTATCAGCTGAGAAGCCACTTGACCTCCGTTAGGTCTAGCTGGCATCTCTATACCTGCAAAAATCTTGGATAGATCATCCAGTATTTGATTCTGGATCTCTTGTGAAGCGGTTTCTGTTTCCTGCATGATGGTATCCGCAAGGACGGGATCAATGTTGGACATTGCTGCAGTCAAAAGACTGTCAACATTCACGCGTCCACCTCTGTCCAGCTTTAACAAGCTGATCATTTGCTCTATCTTGCTGGATTGAGTCTCTGGATCGGTACTTAGACTATCAAAGGATATTGTAATATCGTAGTTCTCATCAGGGGATCCCTTCTGGAATTGAACGGGGTCGGGCGCTCCAGTGACCCTGAAGTAAACGTAGTCAGGACCGAAGCGCTGAAAACAAGTAAAGCACATGTTTATTACGTCCGAGCAATGCTTCAAGAACTTGTCCACCAGGAACTGCCTACGAGCTGTACTTATTTCATCATCAGCTAGTCCAGTCAGTTGATTTGCCTGGTTCTCCATCCGATTTTCCATCTCTATGCTACTTTCAGCTGAGGAGGCTGGAGGCGGATCCATGTATTCGTAATCCTTTTCACGTCTGCGCGGAATCAAGGAACCAGGGCCGAAGTTAGATGGGGGTTGATTGAAAGGGTGCAGTATAGGGGGAAGTGTAGTTATACTGTTGCGATCAATTCTGGTATCGCGTTCAACCTTTACTTGCTGCTGCAATCCCTTCAGTTGCGCTGGAATTGAAGTTGCATCATAGAGTCGTTTACTATTGTTCGAAAGTCTAGTGACGATAACTGGGTAGTCATCGTATCCGTTCATCAGTTCAAATTTAGCGTAGTCCGTCTCCGTGCTGGACTGGAACTCTCTGTGAAAGATAGTGCAATATATGCCCTCGGATCCATCCTCTGGATCAATCAATCTTTGGTACGCATGCACGATTTCTATGAGTTCGTCCGCTTCGTAGGTGCTGTTGTTGCTTGTAAAATTGAACCTTCGACCTTCCTGCTCGACCTCAACGCTGTCCACATTTACGCCCCTGTAACGATCAATAACTGTTTGCACGAAATCTTCATTCCAGTCCTCCGTGACAACTTTATTTTCTAACTGCTGCGCTGTGTAGTAAGTTCTCCAGAAGCAATAAGGACTGCGCTGCGGATCGGTAACATAGCTAGGAAACAAGAAATCTCCATCAGCAGCAAGAGTGCGCACTTCAGGGGCATCTACAGTTCTTCGCACGGCTGGCAATTCAGCGAACCCAGTCTTCCTTAATTCTTTCAGAGCCTTCTTCGCGCGTTTCTGCGTTACGCCCTCGTAGGCGGACTGCAGCATTCCGATGACGCTTTCATCATCTCCCTCTTCCAGCATTTCAGTTATTTCGGGGGCATTGAGCTGTATCTGGTCCAGGCTAAGTCTTTGAATAATTCTGCGATCTTCAGCTTGCCACCCTACATAAGTAATTAATATTCCGCGCTCCAGCAGGTAATTGGCAGACAATTCCATCTCCTGCATGAACCTAGGTATATAACCAGAAGAAACCATCCACTTCAAAAAGCTGGATACGGTCTTTGCGCGGGCTGCATCTGTTCCCTCCGTCGGGTACGCGCGGACATTACTTCGGCGCAATGCAGTCATAAAAAATGCTACCAGTTTTGTAATGCGCTCCTCAATGACATGGCACTCCATGTCGGATGCTCCCTCCCAGGGGAAGGCATCGGCTCCATGCTTGCGGAGATCCTGGCTTTTACCAGGCCATATATTATGCCTATCATCATAGGCTTCCCTGCATTGATCGAAAAAGGGCTCCAGTTCTAGATTCGTCTGATCGTAGGCGCGGCGAAGCGCGGATACTTTCGGCTCTGAAGTGAAGTATGTTAGTGAGTCGGAGAAGTCTTCTGGCATCTGTTGCTAATTTTTTTTATTACCTCAAAAACGTAATTTTTTGGCACTCCTATCATATCACATAATTTTTCTGGAGGAACCTCTTCGGTGTTAAGGGTTAAAGCACGAGTCATCAGCTCCCAGGCCAACAATCTATCGACCTGCTCGTTAATCCAATCTTCGTCAAGAGTGATGTCCTCTTCCGAATCAATCAAATAGCTTTTCTTTGATGTACCTGTAGCTGGGGTTTCCATCATTTATTTCCTCAATATTGATTCTTTTTCCTAGCATGTGTTCCCTGAACCTGCGCGGAACTATAACTGGAACAACGCCATCAAGACCCTCCAACTTACAATACACGTAGCTTTTGTTGGGGGCGAACCTAATCACTTGCCCCTTCCAGTGCTTCGGCACGATTTCGGGAACATGCAAAGCCGTTCTCAGTATATCTGCGCCCTCTGCATTAATCCATGTATTTTTCTTTGAGCCAGTCATCATGGACTTCTCAAGTTTTTCTTTGGCTATCTGCAGGGATTCCTCGAAACTGTAATTAGTCCCGTACTTTTTCATTAGGGTTGTTAATCTTTCTTTCACTAATATCCTCCTTTTTTGGGTTGATTCTGAAGTAAATTGTTGTCGTAGTGATCTGGACCGTCACCAGCATTCATCATGCGCAAGTATCTCATTAGGTCAAAGAAGTCCTTCAGGGGTTCGTCGCTCTTTCCTTGCGCGGAATAATTCAGTAGACTGTCGATTAAGTTCTTGCATGAAGAATCAATATAGCACACTGGGCTGTTCGCTTTGTCAAGTTTTGCATCTGGGTTATATGCGAACCATTCGTCCAGAGCGGCTATACCAGTATCCTCGTGCTTGCCAGAACTAGGGATAAAATGCATGTCATAATCGGCGAATACGGTGAATAGATCCTCGTTGTTCTCATTCTCTCTAGCGAAATACCTACTATCCCCTACGCGTTCCTGCACTTCAATATCCAATTCTTCTTCGATTTCTTCGAACAGTGAAACATAAGAGCCTATATCAAGTCCTATCTTTTTTGCCGCTGGACCAAATCTCCACTTGGGATCCCCGAAAATAGCCCATTCGCCGTAAGTATCCCTGTCGGGCCACTCCCTGACAATGTATACGTTGTCATAGGATACCGCCGCCCAGATACAACTGAAGTTCCTGGCACCAGCAGGGTCCACAATGTGATAGCAAGTGTAGTGCTTCTTGTCCGTGAAGTCAGGCATCTGCATCCCGTGCCTGTTGGGTTCATCCGAAAGCACGTTCACGGAAGTGCTGAACATGGGTAGCAGAGATGTCATGCTCTTCACGGGAACTCCGTATGCACGCACTAGTATCTCATCTTCTGGACTGTTCTTGAGGTCCTTCGCTATGCGGTCGTACCCGCCGAAAGGATTCTCATCGGAGTGCAGATATACTATACCTGCGTCCCTACTAGGACTGTACTGCTGCACGGGTACTTCCTTTTGTAACAATTCAGCCTCGCGAACCTGCAGTGTCTCTGCACCCTTCAGGTATTCCGAAACGAAGGGGGTGTACCCATCAATGGGGGTAAAGCCGAGAAGCATTCGACTGTTTCTTGTAGCAAGTCTAAATCTCAATGTATTCACCAGGGCAGCGTCCCCCAGGTACTCGTCCAACCATGCCCCTATGTTCAATGCATTCATTTCATTGCACTCGTTGAACCCGAACTCGAAACCCTCCAGTATCGTCTGATTATTGCTGAACTGCGTGTAAGTCTTGAAATCTACTCTAGTCCTGGTGTCAGGGAAGATAAAACTACTTCCAGTGAATCCGTTCTGCATGCTGTAGTTTATGTAGCCATCTATGCTCTTTGTCTTCTTCCTGAACTCCTTCGGCATCATCTCCCATACTGCACTTTGCTGCACCTTGACGCTCGTATCTGCATTCTGACTGAAACAAACTACGTGCCCATCATTGCAGCTAGTTACTGCTTGCATTAGCAGTTTAGCGCAGCCAGTGGTCTTTCCGCTTCTGTTCCCGCCGAATGTAATGACTTCATTGTAGTCCTGCAGGGCTTCTCTGATTCTACCCCAACCAGGTAGCTCAAAGCCGTACCGCAGGGGATCCTCCTGCGATGCTAGTATTCTACCCTCGTGCGCCCTGTGCAACTCGGACAATAATTTCGGATCCTTCTCCCCCAGCAGCACTATCTCCTCGTCGGTGGGCGGCTGCAGGATTGCATGCTTTGTGAATTCAATCATTTTCTTCTGGCTCCTCGGGATCCTCTTCAATCCACTCAATCTCAATATTATGCGCGTTTATCTCCTTCTGCGCTTCATGCAGGAGCATCTTCCCTGCAGGCAGATGATTGTAGTCGTAGAAGATCTCGCCGATTTCGTCCATGACTACAAAGCAGTAGTTCTCGAAATGCTCGCCGAGAATACCCCTGATCTGGTCGTAGATCGGGTCATAGCTGGGATCTGTTATTGATCTAGGCATCCTGAACTTCAGCTTGTATTGTTTTTGCCTGCTCTATCCTATCTCTAGCAGCCTTGATTGTTGCCTCGTAGTCCTCCTGCGTGTACACCTTGCGCTCTTCGCTGATGTTCGTAGCCTCCCCGCGGGCCGTCAATGCTTCCCGCGCAGCATTAGCCTTCGCTATACTGAGCTCCTTGAGGTCCTTGAAACTGACTTTCATTTCGGGGTCATCCTGCATGCGCTCGCGCACTTTATGTATGAGGTCCTCCTCCAGGCTAGTTAGATGCATGTAACTCTTTGCTGCCAGTTTGCCACCGAGTTCCTTGAACCTGCTCAAATGATCCGCGAACTCCACCAAAATGTTCACAACTGTATTCCTGTGCACCCCGTACTTCTTCACTATCCTGGTCTGCGTGTTCCCTGTACTGAAAAGATACAGCACCTTAGCAACCTTCTCAGGATCGTACACCGACAGGGACTTCACTTTCTTCAGCTGCATCTCCTCCGCGTACGCCTGCACCGCAGAAGCAATTTCGCCTTGAAGTAGGTTTTTTTCAGTTTTTTCTTGCATTTATCTAAAAAGTATGAATTAACTATGATACTATACAAACATCATAGTCCTAGTGCAAGCCCAATGTCAAGGGTGCAAACGGTACTTCAGGTAGCACCTGGTAAGACATTAAACTACGAACGCAGCTCGCCGAGATCAAGCTCCAGTAGGAATACTGGCGCTCTCCGCGAACTTTGGGTTATTCTCCCTGATGCAACCATGAAGGAGAATATAAAATAACGCTGCTGCTTAAGGATGAATGATCGATAATACCTAGTCCGACCTATATGGTCTACGCAGTCCGTGCTTCGTGAATGGCGAAGCTGTGCTCATAAATAACAAAGCTGTGCTAGGGTGTGCTATAATACGAAGCATGTCCAGAAAAGATACAGTAGCTAAGATGAAAGATAAGGCTTACCAAAGCCGTCCAGATCAAAAGAGACGCAGAGCCGCTCGTAATAGAGCTAGGAGAGCTGCAGTCAAGAAATACGGGAAAGCAGCACTTCGGGGCAAGGACATAGATCACCGCAACGGTAACCCTATGGACAACAAACCTTCGAACCTGCGAGTTATGCTCAGGAAAACAAACCGAGGCCGTAACAACGGACCCAACGGCAAACCTGGGAAATCAGGACATAAGAAAAAATAAACCCTGCACCCTTGCAAGCACCCTGCAAGGTCGGAAGCCCCTTGAGGTAGGTATTTTTTTTTGGGGTAGTAGATGAATACACATTTGCAGCAGCAACTGCACTTGCGACCCCACCCCCCGTCTATGATAGCCAAACGACGCAAGTATTCTAAATCTTGCTGCCTAGAGGCATCAACATTTGTATACTTTGCGGCCTAGAGGCCACAAACTATAACATACTTGCGTCCTTTGGCTGTCTCTCTCTGTGGTGCACACCTGTGCACTAGTAGTGTTCCACGTGGAACATCTGAGTAGTGAACAGCCGTTCACTATGTAGTGGGAATCCTGATACAGGAAAGTGGTGCACAAATTAGCACGTAAAAAAAAGTTTTTTTATTTGACATGGGGTTTCGCTGGTTTACTGTAGTTCTATCGGAGGCAATCTGCCGAAGACTAACAAAATAAAATACATACCATGAAACACAAAACATTAGACGAAGCACTACTAGCACTCAACGAAGAGGTCACTCGGTTCGCATGCCACTCGGACAGGATCCTAGGTCGTAGCAACGATCTAGAGTCAGAAAACAGAAGGCTAGAAGAGGAAAACGAAAGGCTAAATAAAGCACTAGAAAACTCTCATGAAGCCTATGAGCAGTGCGTAACCCTTCGCAAGGGATGGCAGGACATGTATTTTGAAAAAGACAAAGAACATGACGAGCTTTGGGAAAAATACATGAAACTACTGAGAAGTAAATAATCACCAGTCCCGCCAGAGATGGCGGGGCTTTTCTTTGTCCTTGGGTTCTGGGTTCGCTGAGTAAAGGGGGGAAGGGGGTAACGGGGGGCGTGATAGCCAACAAGAGTCGGTCTCGTTCCTCGACTAAACCTACGGCTCCTCTTCTTGGCTGTCTTGCTAGGGCTGCACACATGAGCACCTAAAAAAAAAGTTTTTTTTATACGAATGTACTTGACCGAGGTTTGGGGTCTGCTACTGTAGTTGTATCGGAGGCATTCAGCCAAAGACTAACAAAACAAAATAAAATACACTATGAAAATTCAAATCAATACCGAAGCCGAGCTAGACATCGATGCACTTGCAGATGCTCTTAGCAATCACATCGAAAACCAGATCGAATCAAGCTTAGACTGCGCGTTGGATAATTACGACTTCCGCGACATTGTCAGGGACGAGGTCAATGACCTGGATCTATCTTACGAGATCGATAGTGTCCTTGATGATCGTGACGATCTTGTTCGTAACAACGAGATTGTCCAACTTGAAGATCGCATTCATCAGGTCAGAGTTGATATGGAAGAGATGGAGGAAACCTTTTCTCGCATCGGCTCGGTGCTTCCCAACAAAGCACTTGATGCTTCAATGAAGGCAAACGAAGAGCTATCGCTAGCATACGCTGACCTCGTCGATAAAACAAAGAACTTCATCGGCTTAGCTCCATCCAAGGAGGAGCCAGAATCTCCTAACCCAGAAGGTTAGTTTCATGGTTCCGTCGCCTCAAGATTTGGGGCGGCGGATTTATACAATTTACTGCAATCTGATTAAATACTATGCCAAAGGATTAAAGCTTTCGAGTTCCTGCGGAGACAGTTCAAACACCTCAATGTCATTTTCATACATACTTGATGGAAGACCCAAGCAGTAAGGGAAGAGCCTGTTAGGTTTAATCAGATACACTTTACAAGCTCCGCCAGAGATGGCGGGGTTTTTTTGTGCCTGCTCCGAGACAGCCAAAGATAAGCGCAACTTGTTGCGCTTTGCATAGCTCTGCTATGCTTATCTTTGGCTATCATCAGGTGTAGTTTTTTCTTGCATTGGTTTGTTTTGTTTGTCAGTATGCAGGTCATGTCTAACCATATAGAACACAACGAATACGGCGGTTTTTCCGTCTACGAGCTCGGGGTATATCCGCGCTCCTCTGTCCTCGCTGGGCAGACCCGTAAGTCATTCGTCGATATGTTCGACACGCTGGAGCAAGCGCAGATTGCGTATCCACGTGCCGATGTCGGCGGTGATGTCGCTGTCAATACGTTCGACCACCTTCGCGACGACGTAGACGACCTAGAAGCGTACGAACAGGACTGCCTGCGGTACGAATTGTACTAACAATAAATCAGCCTCACCCGAAAGGGTGGGGTTTTTTTGCGCGTGCGGGCGGGGGGCAGTGCGGTAAAGGG
>UEXM01002677.1_pt1 | contig 12277 bp, 9 predicted proteins | sample 1796661 | NCBI WGS metagenome assembly UEXM01 (sample SAMEA4772469, study PRJEB27181) | metagenome | reverse complement strand
ATTACATTTAATCCTTTTGTACCATCAAATAATTCTGAAGTAACAGAGTTGTAAATCATGCCAGGTTCTGCACCTTCAACATATTTACCATCTCTTTTATTTACTTCAGGAGATAGTTGTCCTAAGATTTTTAAGAAAGGTAATGCTAAATCATCTTGTCCTAATTCTCCTAGACCTTTGCCTGCGTCTGCCTCAAATAAATTTGTAGACAAAGCACCTGCTTCTTCTTTTTTTACTACTTCTTCGTTCATGTTTATTGTTTCCTTGTTATTTTGGTTCGGTTTCCTGCGAACACGTTAAATAGTTCCGTGGGCATATCTTGTCCAGACTCGATACGCTCACGGACCAATGCTTTGAGAGTCATGGGCTCAACCTTTAATTTCTGGATTGGTTGATATCCATTCTCTGCTGCAAGGTCTGCATAACTGCTCGCCTTGTTATCTTCGTTGCGACCAAAAGAAACGGTGATTTCGTTTTTAATGATATCACCTAGGCCGTTATTTCGAAGCCAGTTAAATGCTTCTTCTTTCTTTGCTGCAGAAATAGAAGCACCATAGACGGGTTTAACTTCTATAGCTTCCCCATCTAATAATTTCATTGTACTGATATTCATTTCTTGCATCATCGTAGGAATGATATCTCCAGAAATTAAATCAGCTTGTTTTTTTAAATTTTTTAAATTGTCTTCCGTAGAAGTTATTTGATCTTCTAAGTTTTTTAGTTTGATAACTTGATCCGATAATTCTTTAGCATCATTAGCTAATGATATGGATTTAGTTTGGTCTTCCTCAAAGTTTATCTTGCTCATCTATATTACCTTTCTCGTATAAGTTTATCTGTATTGGATAGTATCTTCTTTCTTGTTTATCCCACTTCAAAAGTTTGTACTTTCCATTTGTTATATCGGATACAACAGAACATGCAACTCCTATGATTGCTGGATCTCCAGTCAATAATAAATAATCATCTGGTTGATAGTCTTTTAATAATTTTCTTAATTTAAAAACTAACGGACCTGGTGATAAAATAATTTGAGATGTCTCGGGTAATAAAACTTTTAACCTCCCAAATTCAGAAGCACCTATAATATTTATTTTAGGACGACCATCTCTTGTGCCTGGTACGTCTTGTAAAATATATACTAAATTTTCTGTCATAACTTTCTTGACACAGATATAAACTTTATTATATACTTGTCAATAGAAAGAAGAAAATAAAAATGATTAATTATAAGTTTAAAACAAAGCCATTTGCACATCAATTAAAAGCATTAGAATTGTCGTGGAAAAAAGAAGTATATGCCTATTTTATGGAAATGGGTACAGGTAAATCTAAGGTCTTAATTGATAACATTGCCATGTTGTATGACAATGGAAAAATTAATGGTGCCTTAATTATAGCACCTAAAGGTGTTTATAAAAACTGGTATGATTCAGAAATACCTACTCACTTACCAGATCATATAGATAAAAAAGTAGTTCTTTGGCAAGCTACCATTAATGATAAACAACAAAAAAAATTAAATACATTATTTGAATCAGGAGAAGATTTACATATTCTTCTTATGAACGTAGAATCTTTTTCTACTAAAAAAGGTTTAGAATTTGCAAGAAAATTTTTGTCTTGCCACAAAGCTTTAATGGCGATTGATGAATCTACTACTATTAAAAATCCAAGTGCTAAAAGAACTAAAAATATATTAACTCTATCTAAGCATAGCAACTATAGAAGAATACTTACAGGTTCTCCGGTAACCAAATCACCTTTAGATTTATATTCTCAATGCCAGTTCCTGGATCCGTGGTTATTAGATCATCAATCTTACTACAGTTTTAGAACCCGTTATGCACTCATGAAGACTGCTAACTTTGGGGGAAGGTCTATACAAATTGTTGTAGGGTATAGGAATCTTGCAGAGTTATCTGATAAACTACAACCTTTTTCGTACCGTGTATTGAAAGACGATTGTTTAGACTTACCTAAAAAAACATTTATGAAACGGGTTATTCAACTTAGTGATGAACAACAAAAAGTGTACAAACAAATGAAACAAAGCGCGTTAGCTATATTAAATGGTAAAATGATTACTACGGTTAATGCCATTACTCAAATCATGAGACTTCATCAAATTACTTGTGGTCATTTCAAAGCAGATGACGGCACGATTCAAGACTTAAAAAATGATCGTATGAATGAATTGATGAGTGTTATTGAGGAGGTAGAAGGTAAAGCTGTTATCTGGGCTCACTATAGACATGATGTAGAAAACATTGTTAAGACTATAGAAAAAAAATATCCAGGGTCCGTGGTTACGTACTATGGAGACACGACTCAAGATGAAAGACAAAGTGCAATTAAAAAAATGCAAGATAAAGATTCTCCTGTTAGATTTTTTGTGGGCACTCCACAAACAGGTGGTTATGGTATTACTTTAACGGCAGCATCTACCATGATTTATTATTCTAATGGTTATGATTTAGAGAAACGTCAACAGTCCGAAGCAAGGATTGATCGTATCGGTCAAGAAAAACCTATGACTTATATTGATATAGAAGCTGAAGGAACTGTAGATGAAAGAATCGTAAAAGCTTTAAAAGCTAAAGTTAATATTGCATCTAAAGTTATGGGTGAAGAGTTAAAAGACTGGATTTAAGGGGTACCTAGGTACTGTCGGAAGTTAGTTTCGTGCGTCTACGTGGATCTATGAAAGACTTTTTTAAAAAAAATCTAAAGCTTTTGCAGCTAACACCGCTAAACCTGAAATAATTAATCCTAGAATGTAATCTATTTTTTTAGCTGTCTTGTCTATATCTTCATGCATATGCTTAAGATGATTATTTTTAATAGAGCATATATCTTTTTTTAAACCTGTAACGTGACCATACAAAGCCACAATATGTTCTCCTGTTGTATTTGGTTTTTTAGCCATAATTAATCTCCTGGGTCATCGTGGGTTCCTGAACCTGAATCTGTTTCATCACCAGAATCATATCCAGATCCTGTTCCACCATCAGAATCTCCGGTGTCTAAACTTGGATCATCTAATCCAGAACCATATTGCATTCCTGGAGTTTCTGTAAAAGAAAAATCTTCATAACGATCTGTGTCTATGTCGTCTGCATAAGTAGGTACGTCAAAAGCATTTAAACCCTTTGGATTAAAATAATCGTATGCTTTGCCTGCAGCATAACCTAATAAAGGATTAACTAAAGCACCTATACCATATTGCAAAGCATTTCTTGTAGTTATAGGATTAAAATTTCTATTGGTGTTTATTTTACGATCTTTATCCTCCTCCTCGTCATCGTCATCACCAAAATAATTGGTTAAAGGATTAAAAACTGTCTGTTGCGTTAAAGGAGGAGTAGTAGTTTCTTGTTGCGTTAAGGAAGGGTTTGAATAATATTGGTATAGATCATAAGGATTATCAATCCCAAATCTTGGGTCGTTAGGGTCTGTAAAATCTAAAAAATTTGAAGCCATATTATATATTACCTTATCACCCCTCTAAAATCAAAGTCTTTAATTCTATCTTCTGTAGGTTGTTGCTCGGTCCCTGTTCCTTGATTCTGATTTACTCCCTCCATGCTCGAAGGGGTAATGTTTATAGGAGCTGTTAACTGTTGAGATACAGTTGGTTCTGGGGCTTGAGTACCTAAATCAGCTAATGTAATTTCTTCGTTTAATAAATCTACTCCTCTGTTTTTATTTATAATTTCAGTGATAGAAGGTAATGCTTCATAAAAAGGATTAGGTAAACTAATTTCTTGTTTATTATTTAAATCATTATGAATCTCGGTAATTCTTTCTTCAAAAAATTTAGATGGTTCTTTAGGAGTATATCTACCTGTCATTAAATTTTCTACTACTTCTTTAGATAATCCTTTTCTAGCCTTTAATCGTTCTTCTATTTTATATTCACTCATGCCTAGTTTTTTCATGGCATCTATATCTTTAGCCATCTCTTTTAGTGTTTGAAATCTTCTAGATTCTGAATATTGATATTTATCTAATATATCTTTTGATGAAACTCTTCCTCCTCTTAACAAAGGAGATGTAAATAAATTTTCTGTCTTTTTTAAAGATCTAGTAAAGTCGGTAGTTTTATAAGTTAAAGATCTTTCTGGATTTGATTGTTGAGTTCTAAATCCAGCTAAACCAGGTAATTCATCAAACAGATCATACTCTTGTCCAAACTTATCTGGTTGTCCTGTTAAGGTTTGACCTAACCTTACTATTTGTCTGTAAGAACCAGGTTCAAAAGATTTTGCAAGATGACCTACTCCCTTATATATTTTTACAAAAGGATCATCTTCTGCAGACCATACAGGTCTTCCATCTCTACCAATTCCTCTTCTTATAGTAGTGTCTACTAATGCCTCTGTAAAAATAGACTCATCAGTAAAAGGTTTTAATAATTCTGTAGTTGCTTCCTGTAATCCTTCTCCTAAAGATGCTTTTAAAGAAGCTTCATCTTTACCATCGGTAATTGCATTAAAGACAGCTCGAAAAGGTCTAGTTAAAGGATCGTAAGCATTGGAATAACTAAAGTCTACATATTTTAAATAACCATTTTTATCTCTACCGGTAGGAAGTAGGGTAGAGTTCTTAGACCATGGTGGAACTACTCTTCTTAATGCATCCATCTCTTCATCACTAACATCATGTATTGCTTTAAAAGATTCTTGCATTACTTTAGGAACGGCACCTACTGTTAATCCGAAACCTAATAATCTTTTATTACCTAAAGATACAATTTCAGGAATACCACTTGCTCGTTCTTTAATACCTTGTTCAAGAATATTAGAACTTGTTCTTAACATTTCTAAAGGAAAAGCAATAAAATTACCAAAAGGAGATAGACGTAAAGCTTTACCCGCTCTTCCAATATAAGAATAATTAGGAACCAAGTTACGAGATAAATTAGCTGCAAATTCATCTAAAAATTCATCATAGGTTCCATTGTAAAAATTTTTAGTAGAGTCAAAATTTCTTTTAAGTCCTCCTTTTAAAAAATCGGTTATACTTTCAAAACCTTCTTTCCCTTGCAATGCATCTTGAAAATTAGATGCATTAATACCTTTTTTTAAAAAAACATTTTCATAACGATTACGTTCTAATCCCCATGTAATAGTCTTCCAATAGTTATCTTCTCCCACATAAGCATCTTGAAGACCTTGATAAACTTTTTTACCCTTATTTAAAAAACCTTCATATATATCAGCTTGAGCTTTTTGTGGATTTGCAAACCAATCTGTAATTCCTATATCTTTTGTCAAAGCTTCAATTTCACCTTTCTGAAGATTTGAATCAATAACACCAGATCTAATTAATCTTTTTACAAAACCTACTTCTTTAGCATCTAAGTTTCCTCTAACTCTACCCACACTAATTCTTCTAGCTGTTTCAGCTAAACCTGTACCCAAACCTGCTCCTTGAAAAATCTCTCCTCCCAAAGAAGTTGGTAGTAAGGCATTAAAATCTCCTCCAGTTGGAATAATAGCACCATTTGCTGCTGCAAATGCTCCTGCACTTATAAAGTTACGAACGTGAGTGATAGGAGATAAAATAGTTTTTGTAATTTGAGCTATAGCTTTAGGAGCAAGAACTCCATATTTATAAACATTACCTACCATACCTGATTTTTCAAATTGAATAGCCGTTTCAAATATATCATCATAGATCGGAGCTCTAATATATGTATTTTCTAATGGAGATAAACCTAATAATTTTGGATCTGTAGAAACCGCTTCTACTTTTTTAAATTGTTTAGGGTCTCTAAGCATAACAATAGCATCTTCAATGTCTGCTGCATCCCCATTTTCAACTAAATCTTTTGCTGCTCTATACTCTTCTACTGTCCTACCTGATTTTTTTAATAATTGTTTTCCTTGTGTAACTTGTGCTTCTGTTAAACCTATTATCATTTCTTTTCCCGTTGTAGGATTTATTTTTTTTGCAACAGGTATTCCTAAAACTTCTCTAATTGCTTCCTCTTCTCCAAATTTATTTTTACCAAAAACAAGTTTACCTGTTCCTTTTTTGCTTCCTAATTTTACAACATCATCCATAAACTCTAACATAGAGTTTAAACCAGCCATTTTACTCATGGTGGATATGTAAGTATGTTTAGGGTCTGTAATCCTCCCATATAATATCTCGCCTAATTTATCTAACTTTTTATCTTTTAAAATAGAGGCATCTATCCTTAATGTTTCTTGTTCTAATTTAGTTAGTTTAGTATTACCTGTATAATTTTTTTGAGGGTCACTCATGCTTACATCAATTTCATCTATGCTTTTAACTTTTAATTTTCTCTCTATTAAACTTGTTTCTTCTTGCGTGGCTTTTTTCATAAACTCACCGTCTTGTTTTATAACTTCAGGAGCAACTTCTCTTTTACTCGCTTCTCTTTGAACTCTTCTATCCATTAAATAATTTAAAGCTTCTTCTTTTCTAGCATTTCCTGCTTCTGTTCTAAAAAAGGGAAATGTTTTTTGAAAAGCAGCATAGTCAGCTGTGAGATAATTTCCTATTTCTCTTTCTAGTTTTATAGACATTTCTCCCTGTAAATTTTTTTGTAAAAGTTTACCGGTCATATTATCTACTCCTGCTCTCATACTAAGAATAAGATTTTTAAATTTATCTACTGCGGGTTGTCCATTGGTTTTTTCTATTTCTTTTAAAAACCGATCCATTTTACCCCCTTGAATAATATCATAATCATTAGTTTTAAAAAAACCTTCTGGTCCTTCTTCGGTAATTAGTTTTCTAAATCCCTCTTCTGTATTTTCAAATTGTAAAGACTTTCTATTTGTATTTACAATTCCTGATTCTTTTTCAATAGCTTTAATAAGATTCTCAGGTAATATTTTTTCAGCTTTTCTTCCTGGAATAGGTTGTATAATATCTTGAATTTCTTTATAGATACCCTCTTCATTTTTAAAAATAGTATTTTCAATTGTAGGAACTACTTTTTTAACCTCATCAAATAATCTTCCTATACTTTGCCCTGCATCAAATTGAATAGCCTCTGAAGCATCTAACCCTAATCGTTTAGCTTCAAAAACTTCTTCAGGTAACATACCTGCCTTACCTAAACCAAATTTAACATATTTTTGATAAAGTTGTCCTAAATCACTGTCGGCATATCTTTTTAAACCTTCTTCTGTTGGTTTTCGAATAGCAGAAACACCTTTAGCTGCTCCAGCAATTCCTAAATTAAATAAAGAACCATCTACTGCAAACTTAACTCTATTGGTTAATCTACGGAAAGCATCTTCTCGGCCTTCTTTGTCTTCGGTATTCATCATGGTAAAAGCAAAAGGTTCTAGAGAGGTACCTTTAAGCATGTCACCTAAAGTTCCTATATCCTCATCCGATACAAGTGCTTCTCCTACCGCTGCTCCACCGATGCCACCTGCTAAAGGAGAAGTTTTAACGTTATTTATTATTTTACCAAAACGAGTTAGGTCAGCATAGTTACCTGCTTTTTTCGCATCAATTGCATTTTTAGCTAATGTAGCTCCTATCTTAGCTCCTTGAAAAGCGGGAATACCTATTTGAGCTAACGCTTGTGTAATTCTTCCAGAAGTTCTTGCTTCAGCTGCTTCATCAAATGGGTTGATGTCATCAAAAAATTTTTCAACAGAAGCTGCTGTATTGGTATCTCCTACTAAATCTAAAACCTCTGCTCCTAAAGATATTACACCTTTAGGTATATTAATTAAACCAGAACCAACTCCCGCTAATGCAGATACAATAAGTCCGGTATCTTCTGCATCTTTGTTCTTTTTAGCTTGAGTGTAACCAAGAGCTTCTGCTTCTGATAAAGGCATTATAATATCCTATTTTGTTTTCTTTTTTATGTCTCCAAAAAACTCTGGCTCATTTGATTTTATTATTTGTTTTTTACTATTGATTCTTATAAACGTTCCATTTTTTGTAACATAGTATTCACCTACAACTCTATCATCTTTATCTTTAGGTATTTGTTTATTAAAGTTTCCTATTAAAGCCTTTAATTTAGGGTCTGCTTCAAATTTTCTTATAGAGTTTAAATAACCATTTGGATTAACATCCATTTTTTTAGCTTCCCCTCTATGAAATTCATTATCCTTTGCTATTTGAGCAGCGCTAGTTTTGCCTTTAGACATGTAATCTACAGTTTTTTTGAATCCTTCTGGTCCTGTACCAAACCCTAATAGTTTTTGATATTCCTTCATAGCTTTTACTTGTTCTGAAGGTTTCATATCTTCAAATGTTTTTTGTAACGCTAATTTATTAATGGCTAGTTTTTCTTTTCTTCTATCCGATAATATTTTACTTACACCTTTAATAGGGTCTTTAGCTGCTTTACCTACTGCGCCTAATAGATTACCACCTGGTTGTGCTGAAAGATTAGAACCAAATTCTGCAAGTTTTAAATACATTTGAGATTTAGTGTTATCATCTCCTGTATCTAATATTTTTTCTATTATCCCTTTGTTTTCATTGTAGATATCTTCTAAACCTTTTTCAGGAATTACTTCTAAAGGTTTTTTCTTAGAAGAAACTATTGGAGTTTCCTCTGATTTTTTTTCTTGTTCTGCAAAATCTAATAATTTTTTTGTATATAAAGGATTTAAGTTTTCTTCAACAAACTTACCTATACCACTAAGGCCTTCTTGTTCTGCATATCTTTTCTTCAAGTCCATTGTTTCAGGAGCAGCTAATCTTGAAAGTCCTTGCTCCAGTTCGTATGCTCCATATGCTAATCCCGCTGATCCTAATTTAGGAAAATTTGTAAGTAAACCTGTTATACCTTTTTTACCATATTTTTTAGCAATTTCTAAAAGGTATTTTTCACTGAATTTAGGTGTTGGTTTAATGGGTTCTTTTATTACCGCTAAAGCACTTCCTGGTGGTTTATAGGATCCTCCTCTTAATTCAAAATTAGGTCCTTTAGGAACATTTTCAATAGGTACAGGGGGATAAAATCTAGGAGTAGGTGTTGCAGTAGTAGGTCTAAAAAAACCTTTTGCTCCACCAAAACCTCCTCCAACTTGAGTAGGTCTTCCAAATTTATCTCTCATAAAATTAGACATAAAATTACCTGCTCCACCCTTTGAAACAGGTTCAGCATAACCTGTTCTATTTCCCATTGGTTTTCCATAGATAGTTCCACCACCGATTTGTCCGCCACCTGCCATTGGTTTTCTATCTTGAATACCAGACATGATACCATCCATCACGGGTCCACCTACACGGAACATGGGTCTTTTTAAAATCCTGCTCATCTTCTTAATCCTCCATAGATACCTGCAAACGTTGCACCAGCACCTATTGCAGATTGTAATATACCTGGGGAAGGTTGAGATTGTGAAACAGATCCCGCAGCAGGATATCCACCCATTAATCCAGTCACTCCTTGACCAAACATTTGAGATCTATTTACTGGCTCATAAGCTGCCTCTCTTGCTGCTGCATTTGCTGCATCAATTTGAGCTTGAGCAAAAGCTTGCTGTGCACTTCCAATAGATCCAAGAGTTGAGATATCTTGAGATCTTAATTGAGGAACTAAAGAAGCTAAACCTTGTTGAAAACCACCTTGTCCTAATTGAGATTGTGCTAAAGATTGTCTGGCAGATCCTAATCCTAATGCAGATTGTGCTAAAGATTGTTCTGCAGAACCTAAACCTAATTGTGCTTGACCAAGGTCTGCTCTTTGTCCTGCAAAAGCTGCTTGCTGTGCTGCTAAACTTTGTTGAGCTTGACCTAATCCCATTTGATTAGCTAAATCTTGTTGTCTCAATCCTGCCGCTTGTTGAAACCCTTGTTGTAATAATCCTGATTGTAATGCTGCTCTGTTTCTATCAGAACCAGTTAAAAATTCTGCTTGTAACACACCTTCTCTACCACCACCAAAGGCACCAGGAACTCCTAATGCTTGAGCCGCTTGTTGTGATCTTTGTGCTTGAGCTTGTCTATCAAATTCTGTGAGTGTGGTATCAATAACTTGTTGTTGATAAGGAGACATATAAGAAGCAATAGAACCTGCTCCTGTCCCTGCTCCCGTTCCTGTTAAACCTTGAGCCGCGCCTAAAAAATTAGATACTCCACCTAGCGTGGTCCCTGCTCCGGTAAGCTCTGTGCCTGCTGTTCCTAATCCTGCTCCTGCTGCTGAGATATAACTAGGTACTTGCCCTAGTCGTAAGTCTGCAGTTGAGATAGCAGAAGGTACTCCTGCTAATGTAGTTTGTGCATCGGTTGCTGCTTGTTGTGCTGCTGTTACAAAAGGTTGATAAGAACCTACACCACTAGAAGCAAGAGAAGCTGCTTGTGTTTGTAAAGGATCCTGTGCTGCAATGGTGGGTGCAAATTTAGAAGTATCAACAGCAGTTCCTGCAGTTTTCGTTAATTGATCTGCATAAGTTTTACCTAATGCTTCAATAAACTCTGCTGGTAGAGTACGTGTTTGTGTAATTTCAGCCATTATACGTTAACTCCTCTTCCCATTTTTTCTGCTTGTTTCATTTGATCATATAATCTTTGAGCACCTTTTTGAACACTTCCGTTACCCATACCTCTGACTGCATCCGCTGTCATAACAAATTCATTTTTAGAAAGTCTAGCAGGAACATCATCTGCTTTTTCTTTTTTACCAATAGGAACAAATCCACCGTTTGCTCGGTAATCTAATTCCATAGGTACTCCACCCATTTTTAATCCCATTAAACCACCGTCTGCTTTGTTCTCAGTAAAGATAGAAATTATTTCTTTTGTTTTCTTTTTATTTCTATTTTTATTTTCTTCCATTGCTTGTCTGTTAAATAATTCCATTGCTTGTTCTTTTGTAATCGGATTACCTTCTTCATCAGAATACATGACACCAGCAGGACCTTCATCATCTTCACCTGTTATAGAAAGAATTCCTTCTGGTTGTTTTTTTAATTTAATACTTGGAGTCTTACCTATTTTTTTCATTAAATCTTCTTTAATTCTATTATATGTTTCTGGTTCAAAAGAATCTTTTCCTGCTATTACTTGTTGTAATAAATTCATACGTCTTTCTTTTTCCATTTGCTTTTGCATAAGTTCTCTTTCCATTCTCATTTCAGCTGGCATTTCCATAGGAACGATCATTGGGTTTTCAGTACCCTCTTGAAATTTTTTTCTACCACCACCAAAATACATAGCGCTTAAAGCTTTAGATCTATAATCTTTTTCTTCGTCATCTTGAATCATAGGTTTTGGAGTTCCTAATTTGTAACCAACTCTACCGCCTGCTTTATATTCTTTTGTATTTGCTTCTACAAAAGCATCTACTTGATCTTGTGATGCGTTTGGATTTGCTTGTGTGTAATATCTTCTTAAGTATGGATCTACTTTAGCTTTTCTTGCTGCGTATTCATCATCTGATTCATCCTCTTCTTGCGGTGCCATTAAAGCTCCTAATCCTGCACCAAGAGCACCTACTCCTAATATAGAACCAAGTCCACCACTACCTTTACCAAAAGGATTAAGTTTACTTAAAAAACCACCTGTTCTACTTGGTGCTGCTGGGTTTCCAGGGGAACCTAATAAAAAATTAGCTGCTTTTGTTTTTCCTAATGATAAAGCATTACCTATTCCACCAAATCCAAACATACCTGGTGCAGCTCCACCAAAACTGGCTCTACCTAATAAACCACCCATACTAGTTCCTGGTATACCAAAAGCAACCGCTCCTAATAAAGCCGCTTTACCTATATCACTCTTTACAATTTTTTTAATAGGTTTTGTTATTTTTCTAACGAATGAACCTAGACCGTAACCTTGTCTCATATCAGGATACATCATCCCTCCACCCATCATTAATTGTCTTCTTAATAATTCTTTATTTATGTCCATAGTTTTTAGTAAAATCTGTTGTTAAAAAGGCAGGAATTACACCTGAAGTACATACTTACTAGTTTTTAGTAGATAAATCAAGATTATGTTGTAACATCTCTTGGTTTAATTTCTAAGGCAGATAGGACCACATGGAGCCTATTTGCTGTTGCAGCGGTCACTTTAATAACCTCTGATTCTTTTACTACTAAAGGATTGGTTAACAACTCTATCGTAGCATTGGCCGATACTGCCTTTACTTTAAATAAACTAAATACAGCACTTGCGGTATCTGTAATGGTTACCGTAATGGTGTCCGCGTTCCCTGAGTCTTCCGACACTAAAATAGATCGTACCACTGCGGTTACTGCAGAAGGGACCGTGTAAATAGTAGTTGCACTCGTGGTCGTTAAATCTACTTTTTTGT
>UEXM01002676.1_pt1 | contig 12279 bp, 15 predicted proteins | sample 1796661 | NCBI WGS metagenome assembly UEXM01 (sample SAMEA4772469, study PRJEB27181) | metagenome | reverse complement strand
TGCGCAGCCCCGGCAACTATTCAGAACTTGCCACAAAAAAGCTGTTGGCCCCGCAGGTACTGAGCGAAGAGGGCGCAAAAAAGTTTGCAGAAATGGGCTACCGGGCAGACGGCACACCGCCAGAAGCTGACCCGTTGCTGACCGCGCAAGAGGCATTAGATGCAGAAACCGCGCAATCTGTTGTGGACGTTAAAGAACTAGCCAAGCGCGCTATGACTGCCAACAAGCAAGGCTTCAAAGAAACCACTGCCATTGCCGCTGAAGAAGCTAGTGACGAAATTCTAGCAATGGTGGCGCGCAAGGATGCCAACATCAAATCGCTGGCAGATGGTGGTGACTTTAACTTTGATTTCCTTAGCACGGGCAATGACGTTAAAGAAATGATTACCGCTGTTGGCGAACAGCTAGGCGATGAACAAAAGCTATTAACGCGCGAGATCATTACAAATAAAGTGACAGTGAATGAAGCGGCTGGCATTTTTGCTGATGAGATTGGATTTACGCGTCAGTTACTAAACGCAGAAATTAGAGAGGGCGGCTTAACGGCTGCGCAGTTTGTGGCAGCGCGCACCATTTTGGTGAAGTCAGGAGAAAAACTGGCAGATCTGGCAGATGCTATAAAGATGGGTACAGCAGACGCCGGGGATCGCTTGCGTTTCAGACGCCAGCTTGCAATCCACCAAGGCATTCAATTGCAAATCAAAGGCTTTCAAACAGAAGCCGCAAGGGCGCTGCAATCATTTCAAATCAGAGTAGATGGCGAGCTAGACCTAGATCGATTTAACAAAGAAGCCGCTACAATGCTGGCCAATGACGGCGATGTGGGCGTCACTGATGAGTTAGCTAAAAAGCTGCTAGGCGCGCTAGAAAAGAATGACTCGCTAGGCGCAATCAATAAATTTGCAGAGGTGGGCTGGGAGGCTAAAACATCCCGCGTTATACAAGAGGCGTATCTTGCAGGGCTGTTATCAGCGCCGCCCACACAAATCAAAAACATCGTCGGCACCGCCGCATTCATGGCGTACCAACTGCCAGAGGAAGTGCTAGCAGGAATGTTTGGCGCGGTTGCGCGTAAAAAAAATGAAATCCTTGGCTTAAACTTTCCGACAGCCAAAGAGCAAATATACGTTACAGATGCATTGTTTCGCTTCAAAGGCTATATGGACAGCTACAAGGATGCCCTGCGCGCAGCATCAATTGCATATAAGACTGAAGCGCCAGCCGCAGGCAAAAGCAAGCTGGATATGTCAGGCGATGAATACGCTGGGACAAGCGCTGATCAGAACAGCAAAACCAATCCATTCATTCGTGGCCTGTCAGATCTTGGCAAAAGAATGCGGATACCTTTTCGCTTGCTGCTATCTGCTGACGAGTTCTTTAAAACCATGTCGCAACGTGGCGAGTTATACACGCGCGCCAATCGTGAATACCAAACTGTCATACGCGAAGGCGGCACCGAGGTTGAGGCGCAAGACGCGGCAGGCATGTTGCTGCTAGATCCTATGTCAATCTCTGAAGAGTTAGACACAAAGGCGCTGTACGATACGCTGCAATCTGATCTAGGCAAGTTCGGTGAAGCCACTAGCGCATTTCAGCGAGTAAGTGCGCTAGGTATTCCAGTAGGCCGCATTATTGTCCCGTTTGCTACCGCGCCAACAAACAGCGCGCTACGCACGTCAGAATATCTGTGGCTGACCAACCTCAAACCATGGAAAGATATGTTTGGCAGAAACAGCACGCCAGAGCAACAGCAACGGGCGTTTGGAAAGCTGGCACTAGGCGGGATGTCAATGGCTACAATCGCAAGTTATGCGCTAGAGGGTGACATAACAGGCGGCGTCCCCAGCGATCCAAAAGAACGCGAGGCGTTTTTCTTAGCAGGTAAAAAGCCATACAGTTTTACATACCGCAAAGAAGGGTTTCCAACCGACCCGGAAACTGGCGAACTACTTCCAAAGTACGGCAGATTTGGCAAGCCCAATGGCCCATTGGGATACGTTAGCTATAATGGCTTTGAGCCTGTCAGCGCGGTTATTGGATTAACTGCAAACGTGGTGCAAAAATCTTTATACATGACCGCGCCAAATGCCTTTGATTATTTATCTGCGGCGGTTTATGGCGTGGTGGATTACTATACAGAACTGCCCTTTTTGCAGGGCATGGCAGACGTGCAAGACACCATAGACGCATTGAAGCGAGGCGATGGCGAGGGCGCGTTTTTAAAGCTGGCGCGTGGCCCTGCTGAAGCAGCAATAGCCGGGCCGTTGCCACTTCCCAGCCCAGTTAGTTCACTGCAACGGGGTGTGGCGCGCGCAATTGATCCAACGAATGAAAGGCCGCGCCGGGACATTGCTGAATATTACACAATAGAAGATCTGGAAGAAAAAACGGTTGATGAGTTTGGCAATGAGCAATTCAAATACCGCTTAGATGACGGCACCCAAAACTGGGATTTAGTCGGCACACCAAAGAATGATGCTTGGAATAAAGTGTTTTCGCTGCAAAGAAATTTAGAGGCGATGCAATACGGAGACAGCATCAGATTTATGTTTGGCGGTGATCGCAAAAACAATGCTGTTGTATTTGACACGCTTGGCAACGCTATGAACAAAGAAGATTTTAGCCTGTCAAACAACCCATTCAAGGCAATGTTTAACAGCACGTCAGGCATTAAGATCAAAGAAAGCGAAGCGCTGACAGAGGTTGAAACTGAAATCTTGCGGTTACTGCGGGTTACTGGTTCGATGCCGCTAACCAACCCGGAAGAAATTTTTGGCGTTCCGCTGTCTTTTGGCAATCAAATGGATCTGGTGGACTTGGCAAAGAACAAGCACCTTTCGCCAACGTATGATGATGAAACATTCAGAGATGCTTTGTATTCCCTAATTTTGTCAGAAGATTATGACCTAGAACGGGCAGAATTTAATTCAGCAGGCGATGCGCTGGTGACAGATGCAGATCGGGTAACGCTGATAAGGGCGTTAAACAAAACCTATCTTGAAGAGGCGTTTGAAGAACTCATCAACAGCCCGGAGAACGACAAGCTAGGCCGCGCTAGGGATGACATAATAGAAGCCAGATCTAGAAAAGCAAAGGGCGAATAGATGACCGTTACGTCAACAAACCAAAAAGTACAGTTTAACGGCAACGGCTCAACAACCGTCTTTGCCTATAACTTTAAAATATTCGCAAGCAGCGATCTGTCTGTCATCTTGCGATCAGCGGCAGGCACAGAGACTGTCCAGCAGCTAACCACCAACTACACCGTGTCAGGCGTAGGTGAAGCATCTGGCGGCAATGTCACGATGGGAACCGCCCCGGCATCAGGCACTACCCTGACAATCCTGCGGGTACAGCCAAACTTGCAAGGTCTGGACCTGGTGCCAAATGATCCTTTCCCGGCGGGTAGCATGGAGGATGCTTTAGACAAGCTAACCTTTATGGTGCAGACCCATGACGAGGAAATCGGCAGATCCATAAAGGCATCAAAGACAAACACAATTGGCGACACTGAGTTTACCACATCTGCAACAGACCGGGCGAACAAACTGTTCAGTTTTGACGGTTCTGGCGATTTGCAAATCTCACAGGAATTAGGCACGTATCGCGGCGATTGGGCAGCAAGCACAGTCTATGCCGTGCGGGATCTGGTCAAAGACACGTCAACAAATAATATCTTCATAGCGGTCACTGCGCACACGTCATCTGGATCTCAGCCTCTTACAACAAACACGGATAGCGCAAAATGGGCGCTGATCGTGGATGCAGCATCTGCGACCACAAGCGCCAGCACAGCCACGACAAAGGCATCTGAGGCAGCGGCAAGTGCTACCCTAGCAAGTCAGTGGGCAATCAAAACAGACGGTACAGTAGACGGCACAAACTACTCAGCTAAATATTGGGCAACGCAAGCTGATGTTGCTGCGGTAGCAGGGAAAGCTACAGAGATTGGGCGACTAGGCACCAGCGATGCTGTTGCGGACATGGCAATTCTAGGCACCAGCGATGTTGTTGCTGATATGAATACGCTGGGTACGGCTGCAATCGTCGAAGATATGAACTTGCTTGGGACAAGCGCAAATGTAACTGCGATGGGATTGCTAGGAAACTCAACGGTTATTGCTGATATGGCTATACTCGGAACATCTGACATTGTTGCTGACATGGCAATTTTAGGAACGTCTGATGTAGTTTCTGATATGAATACTTTGGCTACTAGCGATATTGTAAGTGATATGAATACGCTTGCTACTTCTGCCAATGTCACGGCAATGAGTACTGTTGCAACAAATATTGCAAGCGTAAATAATTTTGACGCTAGATACAGAGTAAGTAGTTCTGCTCCAAGTAGCAGCTTAGATGTTGGCGACCTCTGGTGGAACACTTCTGACAATACAATTAATGTCTATGCGTCAGGTCAATGGAACTCTGCAATTCTTAATAGCGCAGGCTTTCAACCGCTTGGTGGTACTACGAATTACGAGATTTTTGGTTTTTACAAATTTAGTGACACTAATGGTGTAACATTCCGCGATAGTGCAATTCAGATTTTTTCGTCTGCGGATGGACAGCTTGACATTGATGCTGACGGCGAGGTTGAGATTACTACAGCACTACTTGATGTTAATGGTGCGTTAGATGTCAGCGGAAATATAACTGTTGGTGGTACGGTTGATGGTCGTGATCTTGCTACTGATGGTTCTAAGCTAGATGGCATTGAAGCAAATGCAACTGCTGATCAAACTGATGCACAAATTAGAGCGGCTGTTGAGGCCGCAAGTGATTCAAATGTATTTACAGACGCTGATCACACAAAACTTAATGGCATTGAGTCTTCTGCAACTGCTGATCAAACAGCATCAGAAATTAGAACTTTAGTAGAATCTGCATCTGATAGTAATGTGTTTACGGATGCTGACCACACAAAACTTAATGGTGTTGCGGCATCAGCTAACAATTACGTCCACCCAAATCATTCTGGTGAAGTTACTTCTACGGCAGACGGCGCAACGGTCATTGCTGACAATGTAGTTGATGAGGCTAATCTCAAAGTAAGCAACAGTCCAACTAACGGCTATGCACTAACGGCACAAAGCGGAAATACTGGTGGATTAACGTGGGCAGCGATAAGTGGTGGCGGCGGCGGCGCAATGGAGTTTATTGCTAGTACTGGTGCTATAAGTAATGGAACAACAGACATAGTGTTTACGTCTAGTCATTTTGACAGCAGCAAATACAGGAACTACGTTTTCAAATTCGCCAATATAATACCTGTTGGCGATAGTTCAGTTAGGTTGAGAGTAAGTTATGATAATGGAGCAAATTATCAAACTGGGGATATTTATAAAACTGGCCCATTTTCACTTGATGATTATATAAAACTTACGTCTTGGAGTATTGGAGGGGCTACTGACGAAAGTGGAGCGTCGGGTGAGTTTAATTTATTTAATCCGCACGACACTACTGCGTACACACAAGCAAGTAGTTTTATATTTGGAGAGTGGTTTAATGGAGGTTTGTACGTTCCGGCAGATGACCATAGGATTTACTATATTAAAAATACGTCATCAATAAACAACATCAAGATTTATTTGACGTCAGGAAATTTTGAAAGTGGTTTTGTTGATATGTACGGGTTAAAAAAATCATAGGAGATAAAGATGCCAAGATACCATAACATAGCTGGACAAATGGTTCAGTTTACCACGCAAGAAGAAGCTGCGCGAGACGCAGAAGAATCGGCATGGTCGGCTGGTGCAAATGCTCGCGCTGCGGCAGAGGTGCGCGAAGAGCGCGATGCCAAACTAGCCGCTTGCGATTGGCGCGCTTTATCAGATGTCACGTTAGACACCGCATGGCGCACCTACAGACAGGCGCTGCGTGATGTGCCGTCCCAGCTACCGGGCGCAGTGACTTGGCCCACGGAACCTAGCTGATGGATAAGCGTACAGTCAGCAGCGCTCACCAGCGCATCGATGAAATGCAATTGCAAATCGTTGAACTGCGCACGGAAGCAAAGATACAATTCAAAGACATATTCAATCGCGTGAAGCGGCTGGAAGCTGTGTTGATTGCCACATCTGGCGCAACCATTGTTATGCTGCTGACGATCCTGTCCAAGATGCAGTGACACACGTTTTTGTACTAATCCTATGGCAAGGTATCGGCGCAGATAGGCAGATAATATCCGACGATATTGAATTTACCAACTTAGCCCATTGCCTCGCTTACGCTCAGTTGATCGTCAAGCGATACGGATATGAGACGCCTCGCGACAGAGCTCTAGCTTACTGCATCCCCAAGCGAGTAGTCCCAGAAGCATAAGGGGCCGCGCAATGGAACCCATTTCGGTAGCCGTGGCAGCATTTGCCGCGATCAAATCTGGCGTCAAGTTGGGCAAAGATGCTCAGTCAATGATGTCAGATATAGGCAAGATGTGGGGCGCAATCGATGAGGTGCGCGGCGAACATCGCAAGAAAAAAAAATCACCTTTTACGTCGGTGAATGAAGAGGCGCTGGAAACCTATGCAGCCCAGCAAAAGGCCAATGACTTAGAGGCTGAATTAAAGAAGGTAGTTATCGCTTCACGCGGATTTTATGCATGGGATGCTCTCTTGAAAGTGAGAGGCCAGATCAAGCGTGAACGCATGGAAGCAGAGAAAGCAAGGCGCGCAAAGATGCAACAAAGAATTGAGATCGCCGCAGCCGTAGCGCTGTTTATCTTGCTGGTAGCCACCATGATCTTTGGCGTGTGGTTGTTCCTGACGTGATCCCGGCGCTTGTGTTGTCAGTCGCATTGGCTGGAGTGGCAAACCCCACCCATGTGCAATGTCATCTATGGAAAAGATTTACTGACCGGGATGGTCAAAAGGTTTGCGTTTATCGCTTCACCGCAGGCTACGGCGGGTTGGGTTATCACTTCCCAACCTTGTCGTTCTCCGAGTGTCCCAAGCGGATGTCCTGCCTTTATGAACGCAAAGATAAGCGTCCAAGTTTGGGCGAGATTTTAGACGGGATTGGAAGGGGTTTCGAATGACAAATGCGTTTGAGAAAATACTAGAGTATCGGCTGATGCCGCGCTTCATGATGTTGGTAATGACAATCGTTTACATCCGCGTCATTGAGTTTGCGATAACCGCACCAGAGTTAAGCACACAACACGCCTCTGTGGTCAGCGTTGTAACCGGGGCAATGACAGGGGCGTTTGCAACGTGGCTGTCATCTGAGCGCACATGATAGGCGCATTGATAGGGCCGCTGACTAGCCTCGTCGGATCTTGGATGGATCAGAAGGCTGAACAGCAACGCGGCAAGCAAACTGTCGCCAGAGTGAAGGCCGAGAGCGAAGCCGCTGTGTTGGTCAGCGCTGCTACTAGCACAGCCGATTGGGAAAAGCTGATGGCCGAGGGGTCAAAGTCCAGCCTCAAGGATGAGTTTTTCAGCGTGATCCTAGCAGCGCCCTGCATACTAGCCTTCTGCGGCGAGTGGGGCCGCACCATTGTTGCCGAGGGTTTTGTCGCGCTGGAAGCAATGCCAGAATATTACCGTTATTTTCTGGGCTGTGCCATTGCTGCCAGCTTTTCTATTCGCGGTGCCACTAAGTTTATGAGCCGCCCCAAATGACCACCAACAAGGTGATCCCCCTGCATAACCCACACTCAGAGATCGATCAGCAGTGGCTGGCTTTAGAGCGTCAGCAGCAACAGATCAGAGAACAGCTAGAAAAAATATTGGAGCAGAAGAAATGAGAGCCGTCAACGAAATCATTATTCACTGCACGGCCACCCGCGCCAACTGGATGGAAGGCAGACCCGTTGCTGATGTGGTTGCTGAACTTACCCGGTGGCACGTTGAGGACAACGGCTGGAGCGATTGCGGTTATCATTACGTCATCACACGCGCTGGCGAGGTCGGCACAGCACGGCCTGTTGAACGCAGTGGCGCGCACTGCCGAGGACGTAACAAGGGCAGCATAGGCGTTACCCTGTGCGGTGGTCGCGGTGGTCAGGAAGATGACGTGTTTGAAGAAAACTACACGCCAGCACAAGAGGCTGCGTTGCGGGATCTCATTGGCGATCTGAAAGACAAGCACCCTGAGATCCAGCAAGTATCCGGGCATAACGAATATGCTGCCAAGGCTTGCCCATGCTTTGACGTAAAGGATTGGCTGTGATGGGCGCACCAGTAAAAAGCGGAGACAACCCACGGCGCGCAGCATTCCTGCAGAGGATGGGCAAGATGCCTGGGCCGCAGAGAACGCCAGACGGTGAAGCAACGCCACTGCTGTCATCGCTCCGGGCATGGGGTGCCAGCAGCAAGGCTGACGCTGTGAGCAAAGGCAAGGCAATCAGCAAACGCAACGCAGCAAGGAAGGCATAGCATGGCGTCACTAACGAAAAAGCAAAAGTCTCTGATGGCTAAGCATTCAGAGCATCACAGCCAGAAGCATATGCAGGATATGACCAAGTCTATGCAGCAAGGCAAAAGTTTCTCAGCAGGCACAAATCAGCAATGAAAAAGGTAGGTAAATAAATGTCACTCTATAGGAATATTAACAAACGCAAGGCTGCTGGCACCAGCAGATCAAAAGCAAAAAGCACGATCTCTGACAAGTCATACGCCGATATGAAAGCAGGCTTCCCTAAATCAAAGAAAAAGAAAAGCCTGATGGGGCAGTCGAGTAAAGGCTAATGTTTGGCACCCTTGCGCACGATCACACCAAGCTGGCCATCAATGACGCCAGCATAGAATGTGTCGTTGCGCAGGCGCTTGGTGTTCATGCTCATCATCATCGCGCGGATTGCCATCGCGCTGCTGTCAATGATTTCTTCCCAGCCAACGCGGTTATCCTCATCAGCCAGCACCTGCGCACGGGCGTGAACGTGAGCATAGGCAACTTCATCGAATAGCGGGTGGTTGGTATCGCGGATCATAAGATCACCGCCAAGCACCACGCGGCAATAATTGATCCGATCATGATCGCCAACACAGCGATAAACTCTAATAAGATGGTCAGAAACTTGGAACTTTTAGGCGCAACACACTGAGGTACATACGCATCTGTACGCGCCAGAGTTCCAAGTTTTTTGCATAACTCGTTGTCTTTATTTACTTGCGGCTGTCCTGCCGGGGTCGCCATACCTATATTAACCATTTGATTTCACTTTCTTTTTTTGCTGTCAGACTTCCAACTTTTTTATCTTGGAACTTTACGTGTTAAATCTCAACTACTTTGTTGCGGTATTAGCACCCCCTGTCAGCGCCGCGCGCCTGCTGTATTTCTTTATGTAGCGCTCAATCTCCTTTAATGATTCGTGGCCTGTCCACGCCCCTATCTGCACAGATGTTGCGCCAAGTTCTGCCCAGCGTATGGCCCTGCTTTTCCGCAACCCATGTGCCGTCCTGTTGTCCAGACCAACTTCACGCGCTTTCTTAGCAAACCAATTGCTGACGGCGTGTTCTGATCGTGACGCGCCCCGTGCTGTGCATAGATACGTCATGTGCTTGACAGGCTGGGCATCGATTGCGGCGTGTAACATTTGCAGATCATCAGCGTCAGCTAGTGCAAAGCTGGGCAACTGGCGGCTGAACGGCACGTCAACCAGCCCACCTGTTTTGCCTTGGTAAAACGACAGCCAGCCGTCTTTGGTGACATGACCACGGCCCAGCTTGACTGCATCACCGCATCGCGCACCTGTCCAGTACAGCAGTTCCATTGCCAGCCGGGGTGCCTGATCCAAGCCGTACATCTTGCGAAAATGCTGCACGTCATCCATTGACCAAGGCTCATGCCCGTCAGACTGTGCTACCTTTGCCCGTGCAACGCCATCCGTAGGATCTGCGATGCCATATTCAGTCATCAGGAACTTGGCAAAGTGCCGCCACATTTTAAGATGGTTGCGTTGCGCATGACCGTCAAACCGTGACAGATCTTTGTTGACGTGTTGCTGCTGCAAGCCTGACACCTGTGCAGCGCCGTAGAGGTCAATCATGCCTTCCAGCCTCTTACGCCGTACAGAGCGTGTGGCAGGGGCTAGAAGGCTAAACCCGTGGCTTGCCTTATATGCTGCCGCAGCTTCAGCCAGTGAACCTGGTGCAACGCCTGTGTGGCCAGTGCATGTCGGATCTTGCTGCATCTGGTTCCACAGTGTCAGCGCTTCAGCATATCCCTGCAAGAATGATGACGAGCGCAACGGTACGGCTGGCATTTTCCATTCCGCAGGCAGTGACCCCCGGAATTGCTTGGGTCTAAAGTAGTATCGGTCATGACCATTCTTGTGCTGGCCTACCCTGTTTAAGTGTTTATACCAGACACCTTGTTTGTGTCGCATCATGTATCCTTTTCGATACCAAATACCTTATCGGTTGAGTCCCCCCCCCCCAGCATCTGAAGGTTGTGCAATCCTTAATCCGCTAAGACTATCTTCAAGTTCTGATCTTAGCCAAATCTTCGCACCACCAGCATCACGGGCTTTAGGCATTGTGCCGAGTTTTATCATCTTGCCAAATTGGCTGACTGATATGCCGCAAAAGTCAGCGGCGTCAGACCGCTTCATTGCGTTTGGCTTTATTTTTGTGGGCATTTAGACCTCGCTTGTAATAATTACTCACGCCGCTGGCGTACCAAAGTTTAGGGTTATTCTTTGTTGAGGTAGGCGAAGGCACACCGTGACTGTTCAGTTCGTCAGCGATGCGTTGAAAGGACATGCCCTGATTGCGGTACGTTTGGAGCATGTCGAAATACATAAGTGTTCTTTTCAGCGCGATTTCAGATTTGCGCGCGTTGGCGATGCTGGGATCAGGCGCGCCCAGCTTGGTGATCATATTACCTGCATGTGATATGTGCGCGCTGCCATCGCCAAATTGTTTTTGGATCTTGTCTAGCGCTGCTTTGGTGCGGCTGGCCACTGCATTGATGTTGTCTTCAGCAAAATCTATCGCCATGTCGATGTTGTTGCGGTTGCAGCACGGACTAAACTCTATTCTAAATTCAACATCAGCAGTTTTAAGAAAACGCAAAGCCTCTGCTTTAGTTTTGCCAAATTGCGTCAGCCTGTTAGCCACAAATATTGCGCCTGTCTTTTGGCAATGCTCAACAGCGCGCCAAAGTACCGGGCGGTCTTGCGGTTGCATACGGCTGTGATCTTCAGCTTCTTTGAAATATTTAGGCGAGTGCAGATTATCTTGCATTTTGATGTAGCTGCGCAATTCGCGGCCATCGTCAGTGTCGCGCATGTAGGCAGCGCATGTATATGTGGTCATTTTCTGCTTCCAGTGTTGTGATTGTTTTTGTTTCGTGTTGGATCGAAAATGATTTTGTGGTGGGGCCATTGACCCGCGATTAACCAGAATGCCTGCGGATAACCTGCGCATTTGAATTGGCGTCTTAATCTTGCTGCGCACCCGCGCTGGCCCAACGACATTAGCGTTAATCCAAGGGTACTGGCCTCTTCTAATCGAATGATAGCGGCTAACGGTTGCCATATCGACTTCATCAGGTTGCATTTTAGTTCACCTCTTTCCTGCGGTCTGTGTCGTTGCCGCAGCCGATTTACTAATATCATCATGATCTCAGACAAATCATACTGTCTAAAATGCACATGTTATTAATTTATACAAGTCTAATATTTCAATATTTACACAGATAAATTGCCATGCCATACAAGTCTAAATTTACCAGACAGGCGAGATAAATGAAAAAACGTCAGTTTAACATTAAGTTACCAGATCACATAATACGCGCAGTGAAGCTAAAAGCCTTGCAAAATTATCGTGATACGTCCCGTGAAGTAGAGGTGGCGCTGCGCAATCATCTAGATTTACACGATGATTTGCACGAGGCATCAGTTAAAGCTGCGGGTGAAACACATTGATATTTGCAGGGATAGATCCCGGCTGGTCAACTGGCGGCGTGGCATTGCTGTCAGGCAATTGGGCTGAGGTGCATGACCTGCCTGTGTTCACCAAAGCTGGCGTGGACACAGAGCAGTTGATGGACATCTTGCGGTCAGTTGAGATTGAACTGTGTGTGGTGGAAAAGCAATCCACCAGACCGGGGCAAGGCATCGTCAGCGCAGGCAAGATCATGTTTGCATATGGGCAGATCCTGACGTGCCTGATCGCAACTAAAACACCGCACAGGATCGTCACGCCAGCGAAATGGAAACGTGATGCCGCCGTGCCGTCTGACAAGGATGGTGCGCGCCGCATGGCACAGCAGCTTTACCCGTCAGTCAGCGCAAGGCTGCGTCACAAGAAAGATGAACACCGGGCTGAAGCG
>UEXM01002673.1_pt1 | contig 12287 bp, 10 predicted proteins | sample 1796661 | NCBI WGS metagenome assembly UEXM01 (sample SAMEA4772469, study PRJEB27181) | metagenome | reverse complement strand
AACAGAACAATTTATAATGCATATTCAGACGAACCATGGATAAATGATGGTGCAGCCGTCCGAGTCTCAATTATATGCTTTTCTGCAACACCTCAACTAACAACTACACTCAACGGCACAGCAATAAACGGTTCTATAAACTCAAAGCTTGAGTCTGTTTCTACAAACATATCCGATTTGGACTTCACAAAAACAACCAAAATCAGAAGCAATTCAGGTCTTGCATTCCAAGGAATGACAAAATCAGGCCCTTTCGAGATCACAGGAACGCTTGGCAGGTCTTTTCTTGAATCAGTAAACATCAATGGAAAAAGTAACGCAGACGTCTTAAAGCCCTGGGTAAATGGATCAGCTCTTTCCAGGAGAAGAAAAGACATGTGGATAATTGATTTTGGAACCAACATGCCTGAATCAAAGGCGTGTCAATATCAAGACCCGTTTGAATATGTAAAAGAGCACGTCAAACCGAAAAGGTCAGAAAACCGCAACCCTAGACTCAGAGAAAAATTCTGGCACTACGACGGGGTTCGGGTCGGCTTTAGGAAAGCCGTATCTGAATTAGACAGGTATATAGCGACCACCATCACTTCAAAGCATCGCATTTTCCATTGGATTAACAAGAACGTTATACCAGACGCTACAGTGGTGGCAATAGCTCGTTCAGACGATGCAACACTAGGAATCTTGCAGTCAAAGTTTCATTTGCTATGGACGCTTAAAACATGCTCATGGCTAGGCAAAGGTAATGATTCCAGATATACACCTTCAAGCACATTTGAAACATTCCCTTTTCCTGAAGGTTTTGAGCTTGATCGTGAGCCATCCCAGCATCCTCCAGAATTATCCCAAAACATAGCAATTGCCACCAAAAATCTAGTGTCTGCCCGAGAACGCTGGATTAATCCACCTGAACTAACACTTAAGCATGCTGATATCATCCCTGAATGGCCCCCCCTGATCTTTCCTAAAAACAGGAAATCAGAACTAGAACTGAAGTCTAGAACATACACCAGCCTTTATAACCTCATGCCTTCATGGTTGAAATTTCTTCATTCAGAATTAGATGATGCCGTAGCCAAAGCCTACGGGATTTCAGAAGATGCTTCCGATGAAGAAGTTCTTAGCTTACTTTTCTCACTGAATCAGTCTAAAAAATAAAAACGTCCACAAATGAAAGGAGTCAAAAATGGCAACAGTCCATAAAATTGGGGTATACACCACGACTAAAGGAGACTTCCCAAGTGGAGTGCTACCTTATGCCAATAGCTATGATCAGGGCTTTAACCCAACTATAGAAATAATCAATCATGGAGAAACGGCAAGTATCTCTTTAAATTCGACATTCAAGCTCCGCAACAATAGGCAAACCAACCCAAAAGATCGCCTGGATATTTACCTCAACATCCAAGGTGCCAGGGACCTTATTAGCGAGCTCTCGCAAACAGAACTTCAATCAGAACTTCAGGATTACAATGTAAACCCAGATGATTACCGTACCGGAAAAATGCGATTACCAGGGATTCAAAAATCCGCCACCATTCAATTGAATTCAGTACAAATAAAAATTGGCGAATTAGCAATGTCAGCAAAAGACACAAGAGCTTTTGTTGAGCAAGAAACTCCTGTCAACTCTCACGTCGAAATGAGAGAGAGTGAAGTGCATATTGGGATACCAATTTCATTTAATAATGGCATTGTTCCTACTCCCACCGGCAGTTCTGAACATCAAGCAAGGGAGCATGATAATGATGGCGACACAGTACCTACCTGCGAAGGAAGCATTATCATTACTTTACCTAGAGAGCAGATGCTTCAACTTTCTTCTGCAATTCACAGAATCGCGGCCAGCGTATAGTTATTAACACAAGTCCAAGGCGGCGCCTTCGCGCCGCTGATTCAAACCCCAATCTGAACCTGAGGTTTTGGCCAGCTGGATAATCCAGGTCTGGAGCCGGGTAAGTACCGGCTTATCCAATACCCATAAGCCAAACACCTTGCCCTTTGATAAGTCCCCATACTCGGTATAGGCCCTACCGGGTACAAAAGCGGGTACCTCAGCTACATGTACCGACTCAGAACCCTGATAGACCTTAGGTACAGAGTCGGTTTGTACCGGCTCTTGAGTCGGTTCGTACCTATAGGTATCGGTACCTATAGGTACACCCCCTACCCCCTCAGCACCTATAGGTCTGGACTGAATCCAATAAGCCGGTTTTAGGGGTCTGGCAGACCTGGGGATTGAAGGGCCACCCATCGCAATCACAAAGCTACACCAATCGCCCTGGTCCGCTGCTGTAACCGCCTCCCAAAGTGCTCCGCACTCTTCTTCATCTACCTGGTCATCCTCTGGCCCCAGACGCCGGAGTTCACGCCAGACGGTCACGGAGGGGCCACCAATCTGCTGAAACTGGCGAATGCCCCAGGCACTGGCCCAGGATCTGACCCTGTTGGCGCTTTCCGCCAGTGAGGTTGTCCCATCCTCATCACTTTCCAGGTCTCCCAACCCAGTCCCATTGATGTTCTTGGAGACGTATTTAGCTAGGTACCCGGCGGCTGTACCTTTCTCTGGGTCAATGGCTTTTGAATTGAACCTATGACGCCATGCACCAGGCTCACCAGGAGAATCGGTTTTCCAGAGGTAATGCCTGGCAATCTTTCGAGCCTGTGCAGCTTCATCAGGGTGAAAAAAGAGAAGTAAATGCCAATGAGGGGTCCCATCATGGTGGGGCTCGGCAATCCTGAACCCATAGCAACGGATGCCCTCACGGTCGAATTTGGACCGAATGGATGCCCACTTATTGGTTAGCCAGTCTTGGCCTGCACCAGGGCATGAACCATCCCAATTAGGGTTCTTGAATACCTTGGGGGTCTTTGAATTCTTGACCTTGGTCATACGGTGGAATCTTGAAGGAGTCGTAAAGGTCCAGAACTCGCCTTTGTGGCCATACTTTGCGGCCACCTCCTCAAAGCCACGCATCCTGACCATTAACTCAGAGCGCCGTATCTCAGGGTTTGCCACTCCAACCTGCTGCAGTTCATCGAGAGTAAAAACCTCGCCATCATCGTTAATAGCCTCAACCCCCGCCAGGGTCTGGGCATTCCTGACAATGGCACGGGCCAGGCGCTTCACATTCCAGTCTGAGCAATACAGCTGCCTACCGGCACCAACATCGCCTCTTAGTCGTTTTACCCTTTCAACCTCCAAGGCCTGCAACCGGCGGATTTGCCTCATCCACCACCGATTACACTTAAACCGATTAAGTAGAGGCATTAGATCTCGTCGTTCATCAACTTTTGAGAAGGGGCTCGGCCACTCCAGGCCATACCTCTCAAGCACTGCTGCTACCCGCCTTAGAAGCCGCCCTTCGTCTTCTTCTCGATAGATGATAGACCTGCACTCTGCCGCCCTTTCCAGGCTAAAGTCCTTCAGATCCCGGTCTGAACCTGTCAGGCACAGGTCATGTATCTGATAGTGAGCCCGGTATTCTCTGAGCTTAGTATTGGCTTCAGCCTCGAGACTCCCTTTGTATACACCTTCAAGCCTTTCGTTCCGGCATCGCTTTATCGTCGCCACATAGGCTCTCGCCAAGCCGCGCTGCTGGCCGGGGTCCAAGTCACAGAGGTTCTCTTGTATGAAGTTCCAGGTACCAGGGGCTAGGTCATTCGCCACGGTTCCCAGGATCTCAACAGCCTGAGGCACCACACCCTGCATGCGATGGGGAGTATTGGGCACTGTCATATCAGCCCCCTATGCCTGAAAGCTACAGGCGACAGGGTCAGCCTGTAGGCTGCGCTCAATGAAGTCGGTGATGTCAGAGCGCCGGTAACGTACCAGGCGCCCCACTTTCACATAGGGAAGGTTGTAGCGTTTTTCGCAACGCCATACGGCAAGGGTGTGGGTAGTGACCCCAAGAATTTGGGATGCTTCAACAGGGGTACAGAGCCCTTCATTGAAATTCATGCGAATACCTCCAAGTGAGTTAACGTATGGAGGCAATTTGTTGTTTTTTAAGGGGAAATAAAATTGGGGTAATTAGGGTGGGAGGTCCCCTAAATTAGGGTAAACCACAAATCCTTCACCCCAATTTAGGCATAAACAGCCTTGCAAGATCATTATTTGATCTATTTTTTACGCCCCGAGCAAAGGTGATTCCAAGGTCCTTGAGGTCATCATTGAAGGTATCCTGGCTTACCTTCTCACTAGGCTGGACCCTCATGTATTGCTCAAAAACGGCCTTAAACTCCTGCTTTGTGACACCAATTGGTAATTTCATTTTTGCCCAATCAATTCCTACTCTTTCTGCTTCAGCATAAGCAATGTCAGTAAAGCGCCGAATATCTCTACGGCGCTTCTTTTTCCGCTCCTCCAGAGACAAAGTACCAGCTGAACTCGAAATCTCCTCAACACCCGTAAGAACTGCATCCAGCTCTTTAGGTACTGAAATTTTCTTGGCCCTTGCCCAAGAAAGCAAATCAAGGGGTCTAATTTTGTATTTATGGGCCAAGGCAGGAGTCGTAAGAGCTTTTACCTCTGGGTTAATTACCCGCAAGGTCCCGCCCGGTCCAATGCAGGTTACCGCAAGCTGCCAAAGATCACCCACACCATCGGACCAATCATGCGTTTCTGGGTGGCGGTGCACCAGAAGGTTTAGCGCCTCCCAAAGTGACCAAAAATCACGCTTGGCCCAATTCGCACAGAGTTCGCGAAAATGAAGCTGAGCCTCATCTTTCATCTGACGGCGCTTGGCCTCTCTCTTCTCGTTGCTTCTTTTAAGATATAAATTAGACATCGCCTGAGCCGCTTCAATCCGCTTCTCAGAGGTTTGAGCCTGCTCCATTATTCTTAAGAGCTCAGTGTAGTCAGAAGAATCTTTACTCATGATTACTTTGTATCCAATTTCCGCAAATCAACAATATACTGCGTTAAATCTATTTCAGACTTACTTTTAGGCAGATATAAGCGCGGGGGGCCATCCACATCACGGATGAAGACATGCCAATATTCCTTCCTATTCTCTTTAGCTGGCGTGGAATTCATTTGCTCCTGAAACTCTTCCATCTTTGAGAATGGGATCGCATAAGCCTCATCTTTATCAACGCATCCATAAACCATGTAGGCTTCTTCACCACCACCGAGATAATCCCTCATTGGTTGTAGATAGGCATACCAATATTGTTGATAAGTATTGGATTCATAGCGCTTGGAGGTAGACACAACGACTCTAAATTTATCATCTGAGTCGCTGTAGAATATATTCCTTCGTTTAATCAGCTTCTTATTGAACGCCTTTGCTACAGCTGATGAGATCTGCTCTCTCTTATTTTTTAATACCTCTCTTGGTGAATGCTCTACGCTACGAATTTGCGGCTCTGAGCCACCATCATTTGATTCAACTTCAATCTCATCTTTGTCCTCTGAAGTAACAAAAACAATATCTACAATAGGATCAACCCTTGTGTACTCAACAGGTTTAAATATCTCATGAATCTGCTTAGTCACCTCATCAGACAAGGTGCTGACATTTACGTGCATGAGTTTCACTAATGCATCAACACCACAAACCCGCATACTCCAAGCATATCTCGAACCTCTAATTTGCTGCTCAAGCCCAGTAGTTCCTTGTCTGCCAACAGCAAATAGGACAGATGCCCCTTTGCTAATTCTGCCCTCATCAATCAGACCATCCTGGTAACGACTAATAACATCAAGATCAATCTGATAAGCAGCTGTCGTTTTAGTTTCAACTACAAAGTCCCCAACATGATTAGAGGACCAAATACCATCAAAACCATTTTCATTCCTCACGCCTCGATATCGTCCGTTAACGACAGTAAAACCAAGGCGTCGCCCAATTTCATTCACCACATCCTGAAGCACAAATCCACTATCGGTAAAAGGCTCATCCAGGCAGGTTCGAGCATACTCTTCCAGCTTTTCAGGGCTAACATTCGACAAAAACACTCGAAGTTCAGCCTGGCTATCGCCTCCATCCCTAAGCTTCCCGTTTCCGGCAAAAGCGACAATTTGTTGAATTGAAGCAGCTTCTAACGCTGCCGGATTAGTTGAAAATACGTCGAGAAGTGGCACAACATCCCCATTCATCTGTCTAAAAGGGTTTCAACCCCAAAATCCATTCTATGCTTAGTCCTGCTCAGACTAGCTGCCCTTAAGCTATATATCAGCTCTACTTTGAGCAATCTCTACAACAACCTCCTGGCCCCCTACCCTTCCAGACGATTTAAGGATAAAACTGGCGACCTGATCCATAGGCTTTCTTAGCTGTTCTAGATCAATAGGAGTGTATCCGGCGGTCACATCCATGGTTTTGTGGTTCAGCAGCCGCTTTTGCTTGTAGGCATTGATATCCAGGTCGGCCACGATCATTGAGAAAGTCCGCCTGAGATCATGGATTGTGAATTCTACCCCTGACAGGCCGATAACCTTACGCACCTGAGCCCTTGGCTCAATCAGATACCCCTTTGCCCCGTCTCCCTGGAACACATAGGTTTTAGAAAAACCTGTTTTTAGGTTTTCTCCAAAAACCTGCCCCAGGTTTTCTGTCTGGGCTCTAAACCTACGCTTTAATAGGTTTTGCAGGTTTTCTGGTAGGGGGAGGATATGAGTGTTCCGGTTTTTGGTATCGGATACCGTGAGGGTCCTCGCCTCAAAACTGATATCACCCCAGGTTAACTGTGCCGCCTCATTACGGCGCAAACCGGTAAACAGCATCAATTCCAGGTAATCCGCTACGGTTTCAGCCGGTGTCCCCACCCCCTCTAACCTCAGGGTATCCAGAGCGCCGACGAAAGCCTTGAGTTGGTGGGGCTGAATGTACCTTTCTCTAGGTTTTGTCCGGTTCCAGGTTCTGGTTCGGGAAAGGATATCAACAGGGTTAACCGGTATTAGGGGGTTTCCCTGGGCATCCTCGTATTGGTACTGGGAGAAGTTGAATACCGCGTTCAGCACTCTCATGGCGGAGTTGGCATAGGAGGGACCGCTATTGGTGGTCAAAGCCTGGTGTTTGCGCTGCACATTGGCCTTTGTAATGTCTACCAGTCGCTTCCGGTGCCAATCCTTGAAGGCCGCTGTCATCAGACGCCGGTAGTCGTAGAGGGTCTTTTCCTTGAGGTTATGCTTGCGGGTGGATACATAGGCCTCAAAGGCCTCCAGGAGCGTGACCTTGTTTGCCCTCTCCGCAACTTTCTTGGTTTGCGGGTTCTCGCCCTTGGATATCTCCCCCAGGAGCTTATAGGCCTCTTGCCTGGCGATGGCTGGCGTCATGGCCGGGTAGTCCCCCAGCTTCAACCGGGTCGGCTTGCCTTCCAGACGGCGGTAAAGCACGAAAGACTTTGCGCCCTTGGAGGTTACAGCCAGCTGTAGCCCCTTCACCTGCTCGTCGTTGTAGTAGGCGCGCTTGCTGCCCTCAGGCAGCCGCAACCCGTCAATGCTTCGCTTAGTGAAATTCAGCTTGTTGGTCATCGGCCCATCCAACCCTTAAATCCCGGTGCTACGCTGGTGCTACAGCGCGCAGGAATTCACAGGTATTCCCGTGAATCTACATGGACCGATAATGCCGCCTAACCCAATGATTTGCAAAGACTAGTTATGAATAGTGAATCACCATGAATTATAGCGAATATGGCATCAAAATAATTCGTAATCAGTAGGTCCGCGGTTCGATTCCGCGTTCCGGCACCATCGAATCACAAAAAAGCCGCCTCTTGAGGCGGCTTTTCTTGTTTGGACCATCCTGCGAAAAAACCCTTATCTCCCGCCGAAGGCCTTCTGCCAGCCCACCGTGAAAGTGTAGTCGGTTTCCATCTGGACACCATGCAGGGATTGGTGAACCGGAGCCTTGTATTCCAGAGCCAGACGATGGCCCTTCAATGTGCCGTTCTTGCCCAACAGGTTCAGCCCCAGACCGATATCCAGTCGCTGCCCACCCTTGGCGTCCGGATCAGCGGCCGGATTCATCATTGGTGAAATAGTCAGGTCCTCGGCAGCACCGTGAATATCAGACCACCAGCTCTTGTAGGCAGCCAGGGAAATGGAAGCCCAGGGAGCCAGCGGCTTGGCCGCCCAGGCCGTCAGGTAACGCCGGGAGCCTAATTTGTAGCCCTGATCATTCTCATCCAGCGCAATTTTGGCACTGACCTGCGCTCCCCAGCTCCAGCCTTGATATTGCTTGTTCAGGGTAATACCCGGGCGCGCCTCGTAGCTGCCAGAGCCCAACTGCATGGGGTATGGCAACTGGATCTCCTTGCCCTGCATGGGCACATAGTCGTCTTCCTCGATGGAGCCGGTGGGCAAGCCCAGCACCAGATTCAAGTGAAGACGATAGCCGTCTTGATCAAAGAACTTGTACAGGCCGCCGATGCTGGCGTCACCGATACCGGAGGTTTCGGTGTCGAACTCGTCATCCATGGTGTTCATCATCATGGTCATGCGAGTTTTGGTGGTCATCTTGTTGGTGGTGTACGGCAGCATGGCCATCAGGGTGAGATTGTCCGTCGGCGCGTACATGGCTCCGAGCATGTGCATGTGCATAGTCATTTCATAAGGCAATGCCTTCATGTTCATCATGCCCATACCGGGGATCTCGTCGAAGGCTTCATTGGTGCTCAGCGACTCACTGCCCGACCTGGCGCCACTCATCCCCATGCCCATATAACGATAGGACAGCATCCATTCGCCTTTGCCATGGGTGTGGTCGCCCATCACTGAAATGGGCGCATGGCTGTCGGCACGCCCGCCATCGTAATGGGCCTGAGCCTGACCCATGCTGGTCATCGCGGTTGCCGCGACGAGAAGATGAACTATTTTCCGCATCTCGCTTCCCCACTGAATAACAATTGCGAGCAGCTTACGGATACCGCCGGCAATGCCAATGCGGCAAAACGTCGCAGTCTTGTCTATATCAGGCGAATTGCTTGCGGTACTGGCCCGGCGCGCAGCCCTGCCAGCGCTTGAAGGCATGGTAGAAATTAGCAGTGTCGGAAAAGCCCAGTTCCATGGCCAATGCCTGCATGTCACAACCCGGCTCACGCAGGGCCTGACAGGCGTGCTGGTGACGAACCTGGTCGCGCAGCTGGGCAAAGCGGGTGCCTTCCTCCTGCAAGCGACGTTGCAGGGTGCGGGGTGTCATGGCCAGGGCGGCGGCCACCGCTTCCATGGTCACGCCCTGCCCGCCCAGCATGATTTCCAGCTGTTTGATCACCTGGCCGGACACACCGGCAGCCCGTGATAAACCGGATAGTACCTCATCGGCGGATTTGCGCAGACGCTCGTTGTATTTGGGATAAGCCCGGGGCAACGGTTCATCGAGCAGACTGGCGGGGATAGTGATGGCATTGTGTTGCTGGGCAAAATGCAACGGGCACTGAAAAAACTGCTGGTAAACCGCCACCTGATCCGCCACCGGCTCATCGTGCAAAAAACAGGCTCCGTTTACCGGCATGGAGCCACCCAGCAGGGAGCGGCCGATGGCCACCATGGTAGCCACCACCACTTCGTTATGGGTGCGGGTGGCGGTAAAGCGCAGGGTCGGGTCCTTGCTGGCCACCGCCAACATCACATCGTTATCGATGGCATTCAGAGAGAAGTCCAGATAAGGGACCACCAGATCCTTGTAGCGAAACAGCATGGCCAGCCCTTGTTCCAGGGTGTCGGCCGTTGCCATCACGTTGCCAAGCAGATCCAGATTGCCATAGTGATTGTCAGCCCCCACATGCAAACCGAACAACGGATCGTCACTGTCGCTGAACGCGGAATAAAGCAACTCGTCCAGTTGCAGCAGGCTGATAAAACGGTCGTTGCGACCGACAATGTCCGCATCAATACCGGCACGCTCGAACAGGGATTGCACATCCAGGCGGCTGCGCAGCGATACCTCAAGGAGGCCGGGTAAAATGGAAGCTGGAAGCAACGTTGTGGTCATGGTGTTTCCTCGCAATCACCCGAAACTAGGCAAAGGCATCGGACAGGTCAACCAACCCTGATAGATTGGCCCGTTTGACCGACTGGAGCTTCCCTCAGACAGTGAGTACTCTAGGTAGCCGCTGAACAACTCCTTGATCAACCCAATCAACAACCGGATCGATTATGCTCAAACGCTATCTGGTCGACGAGGTCACCGACACCCGGGCCTCGCGCAAGCAGGCTTTCAAACTCTTTACCGACGCCACCAACTGGCAGAACTGGTGTTCGGTAGTGCGTCATGCCCGTCTCCTGAATGGCAACTGGCGCCCCGGCGCCCTGCTATTGTTTGTGGCAGACCTGCCCGGCCTGCCGCCGGCGCCGGTGGTGGTCCGGGTGATGGAATACAAGGAAAACGAGCGCATCACCTGGGGTTTGCATCTGCCCTTCGCCCGTATTACCCATCGCTTTACCTTTATCGACGATGGTCAGGGTGGCTGCCGAGTGCATCAGGAAGAATGGACCGAGGGGCTGCTCACCCTGCTGGCCTGGCCTGCCGGCAAACTGATTCACCGCTTCGATACCCGCTTTGCGGCAGAATACGCTGCCATGTTCTGATTATTGACCCTGAACGGATTCCTTCATGACTCATCGACTGTTTAATGCCTACTGCCGGGTTGTGCTGGCACACCCGGTTTTCTGGCTGGCTCTGCTGGCCCTGCTCTGTGCGGTTGCTGCCTGGCAGGCCCGGGAGTTCAAGATTGATGCATCGGCAGATTCGCTGGTGCTCGAGAACGATGAGGCATTGCAGTACTACCGGAAGATTTCCAAGCGCTATGGCGGCAGTGATTTCCTGATCATCACCTATACGCCGTCCTGGGCGCCGCTGTTCCAGCGCAATACGCTGGAACACTTGCAGGCATTACAGAGCGATCTGAAACAGGTCGACCGGGTCAGTTCGGTGTACAGCATGCTGGATGTGCCGTTGCTGTTCAGCCCCCAGGTGGAATTCAGCGATCTGGCCAACGACTACCGTACCCTTACCGACCAGGATGTGGACCTGTCATTGGCGGAAAAGGAATTCACCGAAGAAAACCCGCTGTATGAAGATCTGCTGGTCAGCGACGACGGCAACACCACCGCCCTGCTGGTGAGTTTCGAGCGGGACGAAACCTATTACGAGCTGCTCTACCGGCGTAATGAGCTACGCACTCAGCAACACGAGGGCGAACTGGACGAAGACGGCGAACAGGCGCTGGAGGAGGCCTCACAGGCCTTCAGTGACTACAGCAGCCAGATTCAGGAACGCACCGCCGGCGAGATTGATCAGGTGCGCGACATCATGGACACCTACCGGGACGAGGCAAAACTGTTCCTCGGCGGGGTGCCCATGATCGCCACTGACCTGGTGCGTTTTATCCGCGCAGACCTGAAAATTTTCGGGATCGGCGTACTGGCCTTTCTTATCGTTACCCTGTTCATGATTTTCCGCCGCCCCCGCTGGGTGGTGGTGCCCTTGGCCTGCTGTGGCGTCACCGTGCTGACCGTGACCGGCTGGCTGGGCTGGATGGACTGGAAGGTTTCGGTGATCAGTAGCAATTACATATCACTGCTGCTGATCATCACCATGTCGATCACCATCCACCTGACCGTGCGTTTCCGGGAGCTTCATGAGGAAAACCCGGATGCGAGCCAGAAGTGGCTGATCCGGGAAACCGCCGCCCACATGATGCGGCCCATGATCTACATGATTCTCACCACCATGGTGGGCTTCTCTTCTCTGGTGATCAGCGGGATTCGCCCGGTGATCGACTTCGGCTGGATGATGACCTTTGGCCTGGGCGTGGCGCTGGTGGTCTGTTTTCTGGTTTTCCCGGCCCTGCTGGGTCCGTTGAAGGCCGGCCAGCCGCAACAGGGGCGTGACTTCAGCCGCAAGTTCACACTGGCGTTTGCCGGCTTTACCGAACAGCACCGCCCTACCCTGATGGTGCTGGCCATTATCACCGTAGTCGCCTCGCTGTGGGGCGTCAGCCGATTGACGGTGGAAAACCGCTTTATCGACTATTTCCAGGAAGACACGGAAATCTACCAGGGCATGCTGCAGATTGATCGCAAGCTGGGGGGCACGACGCCACTGGATATCGTCATCGATGCGCCCAGCACTGAAGCCCGCACGGCGACAGCGTCATCCCAGCCGGCTACCGGCTGGGATGGTGAATCCATGGACGATAGCGCCGAAGATCCGTTCGCATCTGGCGGCGATAGCGACCCGTTCACCAGTGCAGAGCCCGATCCGTTTGCAGACAGTGGCAGCGATCCGTTCTCTGGCGCCTCAGGCAGTGAAGATCCCTTTGCCAGCGCCCCTTCCGAC
>UEXM01002234.1_pt2 | contig 12289 bp, 13 predicted proteins | sample 1796661 | NCBI WGS metagenome assembly UEXM01 (sample SAMEA4772469, study PRJEB27181) | metagenome | reverse complement strand
TGTAGACTTTGACGAGTTTCATGAGGATATGAATAGAATCAAGTATATCAAAAGATTATTCAATAGATTTGATCAAAAGAACAATCTAAAAGAAAGATTAATCTTAAATCATATAATCATACTGAACAATGTGTTTGGTGCCGAGCCTTGTAGTAGAATTTTATTTTTTAGAATAGAAGAAAGATACCACTCGTATCTAAAATCTTTTTTGATATATTTACAACTTTTGCCTATAGAATTACCCGAAGTCGATTTAATTAACATACCAACAAATCATGTTATAGACAATATCTTAGGAAAACTATTAGAATGAGCTTTGATTTAACAAACAGAACAATATCTGCATTTACTCTTTACAAATTTATCAAAGCGATAAGTAAACCATTTGTCTCTATGAAAGCGTACAAGATGGGTTTAATAGATGGTGATGGATACTTCACCAAACCCATAGAGCAGCTCACTGCTAGAGAAAGATCCTCCGTTAATACTTTTGATTTGTTTGTGATTTATGTCAAGAGACTTTTTAGTCAGATCCCTAATCCATCCACCAGAGCAAAATTGGCTAGTACAACAGCAGCCCTAAACTTGTTTAGAGAAGAGTTGGAAACTGTCGGCGGTGATTGGGATTACTTTGTAGAGGGATTTCTTGATTTCATGCAGAGTTCTGATATAATAGATGAGTCAATGAAAGAAGAGATAGCAAATGTTGCTTCTTCTGGACAAGTTGCAGGTATGGGATATAATCTCCACATGGGTTCCAATGCACCGCATCCAGCACCACCGGATGATTTAGCAATAAACCAAAGAAAAGCTTTGAAGTCTCTGAAAGGTAAAAAGAAAAAAGAAAAATTCTTACCCTTCAGTATGTTTAGAAGAGGCACTAAAAAATGATAGAAACTCTACTCACAACTGAATTCTTATCTCTAGTCGGTGGTAGTCTCACCGGATTTATTTTTAAATCTATAGCAGAAAAAAGACAGAATGAGCAGGAAAGATTTAATCGATTGTTGGATGCAAATAAAGCATCAAATGAATCATACAATCAAGCAATAGAAAGAGTGGGCAGTGATGCTGGTAAATGGGTTCGCAGATTTATTGTTCTTTGCATATTGTTTGGAACAATAATCGCCCCGTTTGTATTACCATTCTTTGAGGTGCCTACGGTTGTGGAGATAGTCGAGAAAAGAAATGCACCACTAGATTTCTTTGGTTTGTTTGGAACTAATGAAGTGATTTCGTTTGAGACTGTTCGTGGCTATTTGTTTACGACAGAGAACAGACAGATCCTTGTGACAATTGTAGGATTTTACTTTGGATCAGCAGTAGGTAGATCACGATGAATAAATTAATAATCACATTACTAGTTTTCTTGACAGGTTGTTCAGCCGGACAAACAATATTGGATCCCACCTACAGTTCTACTCCATCTGAGTGGGACAAAAAAACAATAGCAGAAGTGACAACCGATCCCACATTTTTCAGTGGGTGGTTGTTTTGGTATTTACTTCTTCTTATTGTTGTGATTGCTGTTACTATAAAAGTATGGAAAGGGACTTCTACTCCATCGAAGAGTAGTAATCCTTGATCTCATTGTATAGTTTAGGAACCCATTTCAACACTTTACCCTTGAATACCTGAGAAGTCCCGTCCTCACATGCTATGAGGATTGCAAAGTCGTTTATCTTTTGCCCGGTTCTTCTCTGCCACATAAGAGCGTATGCTGTTGCTTGCATCATATAGTTTCCAATATCCTCTTCTCTTTTTCTACGAGATGAGGCTTTGAAATCTATGATACATGGAACTCCATCGTAATCTGCAACACAATCGACTCTACCAGCCAACCCAATAAGCTCACTCCAAAGAGGAGCCTCTTGTGCTCTGATGTTGTCGATCTTGTCGAGTTCATCCTTCAGAACTACGAATAGATCAATCATATCTGGTTGTTGATCTTTTGTCTCTACTTCAGGATTGAAGTCGTTGTTGATGTAATCCTCAATCAAAGAATGGAAGCGTGAACCCCGTCTGGTAACTCTCTTGGATTCCTTCGGGTTCTTCTTTCTCCACTCAGCGAAGAAATGACTTTTCTTTCTTCCTGTGACTGTGGTTACACTAGGTAAACGGATGCCACTTGGAGCAATATAAAAACGACCTGCTTCGGTTGTTTCCGAAGCTAGGTCGTCTTTAATATCCATCTGGACATGTGTGAAAACTTTATTCATAATCATAATATACACTACCTTTCACTAAATGTCAAGAATTATTCTGCGGATTCGATCTCTTCTTCGGTTTCAAGAAGGGAAATGGCATGATCTAGGGTATAGTCAAGCTCTTCCTCTGATAATTCTCTGTTTAACTGTGATTCGACATCGTTTACGATACCATCAAGCCACTCTGTTAGATCGGCAATTGCCTGCTCTTCAGTGATCTCTTGAGTATCGTCTGCGATTGCTTCGGCAAGTTCCATTGGTTCTGCCGAGTCTACACCCTCTACTTCGGGACTGTGAGTTCTGTGAATTTCCATTGCGGTTTGGGCGAGAATTTTGTTTAGGTCGCCGACGCCGGTTTTGCTGCTGTTATTAATTGACATGGTTTTCTCCTAGTGAGTTATATAGAATATGCGGTGACCTTAGTTTTTACCGCTAATTGTTGATTTGGCTTTTGCTGCAATTTTATCTGTTTTTGCAGTTTTCGATGCAGCTTTCGCAAGCTGTGTTCCAGTCTTGGCAAGTTTGGCAACACCAGAAACATTACCTACGACTGGTATTGCATTAACTACATTCATTGCAGCATCTCCGAGTCTACCAGACGCCAGAGAGTGTGCTGCCGCTCCAAGATCTGCTGCGATCCCTGCAACGGGGATTTGACCAGCAGCAGAGAGTGCTGCTTGTGTTCCCTGATAACCTACTTCGCCACCGGGGTGGTACTTTCCAACCATATCTTTCGAAGCATTTTTTGCTTTTTCTGATATCATTGTTTTAGAGTGGGCCCAGCTATGAAAATCTTTAATGTTCATTAGTTTCTCCTACCCTCTATTTATACCTGTGATCGCGTCAATAACGCTGTGTTCTTCTTTTTTCTTCTTCGCTGGTGGTTGTTCACCACTCATCATTTTTTCTCTCTCGATTTTACCAGATTCAACAGCTTCTACCAAGCTATTTTTCCAGTGATTCATAGTTCCTTCTTTTCTGGTTTTAGATGAACTTATTGATGATCTATCGATTTCTTCAGGTCTTTTATTCCCTTGCCCACTCATTGCAGAACGGAGAGAATCGTATGCTTTGTCTGCTGCACTCTGTGCAACTTTTTGTCCTACGGGTTCGCCTGACATGTTAGTGTTCATTCTCTGTCTAGCTCTTCTACCTTTTTCTTGTGCATAGTCAGCCACCGAGGTGCCTGCTTTTCTTGCTATACCCTTAGCTACGTCCACACCCACAGTTTTTGCTTTTGCTACCATTTGTTGCTTTTTTCTTCCCCTAGCAACTCTGTCTAATCTTGTTTGTCTAGTATCACCGGCAGCTCTGTTGGTGGTTGATGATGTTGAGGTAAAGGCTCCTCTGCTCAGGGCGCCCTGCGCTCTCTGATCACCAGCTTTTGCTTTTGTTATTGTCGAATCTTGTGCTTTCTTGAATGCACTGGTTTTCATGGGTGTTCCAACTTTTCGTGCTGTTGTCCCCTGACCTACCGATCTTTGTCTTGCTGTTTGAAAATTTCTTTTCATCATAGGAGAGGGCTTTGCGTACTCCAAGATAGCATCAATTTTATTCTTTGTAATAATTTTTTCAACAATATTAGACTGCATAGTAGACTCCATTTAGTATATCTATTTATGTATTTTCATAAATAAGGTACAATCTCAAGGAGATAATGAATGAGTAACTACAAAAGATCTAAGCAATTAATCATAGGACACAAAGATCAGGCAACAGATGGTGTCATGATTTACAACACCGTTGGTGCTGGTCGTGCAACTTTTCAGGATAATTTTGGTGGCACTTTTGATTTACAAGTTGCAGACGATTCAAGCACAGTATTTGACATAAACGTAGAAAGTTTTTGGGGTTCTGTTCCCGCAGGTATGACTGCATTCGGTCTATACTATCGGGGTTCTGCCAACGGTTACATACACTCTGACGCTTCCGGGTGATCACTCTTCATAAAACTCTGGATCTGCTTTTGGTGTAGTAGAACACCAGTTTATGTCGGGATCTATTCCCATAGTGAATCCGGTTAACCAAGGATAATCACTCGCAGTCCACCCACGAACACTTTCTGGTTGCCCGTAGAAGGTGTTTTGGTAAATGTATTGTCGGCTGTTTATGATCTCTTCTGGACAATCATTTAAATTGGTGTCGATTCGATCTGCCCAATGTCTACCCTGTGGAACATCGCTTCTGTTGCTCATTCTTGCGACCGCCCAGTGATAAGCAACACCATTATCAAACCCTCTTTTATACTGTCGTAGTCCCATAGTAGCTCCGGACGGACACACACCCTCATCGAACAGCCTTGTGGTCTCGACCCCAAGAGCACCTTCGTCATAATATAGAGCCACCCACTTATTTGTCTGATATCTGCGTCTTCTTAGTTGCTCCTCGGTGAAGGAAGCGTTAGGATCTTCCTCACGCGATGGAAGTTGACTCCAGTTATTATAAATATAATCTTCGGAATTTGACGAGGCACGATTGTACATCGTATGACGGTTTTCCTCACCGTACACATCAAAACGAGGGATTCGTCTTAGATCTTTTGGATAGTTTCTATCAAATCTATACTCTCTTGGATCATTTTTAATTTTGCCTGCATATCCCCAGTTTGCCCATAAACCGTGATATTCGTTTCTGTATACATCAGAGAACCCTTCTTCTGGGTATGGAACATATTCGTTCGGATCAGTGAATTCTGTTTTTCTTCCTAGAATAAAGTTTCTATAAACTTGATCATCACTGGCTACCCCACTTGGCAAATTCCCTATCACATTTGGATAAGGGAGACCGGAACTGGTGATTCCTGATGTTCTTTCTCTTCGAACAAAGAGTGGAACAAGACTATCTTCAGCCTCAGAACCAAATCCTGAATTATCTTGCAATTCACATACCTGTACGATTTGTGGTTTCTCTTCCCATGTGATATACATTTGAGAAACAGATCCTATGAGTGGTACATCAATAGTCACTCCGCTTAGAATACGATCGTGTTGGTAATAAAATGCAGCATCCTCGTCGTCATCGAGTGGACCTCGTCTAGTGTTTCTCTTATTTATCCCCGCTGTCTCCGGATACGGCGGAACACTCCATCCAGTTTTCCATTCGGTCATTCCCGAGTTCAATCCAAATATATGAGAAGCTGGTGATACAGTTATTCTGTCAGCAAAATCTTTGGGCCAGTAGAAAAGTTTACTTACAGTTCTCTGTCTTGCAATGGTTGCCGCAGCCCACTCTTTGAATGGATTTTGTATGTCATTGTTTGTTATTAACCAATCGAGATAGTTTTGATACTCTGGTTTGAATTCATATTTCTTTGTTCCATACAATCCAACATCACCTTTGTATGGGAAATCATAGAATTTAATATTTTCAGGACAAACCACACCACACGAAGCACCTGTAATTCCTGCATATTCAAATATTTTGTTATTCTGTATTCCCTCTGCTATTTCTTTATTTTCTTTAGCGTAGGCCCTGCTCTCCATACATTTTTGTTCTTCTTTGTTGCTGACGTATATATTTGCAGTATCTTTGAATGGAGTCTCATGGAATCCAAGATCCATCCATCGCAGAGGAATTGTAATTCTTCTGTAGGGGTGTCTCCCTCCTACCTGGTCGCCCTGATAGGTGCCGGTCTGTACGTGGATTGGCTCGGCTGTATCAAGGGTGGTAAATCCTCCTATAATTGCAACACCAGTCTGTGTGCATGTATCTGTTTCAACATTTGGAGGCTCATCATCTTCCCATACAATGTAACAAGTTTCATACGGCCCTTCACCGTTTTCTCCGTACCACTGATAACATGTCTGTTCGAAATCTCCGGGTGCTCCAGATTCTGAAGAAGTTACTGTGGTGGATACAGCAAACCTACTTTCTGCCAGAACATATTGTCTTCCACCAACGGTTCTCGTATCAAGAGCAATGGTGGTTCTCCTCCACGTTTTATCATATTGTGTCCAGTTATCATCATCGGTGTTCTGATCGTAAGTGTAGCTCACACTCTGTTCCCAGTTCCAATCTGGTATGATACTGGCAGGAACCCAAATATTTGGGAGGACAGCGATTTGTTTATCTGGATTGTGTCCGCATACTCTGGGTAGACACTCCTCGTTGCCATCAGCTCCATATACAGACACACAACCGTCACTTATGAATCCGAAGCAAGAACAACAGGGGCGATTCGAGCCAGGAATACTTTCACAGTTACATGCACCACCGTAACCGGGTAGGCTCTGTATTTTTCCTTGTGTCAACAAAGATGCCGCTGGTTTTAAGTTTCCCTTGATTCCAATACCACAATATAAACCATTCCACATACCCGGTGAGAATATGTCAGCGTTATCCATTTCCCATACTGCTTTTTCTTCTTGCTCAGTAGGTATGGTTATATTATCCATATAAAATGGACTATTTTTTCTATCACCTCGATATCCAACACCAATAGTAATATCAGTATCAACTATTGTTTTTGCCCCATATGTCATGCCAGGAACCCAATTTACTGAGGTGTAGGCATCTTTTAGTAATACTTCATACTGGGGATTATCAATACCGAGTTCATCTAATGTGTATACATTTGAAACTCCGGGAATTATTCTCCAGTATGGATATTCATCAGGATCTTGTCCAGAACCCGCAATTCCTTGTCCAGCACCGAACCCCGCACTTCCCATACCAAGGACGCCATGAGCACCAAATAATGGTCTACCACCGCGAGTTCCCTGCTCATGTCCTTCATTGAATATTGGACCACACGATATAGATGCACCTGCCTCTGTTATGTCATATTTTATTCCCCCCGGTGGAGTGTCCGGAATACTTGATGGAATTGAATCGGATCGACCGCCTCCTACTTGATTGACGTAGTAGTTCACATAGTCACCGATTTGCCGCGTCCAAGAGCCTTCGAACGGCGTGTCAACATCCATAACAGTTACAAATTCACCATTATCAGTTACGGTATCAACAAGTCTGTACGCTTTTTGTTTCTGTTCAAGTGTGTATCTATACCCCGTGACTGGTTGGGTGTCACAATCATCCCCACCAAAGTAACCACAATATTCTACTTGTGGTTCTTCTAACCCTGTATAATACCAATTACCAAATTCTTGTGGATTATTACCAAAAACACCAGTATTGGGAGTAAAGAAATTGTTCGTTGGGATAGCAGGCATTGGATCTGCGTTTGTTATGGTTCCTATACCGTTTCGTAAATCTTTGAAATAACTATTTCTGCTGGGGGTGTTTGAGTCAAGATACCGCCCATCGATACCACGACCCGGCCAGTGCTCCTTATCAAACGCCACGTTCTCGAATGTAAATCCTCCGATGGGTTGTGCAGATTCCTCCGCTGGAGGGCGTTCGTTTGGCCATGAATAAGTTGATATTCTATCTTGTGCGGTACAGAATCCAGTTTCTATATAATCCCTTATCGGGTTACAGTACTCGGAGCTGGTTGGACATATACAAACACTGCCTGGCGTTGTGTATTTAGCGACCTGATACTGTGGGAATTTATAATCCCAAGTAACTGTGTCTGGATTAAACATCTCAACATCTGCTGCGAGCTGTTCCAAACCACCTATCCAAGAATGCCAAGGCCCTACGGCTTGATTTTGTCCATAGTATATTCCATACAGAGGAGAAACATCTCCTCCTTTTTCTGGAGATGATGCATATACTGTAGGACGAGTTCCATCACCAGCACAAGCTCCTAATACATCTGCTCCTTGCGTTCGGAAGTATTCATTTGACCAGCCTCTGGAAAATTGTCCATTTGCAGATCTATACCCACCATTAAAGTACCTATATTTGAGATATCCTGGCTCATCTACCCCTTCATTCGGATATTTTTTGGATCGCTTGGGAGGATTATTTCTGTATACCTCATCAGCATCAATCCAGTCATTAGTTTCAGTCGTGATCCCTCGGATTACGGCTTCGTATTCTTCATCAGAAAGGTCCGAACCTGTGGGCGGATAATCGTAATATGCTATTTTTTCTCTGTATATGGAGTTTTCGCCGTACATACAGAATATGGGATCCATTTCAACATCCCACGCACCTTTCTCTTTGGTGTGTCGTACATTCTCTGGAATATAGCTAGTAATATATTCCCATCTGGCATCAAATGTACCGGCTGTAATTGGGATCGTTCGGTCTCCATATTCTCCACGGAACTGCTCACCAAAAGGGTATTCTGTTGTCAATCCCCTGAATATATTCTCTATTGAATGTTTTCTGAAACCGCTCCCACTGACGTACCAATTATTTACATTTCCGATATAGCTGTGTTCACCCAACACATCACCGACTGATCTACCATTCGCCATCGAATCATCGTATGTCTTCAGGAAACTTTCATAACAAGTATCATATATGAGGAAGTCGGGTCCTCCACCTAAAATAGGCGGCACTCTTCCTGCATCTTCACATAGCTGTGTACATTCTTGTGTTACTTCAGGACGGTTTCCGACATCTTCGTGATAAGAATAGAGTGTATATTCTACAGCGGGTTGATGCACCACCGAACCATTGAGAAGATTATCTGTTATCTTTGCATTGAACGTAGAATTAGCACTCCATCTAAATTTTATAGCCTTGGAGTGATCAGTTCCACCATAGAGGAAGTCTAACTTATCTCTAGGATCACCGGGTTCTTCTTGTATTGTTCTTGCGATTGATTCAGGTAAAAGATATACATCATACATGTTGTCACATGATCCTCGGTAAAAGCACCAAGGGTATATCGATTTACCACAACAACATCCTCTTCTTGCGTACATTATAGTCCAATCATATAATAAAAGCTACACTATTTAGTGTAGCGTTCACTATGGAATATCACCGAATCAGTCTCTTTCAAAACTAATTTTTAAATTGTCTAATTGAATCGGACTGATTCTAGAACCAGATACTGTGTTTTCGTAAACATCACCATCTCTGATATATTTCCAACTACTGCCATCTTGCAACTTTTGTATACCTTCACCATCTGACGAAGGTGTTGGTTGTTGATTACTTGTTCCTACAAAATTGAAAAAGTCTGACATTCGCATAACGTATCTCCAGTTACTGACCTATTTATAATAATTCAACCCTTCCAACGAGTTCCTGTTCTCTCGGAGGCTCGGTCTAGATTTGATTTGTAATCTCTACCGACAACATTTTTCATTCTACCCATCAACTCATTCCATTGTCCACCAGTCTTTTTGTTTGCTGTAAGGGTAGCGTCTGTGGCCAAGCCGGGGAACCCACCGACATGCTTTACCACACAGCCAGTTTCCTCACAGTGTGGACATGGTTTTTTGGTGGGTGAATTCATTTTGGACATGGAAAGATTTTCTTCCCACAGCTCTTCACATTTTTCACAACGATAATCGTATATTGGCATAATATTCTCCTGACATGGTATATATGTAAGTTTATGCGATATTTAACCAGTAATCCCATTGATTTTTAATCATACTCGATATCGAGTTTAATTGCAAGTCCAAGTAGTATGGTTTTGTTGGTTTCTTTTTCAGGGGCATACCACACTCAGATGGTTTGTTGTTTGCTTTTTTCCTGTTGCATGATGGACATGCGGTAACAAGATTTGTCCAACTAGAATCACCACCACGCGATTTTGGCATCACATGATCTATTGTGAGTGTCTTTGGATTCTTTGATTTGATTCCACAATATTGACAGGTCCAGTTGTCTCGTTTGAACACATTTCTTCTCGTTGGAATGTGTTCCTGCATTGGAATGTGGACATAATTCGAAAGCATTATAACAGACGGTAATGGGTATGTGTGATTTACTGATTGTATCTCATAGTTTTGTTTGTAGTTTACCGGCTTTGTTGCCTTTCCTTTTAATAAAAGGCAAATTGCTTTCTTCCAGTCTATGATTTTGATTGCTTCTTCGGAAGCGTTGAGCAGTAAAACTTGTCTGTCCATTAAAGACTCCTATAAAACAAAATGCCACAGCTATACGCCATGACACTCTAAGAATAGTGGGAAATATTTTGATGCATCATCATATTTAGGAAAAGCCTTAAGACATTAATTCAAATACATAGAGTACCTCAAGGAGATATCTAAAATGAATAGATTTAAAACTTTTATAACCGAAGGCGCAAAGACACAGAGCAAATCGTGTGATTGTGACCTCGATGAAAACTTCATGGACGCACTCGTGAATGTGTTTACCGACGAACTAAATGAAAAGCGGTTGCGCCGAGAGGGTGAAATCTCGAAGAATACAGTAGGATCGATGGGCACACGCCCTGCAACAGAGTCCCCATCTGGTGAGATGGCAAAAGAGTATAGCAGACAGAAATCCTACGACAAAAGGAAGCCCGGTGGTGGTGATGCCAAAGAGAGATACAAGGCTGCTAAAAAGGCAGTAACAAGAACCAGCACGCAGAGAGAGACTGGCAGATCTCCCAAGGTAATGAAGCGAACTAAGAAAATGCAAAGTGCCATCATGAGAGATGTAAAGAGCTACAAGGGCAAGAACTTTTCGGGAGATTGATATGAGATTTAAATTATCAGAAGACCTAAGAAGTTGGTTTGGCACCGGAGGTAAAGGTGGAGTAGGCGGAGGCGGATGGGACAGGTATAACACGAAGGGGGAACGTCTTGGAAAATGTGCCAGAGAACCCGGAGAAGGAAAACCCAAGTGCCTGTCCAAGAACAAAGCAGCCAAGCTCAGATCCAAAGGCGGAAAGAAAGCCATCGCATCCGCCGTCACGCGCAAGAAGCGTGCAGATCCTGTCGCAGATCGTGCAGGAAAGGGAAACAAACCGAAGATGGTATCGTCTGAGGTAAAAACAAAAGTAAACGAAAGTGATTCACCCATGAAAAAAGATAAGAAGATTACTAAACTCCACGGTAAGAAGTTTCCAAAGGGAACTCACAAGTGTGCCACTCATGTAGAGCACACCAAATTTGGATACGGAAGAACAATCACATCACAGCACGCCGCTCCCAACTCTAACGGTGACATCGACTGGTATGATGTCATGTTCGAGCACGGTATTGAGCGAGAGATGCCAACCAAAGACATGAAGATTATCATCTCCGAGATGCACGAGAATCATGATCACCACGACGAGTACCACAATGATATCATACAAGAGCGTATGGTGCAACACAGTGATGGAAACTATGTGATGACCACAGACGGTGACAAAGTAAAGACTGTTACTCGTGACAAGTCAAAGGCAAAGAAGTTTAGCAAGAGCATCGCAAAGAAACTTGCAGGCCAACCCACCAGTAAACTTGTCGATGGTAAGTTTGTTCCTAACAAGGGAACCAAATCAGGCAAAGTCGTGCGTGAGGACATCGCCGCGGCGAACGTAATGAAGCACCGAGGCACAACCCAGCCAGTTGAGTACGATACTAAGCGTGGGGGTCGCAAGGGAGTTGACTTCAAGCGACTCGCCAAGAAGGTAAAGAAGGGCGCAACTATTAAGAGCGTCACCAAGGAATCAGTAGAGGTAATCAAAGAGGCTTGCTGGAAAGGGTATGAGCAGAAGGGCATGAAGACTATGTTCGGCAAGCGATATCCAAACTGCGTCAAGAAGACAAAGAACGAATCAGTAGAACACATCAGTGAAGCCGAGAAGGATGCCTGCTACCACAAGGTGAAGGCACGCTATGACGTATGGCCTTCCGCATACGCTTCGGGTGCTCTCGTCAAGTGCAGAAAAGTAGGCGCGAAGAACTGGGGAAACAGTTCTAACGAGTCAACCGATCTCGACGATGCTATTCTCAAATCATTCTTCTCGGAAAAGGCATATGATGATAAGAAGGATCACACCATGGATCCCAAATCACATGTCAAGAAAGAGGGCCCAAACAAGTTCTGTGTGTATCATCAGAACGGTAAGAAGATAAAGACATTCGATAATAAGAAGGATGCCGAATCATACGCCGTCAAGAATCATGATGATCTCATGAACAAGAAGAAGAAAGAAGTCAGTGAAGCATCTGCCGCATGGCAAAAAAGCTCAGGTAAGAACAAAGAAGGCGGACTCAACGAAAAGGGCAGAAAGTCCTACGAACGAGAGAACCCCGGTTCCGACCTCAAAGCAC
>UEXM01002672.1_pt1 | contig 12290 bp, 4 predicted proteins | sample 1796661 | NCBI WGS metagenome assembly UEXM01 (sample SAMEA4772469, study PRJEB27181) | metagenome | reverse complement strand
AAACTTTGGGCGCAAGGCAAAGACGATCCAGAAATGAAGAAGATTGCCCAAGAGTGTGAAGAAGAAGTTTATGACATGTGGCGCGAGTGTGTTGCAGAAGAAAAAGCATGGGCCGAGTACTTGTTTAAAGATGGCTCAATGATTGGATTGAATGCAGCTTTACTAAACCAATACGTTGAATACATTGCTAACCGTAGGCTAAAAGCATTAGGATATAATGCTATCTTTGATGCGCCTATTAATACTAACCCGCTACCGTGGACACAACACTGGCTATCCAGTTCAGGTCTGCAAGTTGCTCCGCAAGAAACAGAAGTTGAAAGTTATATCATTGGTGGCATTAAACAAGATGTCGATACAGACAGTCTTAAAGGATTTTCACTATGATAACAATATACGGCAAGCCAGCTTGCCCTAGTTGCACAAAAGCAAAAGCATTTTGCGAGTCAAGAGGATACGAGTTTGAATACAAACAACTTGATCAAGACTTTACAAGAGAAGAATTATTTGAAACATTTCCAACAGCCAGAACCTTTCCACAAATCATCGTTGGATTTGAAAAGGTAGGTGGCTACGAAAACATGTTGGAGTACATTGATAACACAGGATACAACGGAACAGGACACACACTATAATGTTAATAGAAACTAGTTATAAAATTGGTGATACAGTCTCTTTTAAACTTACATCTGGTGAAGAACTAGTTGCAAGGCTTGATAAAGAAGACGAATCCACTTATACTATACATAAACCAATGGTATTAGTTGCCGGCGAGAAGGGTTTAGGCCTTGCTCCGTTTATGTTTAGTGTATCACAAGACGGCAAATTTGTATTAAATCTAACTGCCGTAGCATGTATTGCTAAAACTGCAAAAGAATTAGCAGATCAATACACAACTCAGACAACAGGTATACAACTTTAAAACAGCTCTCGTCTAAAAGTAATAAATATACAAAAGGATAGTATGTTTATGGCTATAAGACGAGGAGCACCGTTTGATGAGAATAACTTTTTTAATATCCCACCGATAGACGGCGGCGAGATTAATCAGTCCTCATACGTTGCTGTTAAAATATCAAACATCGAAGGTGGAGCAATAACTGCTCAGGTATCGTCATATTTTGACGGTGGCAATATACCACTAGCTGGCACAGCCTCATACGATCCTAATGTTGTATACGGACCTAACAGTCCATTAATTGGAGATTAATCAATGCCAGCTGAAAATGGTAGTATTCTTGTAAGACGCGGACCTACAACTGACAGAGAAGTGTTTACACCGTTAAGTGGTGAAATAATATATGACACTACTACTGGACAGTTACATGTAGGTGACGCAGCAACAGCCGGCGGCAAAACAGTATTTGGTGATAAAGTTAAAGTTGATAGTGATGGCAACTTATCAGAAATATATATGCGAGGTGAAGAGCCTAGACCTGCACCAGTTGAAGGATTATTTCGTTACAATGCTAACACACAAAGTTTAGAATACTCCGATGGTAATACATTTTATCAAGTAGCATCGAGTCCTTTTACAGGCTCGTCAAACGTACTATATGTTTCAACAAATGGTAAGGACGATAACACATACGGTTCTAAGAGAGGACGTACTCCGGGTACAGCATTTAGAACACTAAACGCTGCTTGTAGAGAAGCTGACCGTGTTATGGAGAAAGCCGCTAAAGGCCTAGGCCCATATCAAAAATGGATTACATATACTAACGCATCTAACGCACAAGTTAGATCAACAGTAGCATCTATTAGCGACAATACTCCTTACAAGAACATTGAAATGTCTAAAGAGACATACGAACTAGATGCCACAACTGAGATAAGAAGTGGTATGCGTATTGTTGGCCAAAACAGTGGCGCAATTGGTTTAATAGAAGAATATACAAAAAACGTAGGTAGTACATCAGATACACTAGTTATTGATGTTGAAAGCGGTGAGTTTGTACAAGGCGAACAAATTAAGTTTGGTAATGCTATTCCAAGTTTACCATATCAAACTTATAATTCAGGAGCAACTGAATCTCCTGAAATAACTATTAGACTTGAAACAGGTATTTACTACGAACACTTTCCAATCAAAGTTCCAAACAATGTTTCTATTAAAGGTGATGAATTTAGAAGAAGTATTATTCGACCAAGACCTGGGCCAAGTGCAAGTCCGTATTCAGAGATAAGATTTAAACGTAATGCTGATAAACTTGAACTTGACCCAAATGTTGACGGCGAACGTCCGTTTGGTGCTCACTACTTAACTGACCGTGCTAACTTAATATATAGTTTTGTTGCCAATCCAGGTGCATACACTGACGACTATAATACATTGTTTGCTAGTAAGGTAACACTTCAAGATGCTGTAATTACTTTTATAACAAGTACATATCCTAGTTTAACATATGATGTAGATAAGTGTAAACGTGATGTTGGCTATATTGTTGATGCTCTTTCAATAGACTTACGAGATGGTGGCAGATTAGAAACACTAAACAATGCATTAATGTATCAAGGTCAACTACCAGCAGACCAAGTAACAGAAACTGCTGCGGCGCTTGATTATCTTGCAACACAGATAGCACCTTTACTAACAACAGATGCACAAGTAATATCAAATAGTTTTATAGGCGGCATTGCAAATATTATACGTGGTACAGGATTTAATGCTCCTAAAGAAAACGATACACTTGATGTATTTTTAATGAATGATGCTACTATTATTAGAAACCTATCTGTTCAAGGACATGGCGGATTTATGGAAGTGCTTGACCCAGAAGGTCAGATACTTACTAAATCACCTTATACACAAACTTGTTCAAGTTTTAGTAAATCACTAGCACCTAAAGTAAGTTTTGCAGGTGGTATGTTTGTTGACGGGTTCTGTGGTAACCAAGATGCTAGAATTGTACAAGCAAACAGTACAACTGAAATTGTTATTGATAACATTTACAGAGAACCACAAACTCCGACAAGTTTCTTTATTGATGGTGTTAGATGGCAAATTAACAAAGTAGACAAAGTTGGAGTTGCTGCAGATCAATGGCGTTGCGTGTTGTCAGCAGATACTCCATGGACTGACGCACACTATGTAGTTATTAACCCAGGGCAAACTTTACCAGCACTTCCGTATAACATAGAAGTATTAACAGCAGGTAATATATCCATGCTGTCAAATGACTTTACACAGGTTAACGATTTGGGTTATGGACTGTATACTACAAACGGTTCACGTGCAGAAGCTGTTAGTGTATTCTGTTATTACTGTCACGTAAGTTACCTTGCAGAAAACGGTTCGGATATTAGATCACTTAACGGCTCAACAGCATACGGTGACTATGCATTATTAGCAAGAGGTAGTGATCCTCTAGAAGTTAGTGACGATGTAGTACTAGCTGATGATATGATTCAAACTGGTACAGCAATGACTGATGCTACCTACACAAATATACAAGGCGGCACAGTTATATATGTTGACAATCTTTCATATGCACCGTATAACATTAGTGAAGTTGATGTTGATCATGGTGGAGCAAATAACGTATTAGGCGATCCAACTTATCTTACTAGATATGAAGTTATTAGTGTTAGTGCTGTTGAATCAACTTCACCTCAATTATATCAACTTAATATTTCAGCAGGAGAAGCAAGTAACCCTGGTGTTCAAGTTACTATACCAGACGGAACTCCTGTAGTTTTACGTAACAACCAAGTAATTAAGTATGATGACATATTAGATATTAACCCTACTAGACCAAGTACAGCATTACAGTATGACGATGATCCAGATAAAGTATATCGTGTACTAGCATATGATGTTGCCGGCTTGCCTGATAACGTAGCAAGGATTACATTGCGTGAATCGTATGATTATATTAAATTAGTAGTCGACGATACAGCAGGTAGTACATCTGGAACAGGACAAGTAGGCGATACAACTATCAGACTTGATACTGATTTAGATCCAAACGAAACAACAAGAGTTAATCTTGGTATTACAACTGGACCTAAATACATCTTTGGATTTAATGATACTATACACCAAGTAACAGCATACAGAGATAAAGCCACAACAGGACAAACATATGCTGAAATAGATATTACTCCAGCTCTTACTAAATCACTCGGCGGCTATCCAGATAAACCTACACTACGAGCAGGATTACCAGCTGGCGGACAAGCAGACATTACAGTAGGTATTAGTACACTTAGAGTTACAGGACATGATTTACTTGACATTGGTACAGGAAGTTATCAAACATCAAGTTACCCAAGAGAAATTTATGGTAAGCCAGAGATTGCTGCTAACCAAGCAAGGGAAGTAGTAGAAGAAGGTAAAGGGCGTGTGTTCTTTGTAACAACTGACCAAGACGGTAACTTTAGAGTTGGTGACTATTTTAAAGTTGACCAAGGAACAGGTACAGTTACTTTTGCCGCAAGTATTGCTCTTTCAAACTTAGACGGTATTGGATTTAAACGTGGTGTTGCCGTAAGTGAATTCAGTACAGACGACGGCATGACTGATAATGCAACTGACACTGTGCCAGTAGAAAGTGCTGTAAGAAATTATGTAAATCGTAGACTAGGGCTTAACCATGCAGGTGCAAGTGTACCAGGAATTATAGGACCAGGCTTCTTAGATCTAAATGGTTCTAATGCTATGGCTGGCAACTTAGACATGGACAGCAATAACATTGATAATATCAGTGTGCTAACAGTAGCAACTCTTGATGCTACAACAAGATTAAGTGTTCCGTCAGCGGGAACAGTAGTAGGCGGAAATGTTGGTGACATAAAATACAATACTGACACACAAAGATTTGAAGGTTACTTGTCATCTAATCAATGGGGTTCACTAGGCGGCGTCAGTGATGTTGATGGTGATACTTATGTACAGGGAGAAACAAGTCCAGGTAACGACAACGACGAGTTAGATTTCTATACAGGAGGAACACAGCGATTACAAATTAATAGTACAGGTGATTTTGCGTTTGGCGATGGCTTAAACAAAGTTACAATGAATTTTGCTTCAGGTGATATTGTAACACCAGGAGACATAGATGTTGCTACACTTGATGTAGGAACATCAGCAGAAATTGCATCATTGCAAGTTGAGGACTTAACAGCCGGTCGAGTAGTATTAGCAGGCACTGGCGGAGAAATAGAAGACAGTGCTAACTTAACATTCAATGGTACTAAACTAACAGTTACAGGTAATGCAGAAGTTACCGGTAATGTTGTAATTGGTGGGAATTTAACATTAGGTGATGCAGACACAGACGCAATTATAGTATCAGCAGACTTTGAAGGTAATCTTATACCGGACGTTAATGATACCTATCAATTAGGACTTACAAATAAACGTTGGAGCGAGTTATTCTTATCCGACAACTTACATATAAACGATTATACATTACCAACAGCAGACGGAACTACAGGACAACTAGTAAGTACAGACGGACTAGGACAACTAGGATTTAGTGACAGTGATATCTTTGGTGGCAAAAGAGTTTATGTAAGTGCTGAAAAAGGCAATGATGCAAATGACGGTGTAACAGCACCTGTAGCAACTATTAAACGTGCTATGCAAATTGCATCAGGTATGGTGTACAATGTATCTAAAGATGTTGTAGACAGAGCTACAGTAATGGTAGCAACAGGCGAATACATAGTTGATAACCCTGTAATTATTCCAGACAATGTTTCAATAGTTGGCGATAGTATTAGAACAGTAATATTAAGACCATCAAATCAAAACAAAGATATGTTTAGAGTACGTAATGCTTCTTACATGTTTAATATGACATTTAGAGATGCATTATCAGGAACTGTACCAATAGCAACATTTAGATTTGCTGTAGCATTTGATAACCCAAATGACTCTGCTACTAGTAGAGCAGGATACACAAACTTACCTAATACAAGAGTATTAATAACTACATCGCCATATTTACAAAACTGTTCAGTAATTAGTTTCTTAGGAGCCAACGGTGTTGAAATAGATGGCGACCTTGTTGTTACTCCTAACACACCGGGCAATGCAATTGAAGCAGAGAATCCTGTATCACCAGAAGATGGACAGCCTGAACAAGGTAAGAGTATGGTTGCTAATGCATTTACTATTCTATCCTTTGGAGGCGTAGCATGGCGTGTAATGAACGATGCGTATGCACAGTTGGTTAGTTGTTTTGTTATTTTTGCAGAACAAGGATGTCTAACACAAAATGGTGGCTACCTTTCAATTACTAACTCAGCAACAAACTTTGGTTACTTTGCATTAAGGTCGACAGGTTATTCACAAAGAGTGTTTGATACTGACAAAGGTATTATAGGTAATGTTGGTGTTGTTGACAATGTGCAAAATATCAACATTGTAGGACTTAAACGTAATACTGTTAATCAGTATGTATTGCGAGTGATGAACTTAGCAAGTCAAGACGTTACTAATACATTTAATAACGACACAGCAAGAGGTGTAACAGCAACGTTCTCAGCAGGAAACGCATCAGGTAATAGTATTGCTACAATTGGTAATCACAACTTAACAACAGGTGATTTAGTACAATATAAACGAAACGGCAATCTTGAAATAGTTGGATTACTAGACGAAGCAACTTATTATGTATCGGTTGTTAATACAACTTCATTGCAACTATTCCATGATGAAGATTTAACTAAACCTGTTTCGGGTGTTAACGGAGGATCAAGTACAGGTAATCATCAACTATTACACGACTTTGAAGAAATATTTATAGATGAAGTTTTATCAACTCATAATAACTATCAGGATGTTTACTTACCGTCAGGTTCGTATACAGTTACTAAAGGTTCGTTAATATCAGCTGTCTCAGGTAGTGATAATATTAGTGCAACTGTAGTAGACTTTGATAACAATATACTAACAGTATCAGTTGAAAAAGTACAAGAAGGTAGTGTTTCAGTAACTAACTTCTTTAGTACAGGTGCTGTTATAAATGCAGGAGAAATTAGTGTTAGTTCTGTAACCGTTGATAACGTAGTTAATAGAACAGACTTAGTTACAATTAATGCTGCTGTTAAAACTACTAAAAACAGAGAAGTACAAAGTTTTGGTTTACTACAAGGTAATCAAGCATGGTTGCACCGTCCAAGTATTACAAACTCATCAGCACACACTTGGGAATATAGCGGTAGTGGTGTTGACTATAATGCGTTACCAGAAAATGGCGGCGTAGGTGTTGACACATTTGAACAATACAGTGACTTGCCAGGTAGAGTATATACATCAGGTACTAATGAACTTGGTGACTTTAAGATTGGTGACTTTATTGTAGCGTTTAACAGAACTGGTAATATCATATTTAGAAACCAAGTTAGTATTGGTGAGTTAGACAGTTTAGCACTTAGCCTAAGTGGCGGCGTAAGAGTCACAGCAATTAGTAATGATCCAGACCTTGGAGACAATGATGTTGATGGAGCATTAGATTCAAGACTTGTAACACAGTTAGCAGTCAAATCGTTTATGAACGACAGACTAGGAAACTTCATTGATAGAAATGTAAGTACTAATGCTGTACCAAGTGCTGTTGTTCAGCTTAATAGTCAAGGTTTAATTAATCAAGATCTTATTCCTCCAACAGGAGCATTTGAAAGTTTCACTGTAGACGAATACGGCGGACGATTAACCGTATCACAGGATATACCTGCTCCGAATATTAGTGCAGGTGATATTGTTGTAGAAACTTACCCTGAAATTGTTTTAAACCTAACAGGTGCTGTAACTGTTACAGCAGGCAACACTATTACACAGGCATCATCAGGTGCAACTGGTATTGTAAAAGAAAGTGGTACAACATCAACTCTTAAATTAGTAAACACAATTACAGGAACGTTTAATACAACAGACGCTCTTAGTAGTAGCGGAGCAGGAAATTTAGGTGCAAGTAGTGTACCTACTATTGTTTCACCAGTAAACACAATTAATGATAACTACTTCTTAAAAACAGACAAAATAAGTCAGTTCTTAGTATTACAAGATGGCGGCACACCAAGTTTTACAAGTATAATTTCTAACAGCACACCAATTCAAGGTGCAACAAGTAAAGCGGTAGCAACTGTAACTAGCCATGTTGTTGGTGTTCTTAATGCTGTTGATGTAGCAACGTTACCAGGAGGTAGTGGATATACTACACCAGGTACATATGAAAATGTAAGCATACAAAGCGGAAGTGGCTCTGGTGCAAAAGCAAATATCATTGTTGGAGCAACTGGAGTAATTACTAGTTTTGATGTTACAGTAGGCGGGTCGTTCTACACTGAATCCGATGTCGTTACAATTAATGATGCAGATGTAGGAGGTCGTTCAGGCGGCAGTGCGGTAAGTATCGGCGTAACTGATATACAAAATAGATTATATGTTGATTTAAATGCAGATGCAGGATTACAATTTACAGCAAGTAATATAAACTTAGACTTTATAGTTGATGATAGTCCTCCAACAGATACACTAGCACAGCAGGGACAAGCAATTAAAGCATTCGTAGCCACAAGTACAGGTAGTGGCGGAGATGTTGATGTTATTAACGATAAAATTGTTTTTCAAACAGCACACGGACTACAAAACGGAGATCCTTTGTATTATGATAGTAATGCAAATACACCATTAGGTGGTCTTCTTAACAATACTACATACTATGCAAAAGTTCTTACAACTACCGAAGTTGAACTTTTTGCAAATTACGGTTTAACAGCCGCTGGGAAAGTAGACATAACAGCATCAAGTAGCGGAACACACAACTTTAAAGTGTTCAATGTTAACCAGTATGCTAATACTTTCTTTGTACCAATCCATGGGCTATCCACTGGAGATGCAATCAAGTTTGAATCATCATCTCCACCTACTGGGGTCGACAGCGGCGACTTTTTCTTTGTTGGATCTGTAACACTAAACAGTTTTACATTACACGAAGCAAGAGGTGCAGCATTAGATAGTGTTGGCGGGTTAACAGTATCGCCTGTTAATATAACTAGTCAAGGTGGAGCCGTAAACGCAACACTAACAGAACAAAATGTTATTATAGTAGACGATGTTAATACTAGTGGCGACTTAGAATCAAGTTGGAGTAGTTTAAGTACAACAACTATTGATGCAGGAAATATTATTAGTGGTGTAGTAGATACATCCAGACTTGCTAGTGGTAATGCAAACGACAAATCATTCTTAAGAGGAGATCAAACTTGGGCAACGGCTGTACAGTCTATTACAAATACTACAGTAGGCGATCCAATAACCTTAACAAGTGCAGATGTTAACGGGAATAATTTTTATAACAATGTAGACATTAAGATTGAAAAAGCAAGTTATACTAACCCAGCAGATCCAAGTGTAGGAACAGAAACATTAGGTATTGCTAGTTACCATTTTGATCACTTTGAAATTGACTCCAATGGACGAGTAACTACTAAAGCATCAGGCAACGGTGGTGTTATTGATGCTGACAAACTTGATAATCAAACAGGTGCGTATTACTTAAATCCAGTTAACTTATCAAGAGGAGTTCCAATACAACGAGGCGGAACTAATTTAATTAATTATGCACAAGGTGATTTATTATATGCTGGTTCAGTACTAGGAGGCTCACCAGCAGACTATGATGAGACACTAACAAAATTAACCATTGGTAGTGCTAGAAATGTACTACAAGTTAAAGCAGACGGAACAGCACCTGAATGGACAAACGCATTAAGTGTTGCAACTGTTACAACTTCAAGCAATGTTGTGATCGGTGGTGACTTAACTGTTAACGGTACAACAACAAGTGTTAATACAGAAACAATTAACCTTGCTGATACTATTATATTACTTAATAGTAATCTTGCAGATAACGTTGCACCAACACAAAATTCAGGTATTGAAATCGAAAGAGGTAATGCTGCTAACAAAACATTAATTTGGAATGAAGGCGATGATCTGTGGACAGTTGGTAGTGAGAAATTTACAGCAGGAACATTTGAAGGAAATCTAGACTGGTCATACTTGCAGAATGTAGTTGATCCTGTAATTACAGTAACGCTAACAGGTGACGTAACTGGTGAAGGCACAGCAACAATGACCAACTTAGGTAGTGCAACAGCAAGTTTTGCAACTACTATTGCAGCTAACAGTGTTGCACTCGGTACAGACACAAGTGGTCAGTATGCATCAACAATTACAGCAGGTGACGGTATATCTGCTACTACCGCTAGTGCCGATGACGGAACAGCATATACTGTATCACATGCTGATACATCACCTGATATAGCAAATATAGATCTTGGTGCTGAAGAATTTGTAAATGAAATTACCTTTGACGAGTTTGGTCACGTTCTAACCGTAGGAAGTGCTACTGTTACATCCCCGAGCAATGCGGAAATTACAATTACAGCAGGCACTGACCTTTCGACAGGCGGAGCATTTACACTTAATCAAGCTGACGACGAAACAATTACAATTGACCACGCAGATATTACTAGAGCAGATACAACAGGTAGTAGTAGTTTATCATATGCAGGAACGTTTGATGTAGTAGACAGCGTTACATCAAACGCTAGAGGCCATATAACAGCTATTAATGTTAAAACACTTACAATGCCAGCTGCTAGTGCCAATACTAATACTACATATACAACAAGTGTAGTACAATCAGCTGCAGGCAATGACAGCAATCCAATAATACGTTTAACAGACAGCGGCGGCACCAACGATGACATTACAATTAGTGGCGGAGGAGATGTAAGTGTAACTAGAACAAGTGCATCAGCATTTAAAGTAGAAGCCACTTTCCCAACTGACAACAATACAACTTACGATTTAAGTTTAGTTGATAACTTAACAACTAATGACTCAGTTGATATTAAACTTAATCCTAGTAGCGGTACTGCAGACCTAGTAACAGTTGAAGCAGGTACAAATATAACTATAGAGGTTGATGGTGACAATGCTAACGGATTTATAATTAGCTCAACTGATACTACAGTTGATGTAGATGATACTCCTGTTGATGGAGCAACTACATCAGCAATATCAAGTAATTGGGCATTTGATAACGTTAAGACAGCAGTACCAGTAAATGCGTTATTTACAGATACTAATACGAACCAACTTACTACTTGGACCTTAAGAGACAGTGGCGATGATGATGTAACTATTGGTCAAGATAAATTTATTAAGTTTGTAACGGCTACAGGAGCATTAGGAACTAATACATCAGGATCTGGAACAACCGCAGATCCTTACGTAGTAACACTTACATCTCCAAATGATAATACTCAACTTGCAATATCTAGTACCCCAACTGATGGAGCAACAACTACAGCAATTAGCTCAGACTGGGCATTTGATAATGTTAAAACAGCAGTACCAGCAAATGCGTTATTTACAGATAATAATACAACATATGATATTGCAACAGATAGTACAGCAGGTCTTGTTAAAATTGGTGCAGCACCAAGTGCTTCTAATTATTATGGAATTGAATTAGACAGCAATGACAAAATGTATGTTTATGTACCTTGGACTGATACTGATAATAAATCATTTACAAGTTTTATTGAAAATAATCAAACTTCTACAGCAGAGTGGAATTTAGTATTTGTTGATGGTTCATCAGATAATACTTCTGCTGCACAATTAAAAGAATTAACTGTAGACGAACATAGTAGTGGTACTGGTGGATTAACTTATATACCTAATACAGCAACACTAAGGACAACTAAGTTTCAAGGTACAGCAACATCAGCAGAATATGCGGATTTGGCGGAGGTTTATTTAAGTGACATAAACTATAGGCCGGGCACTGTTGTAATGTTCGGCGGAGAGCAAGAAGTTACTACTTCAACAGGTTTAGCAACAACTAAAGTAGCAGGTGTTGTATCAACTGACCCTGCATACTTAATGAACTCAAAAGCATTAGGTGTTGCTGTTGCACTTAAAGGACGAGTACCATGTTATGTAGTAGGACCAATTAAGAAAGGCGACTTACTAGTAACTAGTTCAATTCCGGGCGTTGCATGTAGATCTGAGTCGTGGGTAGGCGGTGCTGTTATTGGTAAGTCAATTGAAGACTGTTCAAAAGAATTCGAAGTAAGATTAATAGAAATAGCAATAGGATCAATATAATGCCAGAAGTAGTAAGAAAAAATGTTGATGTTCACGAAGGACATGAATCTAGTACACCTAACCCGTTTCATCAAACTAGTTATAACGAAGGTTCACCTGACGTATTTACTAATAACGAATCAACTGTTAGGATAGGTGACACTACTATTTGTGG
>UEXM01001950.1_pt1 | contig 12291 bp, 22 predicted proteins | sample 1796661 | NCBI WGS metagenome assembly UEXM01 (sample SAMEA4772469, study PRJEB27181) | metagenome | reverse complement strand
AGCATAGGGTAAGGGGGGTACCCCCACCACCAGTGGAGGGGAGGCGGAATCTATGTCCCTACCCAGACCTACCCACCTAGGGTGCGCCCAGGGTCATTCACGATGCCTCGCCAAAAATCCGAGATTAAAAAAACCACCAAAAAAAATTCTACAGAAAGGAGAGTTTAAATGACGATTCATAGAGATATGTTCGATAATAAAGAAGAAGATATGGACAACCACCAAGTTTATAAAGCAGCAGGTCTAACTGCGGGTGAGATTCGGGACATGCCACGCTACCTAGCAGGCATTGACGAGTTCTATGATACCCCAGCGTTCACTAAGCTGTACAACTACTTTGTATTTGAAGCTAGCCACATTGTAAGGATGCCTTATGGAACAGCAAAAGCACGAGATAGAATGCCCGATGATTGGATTCTTGAAAAGTTAAGTCAAAATAATAAATAAAAGGCTTGACTTTTGAATGAGTTAAGCGTATAATAAAGATATAAGATTGAGAGACAAAAAAAGTAAAGGTAAAAAACATGCATGTACATGATAAATGGGGCAGCTTAGGTCAGGAAACCAACACTTGGGCGATTAAACTTCGCAATCGAGGGGGCGACCTAAAGGTTAGCACAACAAATCGCTATGAGTTTGCAGAAGCAGCATGTGATGCTTATGTTTTAAGGACCAACATGAACTCAATGAACAGTTCATGTTGGAAGATTGAATCGATTTCTTTGGTTGATGGTTAAAAATAAAAAAAAGAGGAGAGAAAAATGGGTTTCCCAAACAAACTAGTAAAATGTGTTGATGGATTCAGCATGTCAGTCCAGGGTCACCGAGGTGGCTACTGTTCGCCCCGTGTTGATAATGCTGAGCGGTATACCGAAGTAGAGGTTGGTTACCCATCAAGGGTAGAGCCGCTGCTTGAGCCATACTGTGAAGACCCCGAGAACCCACTCGATACCGTATATGGCTATGTTCCTAGCCAACAGGTAGCTTTGATTATTGCCAAGCATGGTGGAATGGTCGAGGGTGAGGTTCCAGCGGGCGTACCAAAGCTTCATGCGATGCCGAAAGGATGGGAAGATTAATAATATGGTTTCAGCTTTGAACATAACAGATTATATTTGCCGATATGAAGAAGGCGATATTTCTGAGCGTGAGTATTATGAGATGTTCCAGTACTTGGTCGATAGCGGAATGGCATGGAAGTTGCAAGGCTTCTATGGGCGTCAGGCGGCGATGATGCTTGAAACAGGACACCTTACTCATCCTGACGATGAAGAGGGCTTAGAGAGCAATACAGAGCCTTCTACGCCTATTGTAGAAGCAAAGAAGCGCAAGGGTGGTCGCAAGTCGACCAAACAAGTGGGAGCTTTGGTTAAAATGGGCAAAAGAAAAGTGCCTGGGCTTGGCATGATTGTTAAGCGAGTTGAAGATGTTCCTCATGATGGGCATAAAGACTATCCTGACATTATTAAATCAATGCACAACGATGGTCTTGTTGGTTGGGGTGTGCAAGGCTCAAAGCATCACAACTTTGTTTTGGTTCAATGGTTCGAAGCTCCATCTGAATATTCATCCGAAGCGGTTACCCGAGTTAAGTCAAAGCAATGGTATCCTGATAAGTGGGTCACTGTTGTCTCGGCTGCCCCAAAAAGAGGAATCTACAATGAAGCCTAAGCTTAAAAAAATCAAACAACGCAACTGGGTTGCGGTCGATGCACACTTCCGAAAGGGAGGCGCAATGGTCGACCGTAAAAAACAACAAAACAAAAAACTTTGTCGTGGTAAAGTTCGGGTAAGCGGGTAATTATATTATCGATACATAACACAAAGGAGAGTCGAAATGAATGAGCAGGCTTGTGAAGCTGAAGTCTCGAAAAGAGTAAGTAAATATTCTTTAAGAGAGGAGCTTGGCAATGTCCTTACCCACGCTCTTGCCACTGGACTAATTGGATGGGGTCTGGCTGGTGCTCATGACCCACTTTATCAACTACTTTCCTTTGCAATCGGGTTGACATTTTTTTTGTCGACCCTTTATCATGGGTCCGCCCTTTTAAATTTAAAAAAATCAATCGTCGAGCGATTCCGAATGTTGGATATCGCTTCGATTTATGTTTCTGCTGGGGCTACTGGATTAGCTTGGGGTTTGAAAGTTGGCACGAGTCCCTATATTTTGCTTAGTTGCCTGCTTCCCATTGCAATAAGTTTTTTCTGGGCTTGTCGTAACTACGGCACTCAACAGTTTGAAAAAGCAAACACTCCGCTAGCTGTAATGAGCGGCGGTCTAACAATCATTATGTTTTATTCGGGGCACTGGACCACTGAGGAAATTTTATTTTTTAGTGGCGGCATTTTGTTTTATACTGTTGGTACTGGATTCTATATTTCAAAAGACAAAGAATGGTCACACACGGTGTGGCATTGTCTTGTCGGATTAGCAGCAGGTATCCACCTGCTTGGTCTAAGCATATAAATTTTTTCTTTCCCGTATTGCCTTGTTATCTATTTATCTAAGTGAACAACGAAGAATTATACAAGGGAGACTTGGTTTCTTTTATCTCTCCGCCTGTTTGGGGAGATGTAAATAAAAGAAGTAAAGACGGTCATGCATTCCCTGGCATTATTATCGACGAATGGGAAGGCGAAGAATTAGACTGGTATGGGTATCCAAACGAAAGAAAGGTCTATTTAGTTTATTGGTCTAACGGTTTATACTCTAGAGAATATGACTGTTATCTGAAAAAAATTTCGTCGAAATTTCGAACAGCAGCGGCGAGCGCCGCTAAATAAGCAACAGGGGAGATGATTATGTTTTTGAAAAATGGCTCACGAGGTGAGGATGTGGTGCAACTGCAAAACGCCCTGCGAGGTCTTGGCTATAATTGTGGTGTGCCTGATGGCATCTTTGGCTGGGGTACTGAACACCAAGTCGAAAAGTTTCAAGAAGCAAATGAGCTTCTTCCTGACGGCATTGTTGGTCCGCAAACTGTTGGCGTTTTAAATGAATTGCTCCGTGGCGTGGGTGATGAATCACTTTGCTTTGAACTCGGTCCCGAAGACAATGAGCCTCAAGAGCCAAGTCAGCGGTTGTCTTGGGTTACAGTTGATGCCGACAAGCTTCCCTCTTCCAAAGGTTATAATCGGTTTGTTATGAGAGAAGATGCTGCGGCAGCTTACAATGAGTTCAGAGCCGAGGTTCTTAGTCTCGGTGGCGTTATCTCATCTGCTGGTGCCAAGCGTCGCCTTAGCGATGCTAAGCGCTCTGCGTCACGGTCTACCAAGTCTTTACATTATACTGGACTGGCTTTTGATATGGCGCTGGACTCTGGAATGAATGACCCTCGACGAGAAAGATTTGTTGTTGAAGATGTCGGTGATAGAATGTGGAATGTTTGGTGCAAGACGGAGGATGAGTCTGTCCCAGTCCGAGAGATTGTTGGTTTAACCTATAAACATAAAACTCACACAATCAAAGAAAGAATGTTTTCTATTACTGAGATTGCAAGGAAGCATGGCTTCGAACCTATTCGTGCACGGCGTTCTTTTTTCCGTGGTGGTTCTTATCTTGGCGCTGAATGGTGGCACTTTCAATATGAAGCTGGGCTTGACAGCGGCGTGTCTACATTTGGCGGCGAGCTTCTGAAGCTTTACACTGCTTCAGAATGTTCAGAGTTTGCTCACTGGAATGCTTCTAAAAATTGTGTGTGGCAAGTAAACTGGTTTTAAACTAAGCTTCTAATTATAAAGCAACTAAACACAACGGAGAAATTTAATGATTACAGCTATCGGCGATGTCATGAGAGAGGCGTATAAGCGCAACTGGATTACAACTAGGGACGGCAACTGCTCCTTAAAGAGGAAAAGTTCTGACCATCTTTATATAACTCCCTCTGGTGTCAGAAAGAATGTTATCTACCCAGAGTCAATTTTGAAAATCAAAATCGAGAACAGCCAGCTTATCATGAACGAAGGGATGCAACCTTCGGGCGAACTAGAGATGCACTGGTATCTCCAGAAAGCCCATGGGGGCACACGCTGCGTCCTTCATCTTCACCCAACTTATAGTGTTGCTGCGATGCTGGCTGGTTGGGACTTGCAAGATTTGGCAAAAGAGTTTCCCGAGGTTCATCGTTATACAAAGGTGGCTGAGAATGTCCCGACCCTTCCCGCTATCAGCGAAGTGCTGGCAATGTGCACCTACGGCAAGATGGTTAAAGGCGGGGTCCAACACGACATCGTAGGGCAAGACAGGCATGGGGTGTGCGCAATCGGAAGGAACCCGTGGGAAGCCTTCGAACACATTGAGCGTGTCGAGCATATCTGTAAGATTGCAATGGCTGCAAATTATAAAATGCCAATCAAAACAAATATTAAAAAAATGCTTGACTTCTAGCCTCGCTTCTGTTATATTAATAACACAATAGAGGAGTTTCTTATGTCTGAGCTAGGCTATGCATGTATCAACATGCATCTTTCCGATGTGCCCAAAAAGCAGCGCATCACAACTAATCGTTCTATGATTAAGCGCACATTCGCAGAGCGTGGCTTGCCCTATGCTTCCGAGCTTGCGCTAGCCAACTGTCGTGACTTGCTCAAGGTTCTCAAGTGGAATCATGACCATGACATTCATTTCTTTCGCTTGTCGTCAGATTTGTTCCCGTGGGCTTCCGAGTATAACCTGTGTGACCTGCCCGACTTCGACGACATCTGTCTTGCCCTGCAAGAAGCAGGTGACTTCGCACACGACAACGGTCATCGCATCACTACTCACCCAGGTCCGTTCAATGTTCTTGGCTCGCCCAAGCAACATGTTGTAGACAACACTATCAAAGAACTCAACACTCATGCCGAGGTCTTTGACATGTTGGGTTTGCCCACCACCCCCTATGCCAAGATTAATATTCATGTCGGTGGCACCTACGGCGGTGACTTTGCAGGTACAGCCAAGCGCTGGTGTTCCAACTTCCACAAGCTATCCGAGGGTGCACAGGCTCGCATCACCGTAGAGAACGACGACAAGGCTTCTATGTGGTCCACGCAGCACCTGTATGATTATATCCACAAAGATATTCTTATCCCTATCGTGCACGATGTACATCACCACAAGTTCTGCACAGGTGGTCTCACTGACCAAGAAGCTATGACGCTTGCAGCATCTACATGGTTCGATGTCAAGCCTGTCATCCATTACTCTCAGGACCGCAGCATCGAGCACAACGACCCCAAGATTCGCTCTCAGGCTCACTCTGACTCATACTGGACCCCTGTCGACACACACGGTCTAGATGTCGATGTCATGCTAGAGTGCAAGCACAAAGAAATCGGCTTGTTCAAAATGCGTGAGCTTCTCGTTGAAGATAAATTTATTAACTCAAAACAAAAGGCGGTATAAGTGTCTGATTTAAGTTCTGGTAAAATCGAAGTTGTTATTGCAATGCTCCTCGTGTCCCTCTTGATGATGCTGTGGTATCTCTTCTGGATTCAACCTCACGATGAAATGGTCTTTTGGATTATGGATTGTATGGGGGATGAGTCGGGAAAAGAACTTTATGAAGAGTGTCATAAAAAGTTTTTGATTCACAAGGGCATTTCCCCAGGTTGATACTAAATAATCTCGGAAAGACAATTTGAGGAGCCTGAACCTTGCATATAACACTCACTGCCAAAAATGGCATCACTGTAAAAGACATTGCGAACGAAGTAGTTGAACAGTTGGACGGTTTTATTGACGATACAATTTACCAACACGATATCTATGATGAAGAGCATAAGGAACTTAAGAGACAGGTGCTCCGTGTAATCATAGAAAATATTGAGGACTATTACGATGAAGAATAATGAAGAAATAATTTTGCAAATTCCAACTGGAATTAAAGAAGCAATCCAAATCCCGCTTAGTGTAAAAGACACTGAGAGGTATACACCAGATTCCAAGGAACTGGACCTTATTAAAGACAAGTGTATTCAAATCACGAAGTCTAATAATGTCAGCGTCATGTACTTGGATTTCTAATCTGCTGCATACTTATCTTGTATGTCAATACTACCTACAGAATCCGCTGAAATCTCTACCCGCAACTTCTACAAAGCCTTGTGTTTGCATGTAATTCTGAGAGCTTATAGTAATAGTATTGATTCTGTTCACAATAGCGATGTCATTGACAAGATATTGTCTCTTATAGATTTGGAACCCCCCAACGAAAAAAATGTAAATTAAGCACCTAATTATCAATGTAGGGCTTGACATTAGAGTTAAGGTGTGTTATATTATAGACATAATAGAGGGCACTAAGCGGTCGAGTTTCCAATTAAGGAGGTCACATGATGAGCGTAAAAGATTATATTGAGGCGATTAAATCAGCCGAAAACTCAGAAGAAGTTTTAAAACTGTGGACCAAAGCAGCATCAGAGAGTAGCCTCTCTATCAATGAGATTATCACCGTGCACCGTTCGTGTGGAGATATCCTAGCAAGCGCTGCTATGAGTCTGAGGGATAAGAAGAGCCCAGTTACAATTACTTATTAATATGTACAATGAATTTTCACTCCTCATAGCTTATGCTTATGCTATGGCTCATGAGGGAAAAGATGGAGATAGCATGAAACCCTCGAAAGAGATGTGGGTAAAACAAACCAAAGATATTATTGATTGGGTTCGTTCTAAGAAATATGATGTTGTGTTTGAAACAGGACAAGAGGACAGGGTTTGCTTTGAATCCAAGACTATTTTTATAAACTCCAAAAACCATCCAGAAACAAAGTATTATACTTTGCTTCATGAGGCTGGTCACCTTCTTGTTTCCCAGTCGTGGAAAACATTTGACCGTGATATGCCGATGTATGCTACTTCTGCCGATGGAAGACACGAGCGAAGCAAGGCATATATGGTTTCTCTTCTCGCTGAAGAGATTGAAGCGTGGAAGCGTGGACGGAGATTGTCTCAAAAGTTCAAACATTTTGTAGATAATGAGAAATTTGATTCTCACATTACGAACAATGTAATGACATATGTTGTTTGGGCTGCTGATTGTGTTAGGGGATAAGTGATATGACAAGTATTATGTTTTTTAATGGCTTTGCTACAGGGTTTATGTTTGCTCTCATGGTGATGGCTTACATTTCTGCAAACAAACAAGGATAATTAGGTTATGATTTTAACAGTATTCGACACGGAAACCTCGGGTCTAAACCCAGACAAGCATGAAATTTTAGAAATTGCTTTATTGACCTTCATTATTGATAACGACGGGAAGGAGCATGTCTTAAAACAATATGAACAAAAGCTCAAACCCAAGAATATTCATCTTGCGAACAGTCGTGCGCTTGAGATAAACGGATATTCAGAAGAGGCGTGGAAAGATTCTATTGAGTTTGAAGCTGCATATAAAGATATCAATGATATTTTTGAGAAATCAGATGTCTTGTTGGGTCAAAACCTAATCTTTGACATTCGCTTTCTAGATGAAATGTGCAAAAGAACCTCGTTGAGCTACCCAGACTATCCTGCATATATTGATACTAAAGAAATGGCAGACAAGCTGGTTCGAGCGGAGTGGATTAAGAAGTCTGGAATGGATTACCTCGTTGAACATTACGGGGTAGTGACGAAGGGTCGAGCCCATACCGCTCTGGCTGACTGTTGGCGGACCTACGAGGTGTGGAAAAAGCTTCTAGTTGACTGCGGGGAAGAGTATCAAGTCTTCACTGCTGACGAGCCTTACGATTATTATTCACGAAGAAGGGGGTAAGTTGATGATTGCTGAATTAGAGTTTCCAATTGGGTCACTAGTTTCTCAGAATGTTCACAAGGGCGATGAGCAGAAGCGATATGGAATTGTTTTTAACTCGACCACGCACTTAGATGACAGGATGCTTTCTATTCTATGGCAACTGAATCTAAGAACTCACGCTGTGGCTAGCAAGGCTTACATCGAGCCCGTTCTTGTATCCTATAGCGAGAGTATTGGTCGACCGCTTGAGCTTGTCAAGAGGATGCCAGATGTCCCATGATGAAAGGCGACCTGATTAGGTGTCGTGATTTTGGTGCCGATGTCAATGAGTGGGACGATATTGGCATTGTTATAAAATATGATAGCCTTATGAAAACAGTTACAGCCGTTATGCAAGGTAGCGGTCTGGTTAAGTCCTACAGAGCCTCTCACGCTCAGCTTGTGAAGAGGGCACCACAGAATGTGGTAAAATTAAAAGAACAATATAAAAATAATAAAATGCTTGACAAAGACAACACATAGTGTTATCTTATATATGTGGTTGAGAGATGAAGGAGTTTTATGAACATCTACTGTGATATGGACGGAGTGCTTGTTGATTTTATTGATGGTGCACTCATCAAAATGAATGAGGCGCTGATTGAGCCTCCAGTACATTTAGAAGAAGAGGTGGCTCAAGTCATCAGCGAGCTTGGTAGAAACCATGTTGTGGCTGCCGACTTGGCTAAATATTCGCCGAGTAATGTTAAGGCTGCATCGAACTTGATGTACCGACTGCTTGAAGATGACGAAGAATTCTGGGCTAATCTGCCTTGGATGCCAGGAGGTAAAGAGTTATGGGCATTTATTAGTGTCCACAACCCAGCCATCTTGACTTCGCCTATGGATAAAAGAGGTAAAAAAGGTTCTTTAAGAGGTAAAGAAAGGTGGATTAAGGATAACTTGGGACTAGCTAATATAAGGGAGTTGATATTTGAACACAAGAAATATCGTCACGCCCTTAGCAGTGAAGGTGAGCCCAATATCTTGATTGATGATTTCATGAGCAAGGTTGGACCATGGAGAGAGCATGGGGGCTTTGGTATTCACCATACCGCCGATGCTGTGCAGACCATAGGAACCCTCAAGGAGTTATTAAATGATGAGCCAAGTACCAATTGAAATTATCATTTCTGATATGATAAAGAAACAAAGAAAAGAAAAAGAATCAGAAAGGGAGCAAATCCAGCTTCCCATTCCAGAGCCACCCCCTGGTTATGAAGACTGCGCAGGTAGTCAGGATGATGTCGAAGAAGAGAAAAGAGGCGTGGTAATAATCGACATCTTTGGGGATGAAGAGTCGCTATAGCGGTGTATTTCTCCGATTAATCCAAGGTCTGTTTTTATTTAACATCGCTGATGCGCTGCTCTCTATACAGCTTATCGGCAACGAGAAAATCCTAGAAGAAGCCAATCCTCTGTGGGGGGATATGGTTACATCCAGTCCCTGCAAGTTTTTTGCAATTAAGCTGTTGATAGCGTCTGCTGTCTGCGGCTTTTTTTATATTCACAGGGAAAAGCCAGTTGCAAAGTTCGGTATCATTGTAACATTTTTAGCTTACATGGCTCTGATTTGTAGTTTTTATATCTTTATATTTCATGAAAATTGATTCCTCGGAGCTTCAGGCAAAGATTATGGGACATAATGAGGCAACGCTACTACTTATTGTATAAATGACCACACAGGTTATTATATCATTTTGGAGGAAATTGTTAAAATGATTTCAGAGAAGTTTAAAAGCATCCTTGAGGAGCTACAAGAAGCCGAGAAGGACGCACTAAAATGTGATAAGGGTAATGCCTCTGCCGCTAGAAGGCTGAGAAAAGTTTGTCTCGCTGCAATGAAAGAGTTGAAAGAGTTGAGAGCGGACATTATCCAAGAAGTCAAGGCGAATCAAAAGGCTAAAGAAGAAAAAGAAAATCTTTGGTAGAGGGAGAATTTAAATGAGTAATTCTAAAAATACCCTTAAAAGAATGTTGGATGATTTTTATCCGTATGCTAAAGATTATCTTGAATTTGACAAAGACGCTTCTATAAATTTTGCCTCAGACGAAACTAATGCCAAGAACCCTCTTGGCAAAACAGCATACTACGACCCAGCAAACCATTCCGTTACTGTATATACAAACGGTCGCCATCCTAAAGATATCATGCGTTCAGTTTCTCATGAACTTGTTCACCATACACAGAATTGCAGAGGTGATTTAAATATGAGTGAGCACAGTGGTGTGGGATATGCTCAAAATGATGAACACTTAAGGAACATGGAAAGGGAAGCTTATGAAAAGGGTAACCTATGTTTTCGTGATTGGGAAGACGGAATTAAGTCGAATCTCCAACCAGGAACTATTTATGAACAGAAAGCCCACAGGAGCAAAAAATCAATGAATAATTTTAAAACCTTGAACGAAAACTTTAAAAAGTTCTTGAAGGAAGATTGGCAAGACGACCCAATGGGTGGTATGTCTGGTGGAGACTCTGAACAATACGAAAGTCTTGTCCGAGACACTATCGAAGATATTTTAGAAATGGAAGGAACTTCCATTCAAGCAATTCGAAGTCCAATGCAGTTGGCAAGACTGGTAGGTCAGGTCATGCAGCAGCCAGGAGTCGAAGAATCTGGACTCGACGAGGATGCCATTATGGGTCTGATTGATGATATGCAACAGGGCATGATGCAAGAAAACGAAACAGGCAGCTACAAAGCTGGCGATAAAGTTACAGTTGCGGACGGCGGCTCGGCTGGTACAGTCGTTGAAGTCATGGCAGGTGGTGAGGTCGTTTTGGAACTAGAAGACGGTTCAATCGTTAAGGCTATGTCTAATGAGCTTGAGCCATCTGGTGGTGATGAACCAATGCAGGAAGCCGAGGGCAAGGTCCAAGAATATGGTGACCACGAAACACAAGCCCAAGGCGGTATGGTTTCTTCAAGCCAGTCCTCAGACCCAGAGCTTGACCAGATTGCTGATATTGCAAGAACCGTTATTGAAGGTGGTGGAAGCCTACACGACCTCAAGCAACCCCTTGAAGCTGAAGCGTTTGATGTGCAAGCCACTAACAGGTTCATTATTGTAAAGACAACCAATGGAGATATTGGAATTGCAAGTGCCAAAAATGTAGAACTCACAGGCGGCGAAGAATTAATTGACACACCTTACGGTCAGCTTGCTGTTGGAAGAATCAATCAGGGGCAAATGGAAGAAGGCTTCCGTGACTCTGACGAAGAAAAAGAAATGACAAGTAAAATGTCAAACAAAGAATTTTCAGATTACCACACTCGGGACAAGCACCTTGCCCCAGACCTTAAGGGTGATATGGGTCCGCTTGATGGAATGGAAGGTCCATTTCAGTTCAGGTCAGGTGCCGTACTTTATTATGATAATAAGGCGGGCAAGTATTACGACCGTGGGAAAGATATGTATATAGATAATGAAGAAGCTTCAAAGCTTACTATGGAGAGAAATCAAATGAAACTAAAAAGTGACCTTCGTGAAAAGGTAAAGGCTAGCGTAACGAGCAAGCTAAAAGAGATGTATGATGACGATGACATGTTTGGTGATGAAGACCCTTACATGGCTGGTCTAGAGGCTGAATTTCCATGGATGGCTGACAAAAAGAAAAAGAAAGCCGCACCCATGGGCGATGATGAAGCCGCAATGGCTGCTGCTGCCGCTGATGCTGCTGCCGCAGGTGAATTCGAAGTAGCCCCTGAAGAGGAGGAAGAGGTTCCTTCGGTTACGATGAGAGAAGGTAACTTCGCTGAGTATGGTGCGATTGACGCTCAAGACGGTAATCCCCCTTCAAAGATTGGACAAGGCGACGAAGCGTATATGGAAGCATACAACGCAGTTCTTGTTGCTAGAGGCGAAGAGCCACTCCCAGTCGTGCAACCTGACCAAGCTTATCTTGATGCCCTTCAGAGCGGCAGTATGAAGCCTGCCGACCATAGTTATAATATGGAAGAGGGTGAGGAGGAAGTTTCTCACGAGACAACACTCCGTGATAGAGTCATGGCTAAAGTTCAGGAAACGCTCGCTGAGAAAGCAGAGACTACTGAAGAGCATGATGATGACCCTGCACTCAAGGGCGACCAAGATGAACTTCCTGACGCACTGCAAAAGAATATCATTGATAAAGCAGATGGTGACGATGAGAAGAAAGAAGAAGCTCTCGTCAAAGAAGAGGCTGAAGAGGAAGAAGAGGTTGAAGAGGAAGTTGAAGAGAGTGTTGCTCCGAAGGCTGAAGACTTCTTCCGTCAACTTCGTAATGAAAGTAGAGTTGTTGGTCGACCAGAATGGAGCCAAGAATCTCGTACAAAGAGAACTTCTGTCTTGAATGAAAGACTAATGAAGGCTTGGTTTGACAAATAAGTCGACCCATCTTCAATAATAGTAGATGCAGCCCCTAGAATTCTTCGTTTGATGACTTCTAGGGGCTTTTCTATTTTATTAGCGTACTATTTACTAGAAGAAACTTCAAGCATTAAGACTTAACGGGGCTGACACTCAATGACGCTTACTATAAATAA
>UEXM01002671.1_pt1 | contig 12292 bp, 12 predicted proteins | sample 1796661 | NCBI WGS metagenome assembly UEXM01 (sample SAMEA4772469, study PRJEB27181) | metagenome | reverse complement strand
TTCAAAAATGCAATCACTTTAGAAATGGTTAGTGGACTCATCAATAATCAACCCCTGCTTCTTTCAAGTAAGCGAAAGCGGCGACACCACCACAAGCGACTACGATTGGGCCAAGTGTCATGCCTGTGAGATTAGATTCACCTTTGACAATGTAAGGAATGGAATGTAGGGTTTCAAGGACACCAATACCCATCAAACCAAGTGCAAGAGTATATCCAACCTTGTGAATCATTTTCTTTTCAGTAGCGTAGTATTTCTTAGGGACAGCCGTTAGGGAACCGAACATAGTCCTCTTTTGACAGTTTGACTATCTAATTGTGTGTTTTTGTTTTGCCACATGATACAGCACTCGTTTTTCTGTCAAATTTAACACAAATTTAGGTATCGGTTGGCTAAAGCAATTCCGCCTTCATTGTCCGAGGGATAATGCAAACCTACACTAACTCTTGCATCGGCAATTCTTTTTGCTATTTGGAAAAATTCATCACGATGTTTAGGGTGGTTATGGGAAAGATGGTGGGCTATCAAATAAGATTGAAAAGTATGACCTGCGGGGTAAGATGGAGTGGCCGCCGTTTGTGATTTAACGGGGTTAATGTTAGCATTAACTTGAGTGGGTCTTGGGCGATTGTGAAATCGTTTGTTATCCATGAGGGCAGGTAATGATTCAAAAATGATTTGAGATAGATTATTTTCCGAGAAATCAAGATTATTTTCCTCAAGATAATTCATAAAGGGTTGTTTAGGGTTTATATCCGACAAATTAAAAAATTCTATGTCGGGATTTTTCATCTTTTCTAAAACGAGAATAGACTCCTGTTGCGAATTGGGATAGGATTCCGACCTATGGGGAAATCCAAAGTAATATCCGCTTTCTTCCACTTAAAACCCTCAATTGACAATTCCAATTAAAACGGTAATGTCATCTTCTTTCCCGCCTTGATAATTTGCGAATCCTACATCTTCCTCTTTAGCACGATGGAAAAAGGGAACATAATTTTCATCATCTTGAGATTTTTCATAAGCAATATCGGCTAAACCATTTGCTAAATTGATTGAGTTTGGAGGATTTTCGTTAATATAGTTCAAAATTTCTTTCGGCCAAACATTGTCTAACAATCCATCCGAACCCATGACAACCACATCATCTTTTTCTAAAGTAATTTGATAAATTTCAGCATCCGTAGGGCGGTCTGTTCCGTGTGGATTTCCTTCAAAATCCCTTCCTAATTGATATGGATAATTGAATTGATGTTGATGTTCCCCCGACTGAATGAGAATCTTTTGATTACGAATTATTAAAAAACCCGAATCGCCCATGTTGGCAACACGGAAGATGCCATCGGAAGTCATCTTTCCAATACAAATAGTGGAAGACCCCGTTTCGGTTGTTAATTCAAAACCTGCTTGCAGGGCTGTGTAAGGGTTATCATCCCCCGATTTTATGAATTCGTAAGTGCTTCTCAAAATTTGGTCGGCAAAGGCTCTTGGATTGACACCTTTGCTTTCCCATCCCCCAACACCGTCTGCTACTGCAAGAGTGGAATTCGTAGGTGATGAAACGATGTATGAATCCTCGCCGCCACGATATGCTTTACGAGGGTGTGGGATTATTTTACCTGCGGAATACAACCTCAACATAACTTCCCCTGTGCGTTCTCACTATCTAAATCATCCAATCATTCATATAGGGCATCGGAGAATCGGATGATATGGGTTTTATTCTCGTTAGAGTATGTGGGAAAACATTTCCTCATCGGCACGAAATAAAGAATACGCTCGGTTTGGAATACGATTTTAGAAACAAAGATTTCAAAGGGGCATTTCCCGAAACGAGCCAAAGACTTGTCGTGATTGAAAAATTCTGTAAAAAGAATCGGTTAATAATGTTTGTGGATGGTGAAGAACGATATAATCCTACGCAAGCAAAAAAGAATGAGAAGAAGCAAACCAAATTGACGCTTGATGAAATGGATAATCTTGATGAATTCAATTTGAGCGAATGGTTGCCGATTTTAGAGCAAGTGGCCGATGAGAAGGATATTGGAAAGGTAGGAGTCGTTAAATGGAACGAACCTGCGGAAATAGGAAAAGGATTCAAAGAGGTTTTTATTGAGGAATCCACTCCTTCTATTCAATTTGATTTTGACGAATTGAGCAAAGATACGAACTTTCACCCCCTTCGTGATATTCAAAAACAGGTTTTGGGGCCAATGATGGAGGCTATCAATGATGGCTATAAGAATATCGTAGTGGAGTGTCCGACAGGTAGTGGAAAATCAGCGTTGGCGAAGTCAATTGCACAAGCCTTTGGCGTTCCATCCTACATTGTGACCCACTTGAAAGGATTACAGGCTCAATACTTGAAAGAAATGCCGTATATGAAGTCTGTAATGGGTCGTGGGAACTACGATTGCCTTCTTGATGTGGAAGCGGGCTGTGATGATGTTAAGGTCGCAGAAGAGGCATTAGCGAGGGTCACGAACACAAGTCCCGAAACTTGCACGGCGGCACTCGCACCTTGTAAGTATGCAAAAGGATTCAAATGCACTAAAATGATTCCTAAAAATGAAATGGGAGAATTTGATTATACCGCCGACTCCAATTCAATGTGTAGTTATTACGGGGCTTTGGCGAAGGCTCAAAATGCGATGTATTTCGTAGGAAACACGGCTTACATGATGGCGATGAACAAAAGTGGTAAGGTTTTGCCTCAAAGACCATTTATGATTGTGGATGAAGCACACCAATTAGCGAGCAACATGATGAGTTTCCACAGTTTGACGGTTTCACAAAGAATGTTGGAAAAGTTATTCCGATTGCCCACACAGAACGACATCGCAAGTGCAAAAAGCGAGAAAAAGAAAGAGATTTACCGAAAACAAAGGGAAATGGTGTTGAAAGTGTTTGATGGTAAGGGTTCTTATGGACTCCCTAAAATTAACTCTATGTCGCTGAACACACCTTTACCGACAAGAAAAACCACTTTACAAACATTGGGAAGGTATCTGTTCGCTCTCCGTGATGAAATCAAGAGGAAAATGAAGGACAAGGACACTCAAACCAAATACGATAAGAAGGAATTGAGTTATGCTTCTAATTCCGTAGCACGAATTGATGATTTGTTAGGCTCTATTGCGACTGATTGGGAAAATTGGGTGTATCAAGTGGATGACCACAATGAATATCCGACATGGATTGCGTTTAAGCCATTGGATGTATCAGCCTACGCCGATGAATTACTGCTCAATCTTGGACAACAAAGGATTCTTATGTCGGGAACTATTCTTGATTACGATATTTTTGGAAGGGAATTAGGATTAAAAGCCGATGAAACCGCCTTTATTAAGGTGGACTATTCACCATTCCCCGAAAGCAACAGACCGATTTATACTCACATTAAGGGTGGAAAATTGTCACGAAAAGATAGAGGCTTAGAGTCTTACAAAAAATGTGCTGACGCTATCGCTAAAATTGCGGCTAAATATCCCGACCAAAAAGGTTTGATTTTGCCTTTTACAAATGATATTGAAGACGGCATCGTGGAAGCCTTGAAAGACAATCACCCATTGGTGTATGCAAGATTGAGGCAACATTCTAAGATACCCAAAGAACGAGATGCAGTATTCCGAGAGTTTGAAGATGAACAGAACAATGAAATACTCATCTCCACTTATGCTAATCAAGGGTTTGATGGAAAGATGGTTGGATTCACCGTGATTGCGAAAGTTCCTTTCGGGCCGCTTGGAGATATTCAAGTCAAAGCCAAAGCCGAGAATGACCCTAAATGGTATCAAATGCAAACGGCGGTGGAATTGGCTCAAATGGCGGGCAGGTGCGTAAGAAGTTCAACCGATGTGGGACATACTTACATTATTGACCCAAGTTTTATGTTCCACTTTGAACGAGGGATGAAAAATAATCCATTGGCGAGAGTGCTACCTCCTTATATCGCAACAGCAATTATCAAAAACAGGTGAACAACATGAAAGTAGGTATTTGTGGAAAAATGGCGAGTGGAAAAACCACTTTGGCGAAAGGATTTATTGAAGAAGGATTTGAAATTGTTTCAATGGCTGATGGTGTTAAGCGTGTCGGAAGAGAAGTGTTCGGCATGACTATGAAAGACAGACATTTACTACAACAAATCGGAATGAAAATGCGGGAGATTAGGCCGACTGTTTGGTTAGATTTACTGATGAAACAAGCCGATGAAGTGGAAAATGCAGTATGCGATGATATTCGCTTTGTTAATGAAGCCACAACTTTGAAAGAAAATGGTTGGTATTTGATTAAGATTGATATTGACGAGGAATTACAAAAGCAAAGATTGATGTTCACTTATCCCGACCATTGGGAATCACATTGGAAAAACCGATATGACCCTTCCGAAGCCGAAGTGGACAAAATACCATTAGAAACTTTTGATTTGGTATTATCTGCCGAAGAGGGTAAATCATTGTTCAATCTTTGTCGGCCAACCATCAAACAAAACGAATGAGCCATCTTCACGCTCGCCGTAGTTAGCACGGTGCATATCGTCAAGAGTATAGCCATTTTTCTTTGCCCACTCTTCCAATCTCATCTTCGCACCTCTAATCCGAGCATCCGTCATTTCACCATTACCAATCGTAGGCACATATTCCATCACCCAATAAGCAATCTTTTCACCGATTTTCAAGGGATGGTAATTATCTTCGGAATTCACTAATTCAACCATCTTTTGACCTGCATAGCCTCTATTGTAGTGTTTAATCTCAACAAAATCGGGACTAAATGGATTTTGACCATCTAACTTTTGCTTCCACAAGTCTTCAATAAATTCCGCTTGCTCTCGATTAGGTTGTCCCTCTAAATCGTAGCCATCATTCTCAAGAGATACAATTTTCAAAACATCACCCGATTGTGGGAGTCGGAAAGTAGTTCCACCAACTCCGTGTGCCAAATAATCTCCTATGATTTCGGCTTCTTTGTTCTCAAATTCGGTTGTGGAATAGTGCGAGAAATGTGCTGACATGGCTGAAAAGGCCGTTTTAGGTTTAGAAACTAAGTAAATCCCCGAAATCCCTAATGCAAAAGCAAGAAGAGGGAGGTTTTTGTCCAATAACATCACTTCCAAAAGTGATGGGTTTCAAAGTCGGCATCAAATCCTTCTTGAGTAAATTCAGCATCCAAAATTGAACCTGTGAGATAGTATTTCAAAGCGGCAATACCCGCTACGATGGCTAAGATTCCGACAAGAGGGGATTTTTTGTATTCTGTTTGCATGAACATTGTATCGGCGGCATCCACTTTCATTCCACCTTCGGGGCCTTCAATATCAACAATGCCCATATATCCCATTTTTCCGAGGGCTTCTTGGAATGCAAACCAATCCACGCCCGCATCATTTTTCAAAGAACCATCAACAGCATTTTTGTTGTAGCCGTTTTCTTCGGAAATTGCCATAATTTGCTCATCAGTCATTTGAGGGTGGGACATTTTGATAGCCTTGATGAGAACTTCTCGGTTAGGGAATACGAGGATTCTAACTCGGTTGTGAATTACCTTTTCACCTTCGCCTTCCTGTTGGTGAGGATAAACGACATATTGAACTACCTTTTCGTTGTTATCCCTTGACTTGATAAATTCTTGAAGAATATCTGTGGATGAGAAGTATTGGCGACCTGTATATATTTTACCGTCTTTGAGTGGGTGTCCATGAATAGTCCACATTCTTTGGCTTTCGGATAGACCTTCCGTAGCATCTTCTTTCGCCTTTTCATTTGGATTGACTTCAATGCGTGATTCATCACCGTAAGAGGGCTTACCCAAATGATATTTACCATCTTTTTCATAAACATAACTCATCCATTCACGGTGCAAATGGGTTTGGTCGGAGTATTCTTTCATCTGCTCAATGGCTTCGGGAGTGAATTTATTCCATTCCTCTTTCCATGACGACATGATGATTGTTTGTCGTTCCCGTTATCTAAAAGCAACGAATCAATATGAAATGGTAATTTTAGAACCATCGCTCTTAACGGTGAACATTCTCATGTTTTTGAGAGCGTCTATCAATGATTTTTGCCCATCGCCCATAGAAGATGGTGTGAATACCGCAGACATATTATTTTTACCCACCTTAACATCAATACCCATCCCTGTTGGTGCTTTGTTTGAGATAGCATTTATCATTTCCACCGCACCCTCAATGGTTCTATCCACTACTATTTGCGCCCCATCTGCCGTTTCAAAGGGTGAGAAAAACTTGGTAATTTGAATCCATGTATCGCCAATGGTTTCATTTTCGGGGAATGATTTTATTTTACCTGTTTCCCAATTGACGCAACGAATAGTGCCACGACTTATTTTAGAACGGCGTTCCATCTTATCTAAGAGTCGCTTTTCTTGTTCACTTAGAGCGTCACTAAACTCGCCATCTTCTCCAAACAATTCGTCAAGAAGTCCTTGCTTAAATTCTTCAAAATCTTCTTCTTCAAGACCGCTTTCATCAAACAATTGGTTTATTTCCTCTTCTAATTCTTTGGCTAATTCGGCAAATTCTTCGGCTTCATCGGCATACTCATACGCTTTTTGCACCTTTTCGTTATCCAATGGGTCGTTTCCTTTGTTTTCCTTTTCGTGTGCATCCACAATATCATACGCTTCATCTGCCGCCCGTCTTGCTTCGTCGGATGCCTTTTCCGCTTCTTCCGCATCGGCTTGTTGGAATGATTCTTGGGCGGAATCTCTTCCATCTTCGGCTTCTTCCACTAATTGATTAAGGGCTTCTTCATCTTCGGGTGGGAGTGGTGGACTGTCGGATTGACCTTCACCTTCTTCGCCCGAATCTCCGCCATCGGAATCGCCATCTTCGGAAGAATCGCCACTATCGGAATCACCCTTTTCGGAAGAATCGCCACTTTCGTCGCCTTTTTCTCCTTTTTCGTCGGAGTTTGAATCTGCTGTCCCCTCATTTGAATCTTTTTCGGAGTCGGAATCACTATCACTTTGAGAATCCGAGTCGGAATCGCCACCATCTCCGTCTTGACTATCGGAATCTCCTTCTTGAGAACCTTCTTCGCCACTTTCGGATGAGTCGCCTTCATCTCCACCTTCGGAATCGCCATCACCGTCACCATCACCATCTCCGTCGCCATCACCTTGACCTTCGCCACCATCACCTTGACCCGAACCACTATCGGAATCTCCTTGACCTTGACCGCCTTGAGAATCGCCATCGCCTTGTCCACCTTGTCCTTGTGAGGGTGCGCCATCTTGACCTGTGCCTTGACCGCCTTCACCTGTGGGGTTTTCGGCAGGTGCGCCACCTTCGCTACCATCGGGTGCGGGTTGATTGGCTTCACCGCTTTCATCGGAGGGCTTTCCTTTACCTTCCATGCGTTCTTTCATCTTTTCTTTGAGTTTATCGGAAACGGATTCGGCACTATCTTGACCTTCTTGGTAAGCATCACGGCCTTCGCTCTCTTCTTCTATTGGGTCGGAGTCAATTATTTTATCGGGAGGGGTATTAGAAGGCTCATCCGAGGGTGTATCGGAAGGTTCATCCGAGGGCGTATCGGAAGGTTCATCCGAAGGTGTATCGGAAGGAGTATCGGAAGGAGTATCGGAAGGTTGTCCATTTGGCCCACTACGACCCGTTCCTCGTTGTCCACCTCTTTTGAAAGGGGTATCATCATCGTCTATCTTTCGTTCCATTGACATACCTTTCTCAACAGGGGAGGCATCTTTAGAATTGGAATCATAACGGACTTCAAGCGTTCCATCGGAGGCTATGGTAGTAGTAAGGTAAGGAAATTTGGAATCTTTAATGAGTTTCTGCAACTGCACTTCACTTACATAGATGTTAAGACTTGTTTTATCATCCATCTCTATGTCTTGTGGGCGTATTGAATAATTGTCACTACTTAGTATGCCTCTCCTTAACCCCTCAAGTGTGCTTGGAATCTTTTCACCACCAAGATTGACTTCAATGACGATAACCCACGCCGCCGAAGGTCGTTTAGGTGCTTCAACAACATCACCTGTGGAGGGATTTAACCATAGCATGATTAGTCTTTGATTAAACGAGTATATGAAACTTTGCATTCATTTAGATAATTACCTCATACAGCCCTGTGAACCTTTATTAAGGGCTTCGGACAAAGAAGAATTACAGCCCACCGAGGCAACAAAAAACAGGAAGTGAAAAATTATGAGCAAGAAATCCGAAATTGAAGCGTTCTTGGCCGAAGCCGCAGAACAAGCACCCGCAAAGACAGACACCGTATTCCCTACAAGGGACAAGATTAAGGCCGAGTTTGATACTCTTTACAACGGCTACATCATTGAATCCTACAATGAAGGTATTGAAGGCGAGTATGGCGTGTCCACCGCAGTTAATATGATTGATACAAACAATGATGGCCGTCGTGTCACTCTTTGGGTTGGCGGATATGAAACCAACCATTTCTCTCAATTCGTTGAAAGCCAAGCCGCAAACGGCAACGCTCTCCCATTGACCGTTTCGTTCCTCCGAACAAAGCAGACCTCCGAAAAGAGTGGTCGTGAATTCAACAAGATGGTTCTTCGTCTTGACTCCGCAGGTGACGATGTTGTTATCCCACCAATCCCTGCTGACCAAGTGCCGGAATGAAGTCATTCTTGACTGATTGCCCCACGCCCTTCATTAAGGTTGCGTAAGCGAAAGCAAGATTCACACGACTCCGACTTCGGTTGGAGAGCGTATCACACTCCCGTTGGATTCCCCTTCCGACTTGAGAACCCCCGTCTGCATGGCGGCGCATTTGACAACGGACTTCGGTTTGGCGTTAGGTTCGCCCCCATGTAGGCCACCGAATCTTTACCTTTCCTTTGCTATCTTTGATATAGGCATTAGGACAATGTGGTTATTATGATTCCTCAATCCATTCACGACTTTGTGAAGAAGGTTGTTGAAGGCAAACACCCGCACCAATCCGAACCCATTGTGAATCGGCAAGCCAATGTGCTTACCGTCATTGAAACTTTGGTATCGGGAAATGATTCAAGCGGGTCGGGTGTCATCACCAAGCGAGAAATCAAAGGCGTTTCCACAAAAGATAGTGGGAAGGATAAGACCCTCATTAGGTTCGGCGTATCGGATGGCGAAAATGCTGTCCAATGCGTAGCACATAACTGCAACGACAAATACCTTTTGGGAAAATTATCCCCTACTGACTTAGAGAAAGCCGACACGATTATTCGGAAATCACTTGCGGAAGGCAAACCTGTCAAAATCAAGGGTTGCTACACCAATTTCAAGTCCGATAGAGTCTTCGTGATTGATGAAATCGCTTGGGAAGCCAACATTCACAAGTCCCAAATTTCGCCAAAGGTCGTTCAAGACTTTGTTGCTCTATGCAAGAAAGAAAAGATAACGCCCCTTGATGTCATGTTAGACAACGATGGCTTATGGTCGGAGATTTACGCCGACGATGATTTGAAACAAGCCATTATGCTTTACTGCCTTTCACCTTTTGAAAAGGAAGACATGATTCACATTGGGTTAATTACAAATCCGGGCGAAGGCAAAAATCACTTGGTTGATAAAGTAATCGCACCACTTGTCCGTTGTCGGATGGCGGGAACAGGAAAATTATCAACATTCGCCGCTATGTTCGGGGCTATGTCCTCCGATGATTTGTCTTCTATTGAGTTAGGGCTTTTACCCAAAATGAACCATGACCGCATCATTTTCTCCGAGTTCCAAACGCTTGAGGAAGATGTGTTCGGTGAAATGCTCAATGTAATGACTGACGGACACTATAACATTCAAAAAGGCAAAATGGATGTCACACGCCATGCTATGCTCAACATGGGCTTCTTTGGGAATCCTCCGAACTATTGGAACGAGGCCGACCATAAGAAAGAGGAAATGCTTGCCGCTTTCGGTAAATACACACTCCCTATCATTTCCCGTTTGACACTCATTTTCGCCAAACCCACTTTGACTTCGGGTGTGGATGCTTCGTCTAAGATTAAAGAGAAGATTTTACAGAACATGGATAAAACGGTGATGACAGCCGGGAACAAAGACAAAATCAATAATTTGAGGTCGTTTTTCCGAGAATATCTCAAATATGTGTCCACACTTCAACCCAAGTTAGGTGTTTATTCGGCTATGATTGAGTCCCTTTTCCAAGACATTGAAGCAACAGAAGGATTCAAACAAGCCTTCGCAAAAAGAGGCAAAACTGATTACCGAAAGTGGGCTGAATTTTTGAATTTGATTAAAGGATTCGCAAGATTGAATGGGAGAGGTGAAATTTACATTAGTGATGTGACTTATGCTTCCGAACTATTCCAAGAATCGTTAAGCACTTTGGCTGACAATTTCTCCCTCCAATCACTTCAACAAGGCATCAATTACGACCACTTAGAATTACACAAGAAAATCCTCAAAAAATTCGGAAGTGTGAGTGGGGCTACGGCCAAAGTAAAAGACTTGAAACGCTTTGCTCAAGGACTGAAATGGTCTAAAGAGTGGGATGAATTGTTGAAGATTAAAAGACCCGATGGCACTATGTTAGTTGAAATTATGGGGGATGAAGCCTTCGTCAAACCGAATTGGGATGGTGAGGCACAATGAAGAACCCTGCTGACTTATCGTGGGCATTCATTCAAGGGTATTACTATCCTAAATTCCTTACGGTTGTTAAACAAATGGAATGGGATGAAAGGTATTGCTTTTTGAAAACCATTTACGACGACAAAAATCCCGAAGAAATTTGGGAAGAAAGGTCGGCAGAACCCATTCAAGATATGATGGAGTATGTGGCACGGAAAGACGATTTACATTTCTTTTACATGGGATTTACAGTCAAGGAAACAGGTCATTACACGGTGCATCGCTTGATGAGAGAGTCCATTAGCAAATACCGAAGAATTAGATAGGGAATGGAGGCATAGTAAATCATGGCGTGGAAACCGAATGAAGAAACCCAAAATCGGGTTCTCTATGCTTTGCGCTTAATGCAATCAAACGGTTGGGGTGTTGAGAGGTCGGCTAAGGTCGCTAAGACCACCCGAAGAAGTGTTCGTAAGTATGGTGAATTACTTGGTGTCAAGTTCAAAGGGAAAGAAGGTAAAGCCCTGCAATTCATAGGACTCCCGTTCCAAAAGATTGAAGACTTTTTGATTAAGATGCACAGGGGTCAATCCGCTACCCAATCCGCTAAAGATTTGAAGACTACGGTTCGCACGATGAGCAAACAGACTTACAAAGGACAACCTATCGTTAAGAAAGAAAATGGCAGATGGGTTTCACAATTCGTTCCCGAAGAGAAAATCGTTATGCAATTTTACGGACACATTCAAAATCCTCAAGGAAATGTTCTTGGCGGAAATAATGTAAGTGGCCCCGATGCTACGGCTTCAAAGAACAAAAGTAAGCGTGACCCCGATTACATGGAAATTTGGTGGGATGCTTTCGTTTATGATTTCGGAACCACTTTTGGAACTCCGGGAGAGGCGCAGATGTTTTGGAAAGACAAGATTTTGGCGGTCATCAAGAACAATATGGAGAGTTTAGGCATACAAGATGCGAATTTGATGAATAAGTTTAAGACAAATACTACTGTTATGACTCAAATGAAAACCGACAGTCGTGTTCCGCCACCTTACACAGTATCAGCACTTGAGCAAATCACAGAACGATATGGCGTGGGAATTGAAGGGGCTAAAGTGGGAACAGCGACAACCTACGAATCAAGAAGCAATATCAATTTGATTCCGAAGAGTAAGTTCACAGGAAAAGGATTGGATAGAAAAGTGGATATTAAATTCCAAGTATCGTATTTAGGACACGCCTTGAAAGAATATCCCTCATCTAAATCTTTTACATTCAAGTATTCATTGGCTGACGAAAATTGACGCATCTTCCTTGTGGGATTCCACAAGTCTTAGGTGGAGGGGTCGCAAGTATTACCAAACAAAATTAGATTGAAGGGACACCATTGGGCCAAAAATTGATTCCGCTTCTGCTGTTGCTTGTTGGCTTTCTTCTAAGGAAGCAATCATTTCTGTTATTTGGTCGGTGTTGATGCCGTATTCTTCCATTGTTTCTTTTTGGTTCTTTAACAATCCAAGAGCGTTTTCATCAACATTTGACCAATCGGAGGCTTCCACGATTTGACCGCTTATAGGCGTTCCATTTTGGTAAATGACAAGAATAGGTTTGTCTTCATTTTCCGAGGCGATAGGAAGGGCGGAATCGCTTTCTCTCCATGTTCCTGTATGGAATTGGTAATTGTAAGTATTTCCATCTTCA
>UEXM01002670.1_pt1 | contig 12293 bp, 7 predicted proteins | sample 1796661 | NCBI WGS metagenome assembly UEXM01 (sample SAMEA4772469, study PRJEB27181) | metagenome | reverse complement strand
ATAAGGAAATTAAAAAATACGGTGACACTGAACCAGAGCTAAAAAAGATGAATGGTGTTCAATTGATCATGACCCCAGAAGGAACAGTTTTGACGGCGTATAGAAACAAGGAATTAAGAAAGGTTCGACCGTTCAAACACAAGCATAAACATTTACATTAATCGTAATTTTATTGGAATAGAGTTAATCAATAATAAAAGGACAGAAAATGAGTTTAAAAAAATTCGCGGTTGCAAAAGCAAGAGCACTACCTGTAATTATTTTAGCTGATACCAGTGGCAGTATGTCAGTGGATGGAAAAATTTCGGCGCTAAATGAAGCCATTCAAAATATGGTTTCTACATTTAGACAAGAATCAGCGCGACAAGCTGAAATTCAAGTAGGTTTAATTACCTTTGGTGGCGATGCAGCTGAAATGCATTTACCACTGGCTAAAGCATCTGAAATAGAAGCAATGCAGCCACTTGAGGCGATTGGCCGCACACCTATGGGGCATGCATTTGAGTTAGCAACAAATGTGCTAGAAGACAAAGAGTTGATAACATCCCGCGATTATCGCCCTGTATTAATTTTACTTTCTGACGGTATCCCAACTGACAGTTGGAAAGACGGTTTAGCGCATTTAACGACTAGTGAACGCGGACAAAAAGCTAGTCGTTTTGCGATGGCGATAGGTGCAGAAGCTAATATTGAGGTACTTCAAGCATTTAACAATGACTTAGAAGCGCCAGTATTTAAAGCTAATGAAGCCAGAGATATTCACCGTTTCTTTAGAGCGGTCACTATGAGCGTAACAGCACGCTCTCAGAGTAGAACTCCTAACGAACTCGCACCGATTAATTTTGATGAGTTAGACAATGATGACGACGATTTAGGCTTAGATCTAGAAGGCCAATGGTAAGTATTCGCAATCTAAGTGTTTCTGTCATTGGGCCTGGTCATTTACTCAATGGTCAGCCCAATCAAGATTCAAGACTAGTAAAAAGGGTGTCAAGCGGTTGGCTGGCTGTTGTTTGTGATGGCATGGGGTCTAAGCTTCATTCGGATGTGGGATCAAGAGAAGCATGTCGAGCTGCTTTGGACGTGATTAAGATGGTTGATTTCAGCATTGAAAGTAAAGCGCTTATCAAGCGGGTTTATCAAAAGTGGTTGAACTCGCTTGGCGATATCAAAGCCAGTGATGCAGTGACAACGTGTTTGATTGCTTGGGTTTCTAATCGCGGAGAACTAAGAACGTTTCAGTTAGGTGACGGTTTAATTTTAACTTCGCAACAGACACCAGAGCGTTCGGATACAAATGATTTTGGCAACATCACTACAGGCTTAGGTAAATCTAAACAGTTTTCAGACTGGCAGGTAACGAAGCAGCAATTGAGTGTAGGTGATGTAATTGCGCTTATGACTGACGGCATTAGTGAAGATCTGTACCAAGGCATGGAGCTTGACTTTGCAAATTCGATTGCTGAAAGCACTAAGGGCAAGAGTGTTAGGCAAGCTAAGGCTTGGTTAAAAAACGAATTTAGGAACTGGGGTACACCGAATCACACGGATGATAAAACCCTCGCACTATTGGTTTTGAGCTGACTGTGCAAAATAAAGGTTATAAAAAAATGACAAGTGAACAAACAAAAAAGCGCATTGTAACCGACACTTTTGGTCAAGAGTTTGAGTTAGTCAAAAAGATTGGACAAGGTGGTCAGGGAGTTGTTTGTACAACTCAGGTTGATAACGTGCTGGTTAAAATGAGCACGCAGCGAGATAAAGATAAAAAAAGAAAATGGCTTGAGCATGTTCATTGGTTAATGAGGCAACCGTTAGTGCAATTAAACATTGCTAAACCATTCTCGCGCATAGCTATGAAAGGGAATAACTTTGGTTATGCAATGGAGCTGATGGACGGATTAATTCCTTTAGAATCGTTAATGAATGAAACTGAAGAATTAATTGCAGCGGAAGGTTCACCAGAGCATTACTTATCAACGGGTGGCTTAAAACGTCGAATGACTATTTTGGCAAAGCTTGCCAGAACACTGGCCGATCTTCATGCTAGAGGTTTAGCTTACGGTGACTTATCTCCGGCCAATATTTTTGTTTCAGAAAACCCTGATTACTCTGAAGTGTGGTTGATTGACTGTGACAACATTTGTGTTAATCAACGTGAAAGTTTCGATGCATTAGTAGATGAAGGCAAGCCAGGTCGTATTTTTAGCCCAGGTTTTGGTGCACCAGAAGTTGTTAATGGCGATAGCTTTGTTTCCTCGCTAACGGACGCATGGAGCTTTGCAATCGTCGCGATGAAGCTATTAACAACTAATCATCCATTTATTGGTGAAGCTGTTGAAAATGGTACACCTGAAGACGAAGAGCGAGCGTTTGCGGGTGAGTTACCTTGGATATACCACCCAACTGATCATGCAAATGCGCTAGATGAATATTACCCCAAAGGCATTCCATTAGGACTGGTTGCGCTAAAGCCTCTTTCAAATTTATTTGAGCAATGCTTTAACGCGGGTAAAAACGATCCGCTAGCCAGACCGAGTTTAAGTGAATGGGCGGAAGTTTTTGAACAGCTTGCGCACATGCTAGTGAACTGTCAAAACAGCGAATGTAATGCTTCTTTTAACTTCTTGATGAGTGACGGCCATTTAGAGTGTCCTTTCTGTGGAACTTCAATGAACAACAGCCAAGTGTTGTATATTCGTAATAACCTCCAAGACCTATCCATTTTAGAGCTACCTAACACAACCATTTACGATACATACGTTGATACGGGGTATCACCAAACGCTTAATATTGGCGAAACCATTGTACTCAAGAACTCTTGCCCTGGTTCTATGTACTGGTCTGAATCACAAGAGCTACTGTCGATACACTTTTCCAAAGAAGGTTTAGAGATCACTCCAATAGGTGCTAAATCTTTTGAGATGGGGATGGGTAAAAACAAACTTCAAACCTTTAACTCGAAAACACCTGTATCGGCTTCAACAAGAGCTAATCAATGGCTACTCATTAAGCCAATCTTCGAGACCCCTGAGCCGCAAATAGCTAACCTGTTTAGGTTGAGGTGGTAAGCTGATGAATACACAAGATTTAAAGCATTTAACTCAAGAAAAAATCATTGAAGTTGCTATTGAAGAGAATGCTATTTCGGCGCTCGATTGTGAACAAGATATCTCTTTTCACATTATCCACGACGAGCTGTTTATTAAGCAAAGTGAGCTTTTAGCACAGGTTACTAACGCGGAAATATTTGATAGCTATGGTGATATTGAGCACTTTATTTGGATACCGATATCTAAACAAGAAAACAAGGTGCTTATTCAAGCGATCCCCTGTTTACCCAATAATTTGGATTTTCACGAGCTGCAAGTTTCTGTAGATGAAAACATTATTGAGCAAGTTGCTAAACTCGCAAAGCTAAAAAATAAAGACATTGATAGCGTTACAGAGTGGCTAAAAAGCGAGTTTACACTTGATGTTAATAACCAATCGAAAGTGTTAACTGCGATCAGTAGTGCAAGCATTGCTGAAAAGAGAGGGTTAACGATTGTAGGTAAAACTAGCTTGCTTGAAGTGCAATATACTCCAGATCAAAGGATGTGGGCGAAATCGGTTAAGAAATTGCGCCGTAAAGTGAAGTTCGATTTGAGTTCTATAGATTGTGAATTATCGTTTGTTGACTATACCGCAGTTGCTCGAATCAATGATCCATTGATTAAACAAAAACTTGAGGAGTTAAACCGAGATAATTCAACATACATAAACTTATGGAACCAATATAACCAAAAGGTTAAAGAAAAAGCGGTGGAACTAGCCAATAATGCTGGCTTTGTTAGATATATCAAAATCGATAAAGAAGACTCAGTTGATGGTGTGAAATGGAATTTTTACTTTCAAGAAAAAGATATTGAAAAAGTTAAACAGCTTGCCGCTATTTTAAGAGAAGAGCCTAACCATACGTTAGAGATAAACAAGCGCTTGCCTAGCTGGTTAGAGAATAATATTGGTGATATAGGGCTGGAAAAGGATGAAAATGTAGAAAGTATTGCTGCTCAATTTTCGGGGCACACTAATCAGTACATAACACTCAACTTAAACTCTTACGGAAAGCCTGAAGAAAAAGGAGTTATTTATTTGTCGATTAGTGGCTCAATTGTGCAGATGCAAAGACGGGAGCAAGCAAGAGATTCTATTACAGGCTTTTTGAATCCAATGAAAGATCTACGTCTGTTAATTGAAGATCAAGACTTTAGTATTTCTAGGCAAAAACAAGCCAAAAATAAATTGAAACCGTTAACCGCTGCTGCGAGAAGGTCATTTAAAGGTAAGCCAACGGCAAAGCAGATAGAAGCATTAGATGTTGCTTTAAATACACCTGATATTGCGTTAATTCTCGGCCCTCCAGGTACGGGGAAAACCCAAGTTATTAGTGCGCTACAAAATAGGTTGGCAGAAGAGCATAAAAGCAATTTAACGGGACAAATACTGCTTACTAGCTATCAAAATGATGCAGTGGATAATGTCATCGCTAGATCCGAGGCATTTGGTATTCCGGCTATTAGAGCGGATGACAATACCCGCGCCCCTTATTTATTGGAGCAGTGGAGCCAGAAACAAACAATCAATTTAACTGAAGTTGCGAATGAGTTAGCTCAAAATGACGGCAGTTATAAAATTATAAAAAATATTCGAAAGGATATAGCGACAATTTTAGCTTCTCGTGTAGATAAAAAACAAATACACGAGCGGATAAAAAGTCTTCTGGAGGATATTGATAATCTTAGGATAAACCACGGTTTTGATATACCTCTGTCCTTGAAAGCAAAACTTGAACAACAGTTTGACACTCAAGTCAATGAGAACAGCCCAACTTCTGACCCTTTGTTACTGAGCCAAGTTAGAGGTTTACGAACCTCTGAAAGAGCGTATGACGATGATGGCTATGAACAGTCTTTCAAGTGTCTATCAGCTTTACGTAGAACTGGGCGATATGAAGAAGAAGTAGAAGTTCTTGATGAAATTGTCGAAAAGCTGGCTCTTAGTGCTGAAGACTTTGAAAAAATTAGAGAAATCAAAAATAAGTTACTCGATGATTTAATCCCCGATTACCGACCTAAGTCGTTACAAGTTGAGCTTTCAAAAGAAGAAATATCAACGCTGCATCAATTGAATGACGTTATCTCTAAGCACGCAATGAATTGTGCAGCAGGAATACCTGATGTTATCGAAGAGTATTTAGACGTAATCAAGTATCAACCGGATTATCTTGCAAAAAGTGTAAGAGACTACACAACTTCAATTGGTGCATCGTGCCAACGCTCTGCTGGTCAACAGGTTGTAAAGTATAAAGAGCAAATTAATGCTTCTTTGGATGAAGTCGGCGGAGACTTAACCTTCGATACGGTCATTGTGGATGAAGCTGCCAGAGCTAACCCGCTTGATTTATTTATTCCAATGGCACTGGCAGCTAAGCGAATCGTATTGGTTGGAGATCACTTCCAGCTACCGCAAATGTTAGAACCCGATATTGAAAAAGAAATGATTGAAGCGGGTGACTTGCAACAAGAGACTGCTAATGCAATCAAAATGAGTCTTTTCGAGCGATTATATACGCAATTAAAAGCTCGACAAGCCAAAGACGGGATTCAACGAACTGTGATGCTAGATACCCAGTTTAGGATGCATCCAGATATCGGCGGATTTGTTAGTCGTTCTTTTTATGAAGCTGAAGGAGAGCCAAAACTTGAAGCAGGGTTAAGTAAAGAACATTTCGATCTCGGTATTGCTAAGTATAAAGGTAAAGTAGCCGAGTGGATTGATTTGCCATTACAGTCTGGCAAAGAGCAGCGTTCAGGGACTAGTTGGCAACGCGATTGCGAAGCACAAAAAGTTGTTAGTGAAGTGCAAGAGTTGTTTGCAGAAAACCCTAATTTAAGTGTGGGTGTGATTACCTTCTTTGCAGCCCAGCGAGAGTTAATTTTAAATAAGCTTGCGCAAGTAGGCATTTGCCAAAAATCAAAAGATGGTTGGGAGTATCTGCCTGGCTTTAAAACAACTGAAGAAGGAGAAGAAAAAATTCGAGTTGGCTCTGTTGATGCTTTTCAGGGGAAAGAGTTTGATGTGGTGATTCTATCAACGGTTCGCTCTAATGACTCTTCGGCATCAGATGAGAATTCATACCGAAAAAAATATGGCTTCATTCGCACACCAAACCGTTTGAATGTGGCGTTTAGTCGAGCTAAGAGTTTAATTAAAGTTATTGGTGATAAAGCGATGTTTTCTGGCGAGTCAGCCGAAAAAGCCATTCCTCAAGTATGGGCATTTATTCACGAACTCTGTGGGGTGAAATCATGATTACACATAGAGATATTCAAGATGCTTGCTACTTGAAAAGTAAGCTGAATCGATACCAGAATGAAAAAGATATCTTTTGGCCGTTTTATCTATGGCGAGTAGCTGCGCCCAAAAGTAAACTAAGTTTGAATATTTTTCAGATGTTGGTGTTAAAGCTTATTTTGGCAGGGTGCCGTGACAACGAAAAATTATGCCGATATAGCAATTTAGATAAAGAGCTTATCAGACACATACTAGCTCAGTTAACTAATGATGGTTACCTTGATGGTTGGAACCATACAGACAAAGCCAAGCAGTTACTTTTAGGTGTAGAAGAGTCTACAAACGAGAAAACAAGTTATTACATACTTCAAGATGCAACAACGGGAACGTTGATGCCGAGGGTACTTTCTAAATTAACGCACATAGAAGGCATGGATTTCAGTGAGCGTTTCCCTCAATTTATTCGAAGTAAAGGCTCAGGGAAGTTAGTAAAGCCTTTGTTAATAAATAATACCGTTAAGCCAGAAGCGCCAACTCCAGAACAAATGAACACCAGCTTAAGAGCCTATCGCAGAATATTGAGCCAGTTAAAGCAAGCTGACTTTTATATATCTGGCGATGCGCCAGAAGTTACCTATTCAATTGAGTTTATTGAGCCTGAACCTATCGCAGCATTTATCCACACTAAGCTATTTTCAACAATTTCTGGTGAGCGCTCGTGGTATTTATCTGATCCAACAGGACTAACGGAAACTCTTCCTGAGCTAAATGATGTTGCTGAACAGTTGTTGGATTCAAATAAGCACTTTGCTTCAAGAGTTAATGAGGTTATGGGTATCGCTGATGAAGGGTATGTTTCCAGTTACCAGGAACAAATTCTACAATTTGAAGAGTTAGCAAAAGTTGAATTGTTGTCAAAGTACCCTTGGGTTCAAAAGTACCCATTAATTGAAAAACATTTACTTGGAATGCTGAGAGTTAAGATGCAAGTAAATTATGAGTCATCCCCACGATTTGAGTTACTAGATAGTTTGCTAAGTGAATTACAACGTGTTTTGGAGGCTTGGTTAAAAACATTTATCCAGCCCCAAGAAGCAAACTCAGATTGGGAAAGATTGGTTGTTGAATGGGATGGAAAATGGCCTAAATACCAACAAAACAGAAATCGTCTTAGAGAAATGTATTGTCGCATTGATGGAGTAAGCCATGAAGTGGGATATCAACTAGCTACTGTTCCACCAAAAAGCATTAGAAGCGCATTGACTCATGGTAATCAGTCTTTAAAGCCTTTAGTTGCAGCAATGTTACTAAAGTATCCAGATGTAATTGAATCAATAAACCAACGCTATTCTGAATGGTTAGATCTAATTATTCCGCTAGCTAACGATAGAAATCAATTCGCTTCTCACGCTGGTGGTGCAAATATTTCTAAGGATAGTGTTTTACAGCATTTAAATGCTGTAGATGAATTATTGATAGTTTTAGAAAGTTTTTTAGGAAGTAAATAATGGCAAAACGAAACAAAGCACGGAAGCAGCCTGTAGCTGCAAATGTATTAAAAACACCAACTACAGTAGAGGATAAAATGAGTAGCGCATTAGCTGCTGTTGACAACCTAACAGAAAACGATAGTGGTTCGATATTTGGTACGATGGCTGAAAAGCTAAAGCTAGCAAAAACGTCACATGATTTGGCGAGTGAAGAGCAAAAAAAAGAAGCATCAGAATCTTACGGAAACGATATTCAAACTTTGGTGGGCGAACTTAAAAAGATAGTAGAGCAAAACAAAAAGATTGAAGCGGATAATAAACAGAGTTTATCAAGATCAAAGCAATTAGAAGAGTCGGTAGAAGAACTTAAAAAGAAAATCGAGTTAGAGAAAAAAGAATTAGATAAACAATCCAAAGAGCTTCTTGCGAACAAGAAGAAGAATGCTGAAGATAGGGCTGAAATTGCCAACAAGCTCGAAGAACTAAAAGAGCAAGAACTTGATGCTGAAAATGGGTTTGCCGCAAAACATATGGAAATGCTGGATTCGTTTGAGGAAAAACAAAATAAGCTTCGCGAATCATTGGAACAGAAAAAATTAAATCTTGAAAAAGAAGTAGATGAGCTAACTAAAGCTAAACAATCGTTGAATGAAGCGGAAAAAGCATTGCTTGAAGAAAAGCTACAAGAGTTATCTTCTAAAGAAGCAGAATTATACGAAAAAGAGTTCCAATTAATCCAAGAAAAAACACTAATTGAGAGAAAGCGTAAGCAAGCACAATTAACTAATGAAGAAGCGAGTAGTTATAAAATTTCACTAAAAGATGAAATTGAGAAAGAGTTTACCTATCAGGTAGCTTCACTTGAAAACCAGAAGGCTAACCTTGAAAAGCAAATTGTTCAGTATGACCAAGGTGAAAAGCAGTTACTTGCAAAGTTGAGTTCATTTAAGGACATAGAGAGACAATTTGGTGACGCTACTCCGCAAGAGGTTTTAGAGCAACTTAATCATTACAAACAAGCGATAGACAAACTGCGTTTACAGTTAGATGAGAAGCCTAGTGAACAGCTTGAACAAAATTACAAAGAGCTTAAAAAGACCTACGAAGCATTAGAGCAAGAATACAATAATGCTCATGCAGAGCTACAGCAAAACAAAGTGCAGCTTACAAAAAGTAGAATGTCCGTTATTGAGTTAGAGCAAGTTCAAAAGCAGAAGCAAACTTTGGAAAAACACAATCAATTGCTAAAGGCAGCAGTTGAACAGTTGAGCGCTGATGTTGATGATCTAGTTAATAAACAACAAGCTAAAAGCGCATTCCCAGCTCTTTTAGAGCTTGATAGCAAACTAAGAGCTAAAGGGATAACAGAGTCTATTCCGTCACTAAGAGACTTTTCTAAAGAGCTTCAGCATCGGATTGCTTGGGACTCTCATGAACAGAAAGAATTGTACTATCGCCTTGAAGATGTTTGGCTGTTTATTGCTGGCCTTGCTATGAGCCGTTTACATATCCTTCAAGGGATCAGCGGCACAGGTAAAACAAGCTTAGCAAAAGCATTTGCAAGAGCTGTTGGTGGTGGTGTGAAAACCATATCTGTTCAAGCTGGCTGGCGTGATAAAGGAGATTTAATTGGTCATTTTAATGCGTTCGAGAAGAAGTTTTACGAACAAGAAACTTTGCAAGCTCTATATGAAGCACAATCTCCGGCATACAGTGATCGTCCATACATCGTTTTACTAGATGAAATGAATCTTTCCAGACCCGAACAATATTTTGCTGAGTTTTTATCAGCTTTAGAATTAGATCCCAAAGACCGTATTCTTACGTTGATGACAACAGGACAACCTAATGGGCCTGAAAATTTAATTGATGGAAGAAAAATTAAAATACCCGAAAACCTTTGGTTTATTGGCACTGCTAACCACGATGAAACAACGTTTGAGTTTGCTGATAAAACTTATGACCGTGCCCATGTAATGGAGCTACCAAGGCATAAGAATACGTTTGAAATTAACAAAGAACTTGATCCAGTTACTTACAGTTTTGAATCGCTTGAGGATGCCTTTGAAGCGGCCGAAAACAAACATAGCTCTCAAGTTACTAAGCTTATTAAAGCATTAGATGGTTCTGAGCTTTCAATGATTTTAGAGGAAGAACTTAATGTTAGTTGGGGAAATCGACTAGAAAGGCACCTTATTAGGTTTATACCCGTTATGCTTGAGTGTGGCAGTGATTTAGGTTTCGCATTAGATCATATGTTAGCAACTAAGGTGTTAAGAGCTGGTAAAGCGACTGGCCGTTATGACACTGAGCATGAAGATATTTCAAACCTTATTGATGCATTAAACGAGTTTTGGCGTACTCAAGGCTTTAACTCCAAACCTGAAGCGAGCTTGAAGCTCTTAAATAATGAATTGAAGAAAAAGAGTAGTATTTAATGGTTACTTGGTATGACAGATTTAACGGGAAGCTTGTAAAACAGCTCCCTGAAAATATTACGTCTGGAAGATATGCGGCTCAGGATTCGTGCATTTTTAATGGACATTCAAATATACAGCCAGATGATTTTCTTATTGGTGATGGAACTGAAAAGTTTCACATTGGATCTCAGGTAGGCTCATTTATTAATAATGAAAAGTCGGAACAACTTGAAGCTGAATTAGAAATTATCGAGAGTGCAATACTCGCATATCAAGAAGCGGTTGACTTGGGTAAAGATAGATCTTTTCTTATACCAGATAAATTATTTGCTCGTTTAGAATTAACTAAATTTGAGGAATTACTAGTCGATGTTCTAAAAAAAGGGCATCTCCAAGAAATTGCCAGACAGCCTAGAATGGAGTTAATTTACGAAGAGCATCTTGTTCCAGTATCCAGAGCTAAAAAAGTAGCAAGTTCTGCCAATGCTCATCTGGCTTCTCATTCAGAGTGTTGGCAAACCAGAACATTAACAGGTGTGATCCCTAAACAAGTCCTCGCTTTAGAAAGTGAAGACCAGCTCAATATTTATGAAAATAGAGTGTATGTGAAACTACTGGGGATTATTGAGCGACATTTAGTAAAGCGTATTTTGGAAGTTAAAAGATTAGAAGAGATTTTTGAGAAAGCAGAAAGCTTTAAAAGTGCGGAAGGTATTTATTTCGAACTAAGAGAAAGTATCTTTACTTTGTGGGGTGAGGGTTTTGCGCATGAAGATATTGATAAAGGCAAGGGAGACGAAGATAAAAATAATGGAAAAAAGGGTGATGAGACGGCACTTGGTCTATTAACCAAGATGTTAAAAAAAGTGAAAACATTACAACATTCAGGCTTGTATCTAACATTAACTCATAACATTCATGTTCCACTTAAGTTAAATATGACCAACGTTTTGTCACATGACCAGCATTATCGTCATGTAGCAAGGTTATGGAACAGTTGGTTGGATACTCAGCAAGCTAATAACCTCGACTCTGAACAAATATTTCAACGAAATAAGAAGCTTGCAATTGCATATTCACAATATTGTTGTGACTTGGTGAAACGAACGCTGCATGAACTTGGTTTTAATGAGGTGAAACTAAACTGTTTTGAAAGAAAAGGAAGCCCTAATATTCATTTTTCTTTAACATCTTTCGCTGAAATTATTTTGCAAACCCCAGAATACAGATTGTGTTTTGTTCCATGCTTTACCAACACTCCTATACAGTTTGATTTAGATGAAAATGAAGAAAGCCAAAGGATTTTTCTCTCATTAACCAATGATTTTTGTGACAGCGAAGAAACTCTTTGCTCATCACCAACTAACTTTTATTCATTAGAACAACTAGCACAAAAAATATCAAAGTGGTTAGCAAGCCAAGTATATCAAAAGCTAGGGGATACAGTTACGAATGCTCCTTTGTTGTTGATAAAAATGCTAGAAGGGCTAAACCATAATTATTGGAGAGTTGAAAATAATAATATCATCATTATAAAGCCATGCTCTTCAATTAAACCAAAACTATTAGAATTTAAGCAGTGTCATTGTAAAGATATATCAATTTCTAAGGCAGTGGATAATTTTCTGGAATCAATAAAACAATTTGAGAACTTTTTATACTGCCCTTGTTGCGGTGCTAAAACGGATGATACACACTGGATATGTAGGGATGATGACTGTTTCTCACTTAGAAACTCTAACTGTAACCATACATGGGAGGTAAATAGACAGATTAATGGGAATAAAGTACTGAAGGTTTTTCCAACTAATTATTCAGAACAAAATATGGAGGGAGGTTTTTCAAATATTGGAAGGTATATCTTAACTTTAATTTTATAATTTTTACTGCATTTTGTTGGAGTGTGGACTATCGATATAATGTAAGCGTCCGGCAATCGACACTTAGCTAAGTTTAATATACCAAGGAAGTAGTTTTTCTACATTCGTTTGTTCATGGCTTAGCTGCTCAAGACAATGAGCAATATAGTCAAATGGCGTTAAGCCAT
>UEXM01002668.1_pt1 | contig 12296 bp, 8 predicted proteins | sample 1796661 | NCBI WGS metagenome assembly UEXM01 (sample SAMEA4772469, study PRJEB27181) | metagenome | reverse complement strand
CATCAACACTAAAGTTCACAGTATCATATTCATTGCTAATTCTAGCAAACTCTTGCCACCAGCCTTCTGTTTTATAACTTCCATTTGTTATTGTATAAACATGACAGGTAGGCTTTATATCTTTGATATACTCAATAATTTTTAGGTAATCTTTGCAGTAAATAGGATCTCCTACGTCTCCGCACATTGTAAAACGCTGCACATGCTCTGCGATAAAATCACTAGGAAATGCTGCTTTAAACTGTTCAATACTAATTTCTTTTTGTAGCCATGGAGTATCTGGCATTTCTGTACGCGGACATCTCGGACAACGCAAACTGCATTTACTACTAGGCTCTAGGTGCCAATGGTATAGTTGCCATCCATATATATTTTTCATGGCGTTATCCTAATAAAATCATCTGCACTGTTTATAAAGTTTACAAGTTTGCCTGCAACTAATACTGGATCTAAACAAGGATTTTTGTAAATATCTTCCTTGGGTTTGTGATTTGTCTTGTATCTATTATTGTTAAATTCTGTTTTAGTTAGTCCTATCCGTGCTTCTTTTACAACTACATTAGGGTAATCCGTTTTAATCATTTTACCAAAATATTCAAGTGCAACTTTGCTTAAACTATAAACAAGATCATTACCCCAATATTTGTCATTGTTAGTACTAGTGATATTCACAACTATTAGGTTAGGGTTGCTTTGGAGTGCTATTTGTGTGATACGCATTGCACTTACAAGATTTGTGTTGATAATACGCTGCCAATGATCAAACTTGTGATCTGCAAATAACACCTTGCCTCCGAGGCCATGTCCTGCATTGTTTATCAAAATATCTACAGTAGGAATATGCTCTTTAAGAATAGCATTAGGGTTATCTAAATCTATAGTATCTCTAGTTAAGTTTAGTATATCCCAATCAACAAATTTATGAATGTGAGATCCGATACCACTAGATGTGCCTGTGATTAATGCTTTCATACTAGTTCTACGTCAGTGTCATAACTGGTAAAACCATTTTCTTTGATAACTTTAAGGACATTGTTAACTCTGCCTATAAGTTCATCTTTGTGGCTTACCAACCATACACTTTTGTTTCTTTCTCTGCTCATACGCTTTAGTACGCCCATAGCATTTTCTACACCTGCACTATCCATTCCACTGTCTACTAGTTCGTCGATAAACAACAGATTAATGGGCTGATATAGACTTTCCCAAACATCACGGAACGCCCAACTTAGACTTAGTATAAGTCTGTTGCGCTCACCTCTGCTCAAGTTGTCAAAGTCCAAGTCTCTGCCCAGCTCTTGTATTTCTACTGTTAGATCATTTTGGAACACCACCGTGTGTGGTAGTCCAACTGCGCCTAGGTATCCTTCTAGTCTTGTGTTCAAGTATGCAAGGTTCTGATCAATAATCCGCTTGCGGATAAAACTGTCTTTGTTAGTAAGAAGTTTAAGCAAGAACTCCTGATGATTCTGCACACGGGTAAGTTCGTTGATTGTATCCCAGGTAACTTCCTGCACTGCAGTAGTTTCCATGTCTGCTATTTGATCTGTGTAAGGATCACTTTCATCTTGCTTACTTTGTAGTTGTGACTCCAATGTTGATAGGCTTGAACGATGGTTGTGTGCATCATTGGCGCTATCATAGAAAGTTCGTGGTTTGCTTGGGACTGCTTCTTGCTGAGTTTTGAGCTCTGTAATTGCTGTTTGTAACTCGCTAAGGAAATTATTTGCTTCGTCATGTTCCTTCTCCGCTTTTTCAATCTCTTGTTTGTGGCTGTCCAAGTGTGTGATACTCTGATTACAACTATGACATACACCATCTTGCCACCCTACTAGAGCCTTGTTTGCTTTTTTAACATCGCGCTCTGCCCTGCCTTCCTGTGCTTGCAGTGCAGCAACATCTTTTTGTAGTTGTATTTGTGCGTTGTTTAGCGTGTTCCAGTCTGCAAGTTCAGTGTGCGCTCTAAGTTCAACGTCAATGTCAACATGACTGAGATCATTGATTGCTGTTTTAAAGTTTGCAATGTCCTGATCTTTTTTATCTTGCCACATACGCTGTCTGCGTTTGAGCGCATCAACTTGTTCTACAATCTTGCCGTTAGCATCTTCAACTGCTTTTATACGGAACTCTTCCTCTTGAATCTTGTTCTTAGTAACACGCACTATTTCTTTGAGATTCTCTGCTTTTTCACTGAGAATAGTAATACCCAACAACTGCTCAATGATAGCACGTTGATCGTTAGTGCGCATACTCAAAAACGGCTCACTGTAGGTATTAAGTGCAAGCACATGCTTGAACATGTCGTGCGACATGCCTAACAGTTCTTCAATAGCCTTTTGTGTTTCTCTGCTATCGCCTTGTGCGTTGTCATCTGTTTCTTGTTCGCTGTTGTTGATGTAAAACTTTAGCACATTAGGCTTACGTCCACGTTCGATGCGATAACTCAAACCATCTTTTTCAAATTCGACGGTTACTAGCATATTTTTGCTGTTAGTCTTATTAATCAAGTTATCTTTGCGAATGTTTGTGAGTGCGTTACCATACAGTGCATAACTTAGTGCATTGATGATAGTTGTTTTGCCAGTACCATTTCTACTGCCAGCATCACCTCCGCCTGTATCCAAGTTTTCACCTAGTACAAGTGTAAGGTCATTACGGTTGAAGTCAATTGCTTGTGTGGTGTTACCCACACTCATAAAGTTTTTTACTGTAAGTGTATCTAATTTGAACATGTGTTTATTATACAGCCTTATGTATAGTTTCGCAAATCTTTTCAATTGTATCTTAATAAACATTGATGGAATAAATCAAGTTCGTCGGTTAATGCAGAAACAGTTTTTGCTTTGCATACGGTATTTCCAAACTCGTTGACATAGTTTTCTATTAAAATAAACTTAGATATATTATCTATGAGTAAATTGTCAAGGAAACTAGCTCTGCTGTCCGATTTATGATGCCAGAATTGCGTTTGCTCTGCTTCTAAAAAAGGCACCCAATCTGGATATAATTTTCTAAAAGTGATTAACGCATCATTGACATCAGGCATTTTGTAATCATCAACTGCCAGTATAGAACTATTACTAATTACCGGCATAACATTTTTAATATCTGATATAACAAAATCGTAATCATGATTACCATCTATTAACACAAAATCATAGTGTTTTGTGTACTTTACTTCTTTACTGTCTTTGTTGATAAAGTTTAATTGTGGAACAAATTTGTTGTAAATTTCTCGAAACAAGTCTAAGTTGTCAACAGGATCTACTGCATCAACTTGTGCGTCAGGATTAGACTCGAAAAATAAGCCAGTGGTTAATCCTTGATACACTCCTATTTCTAAAAAGTTTTTAAATTTGTAGTGATTTAACAGTTTCCAATATATAACAGCATCAACAGTTGATCGCATTGATGACTTTTCTACAATGCGATCATATCTACTGTAATTTTGCCAAAATTTAGTTTTGTAAAATTCAGTCATAGATTTTTACAAATTTCTATAAATGTCTAACATTAGGTTAGTATCGTATTGTTGGCTATCAATTTGTTGCAGTTGACTAGTAACAATTGTGTCAACGCTTTCAAAGTTAATCTCACCTGAGATTTGCATGTCCATGTCTTCAACTTTTACAGGGATCAAACTCATTTCACGCAGTTGATACTCCTCCATAAAAGTTTCTTTGATAAAGTTTGCTTCTTCATAACTGATGTCTACATCTAAGTTAACACGAGCATAGGTCTTTGGACCTAGATACTTTTCAGGGCCTTCTAACAGTTGACTTATTTTCAGTGTGCGATACTTGGGCTGATCGGGCCAAGCAATAAATTCTCTTGTGCCGTCCCAGTCTAGTATCATTAGTCCACGGTCATCATCGCCGGCGTCGCTATAGTTGTGAGGAAACGCATTGCCTGTGTATACAACATTGCCTTTTTCCTGTCGCTTGTGAAAATGTCCTGTAAACACAGTGCCACAACGACCGAAATCATCTGCGTTCAATTCACCGTGATCAGGCATCTGCACCATAGCATTCATATAAAAGTGAGGAAGTTCAAAGTGACCAATTACATAGTCAGCATTTACTTTGCGCATCTGCTTGTGTTCATCACCAACCAACCACGGAATAAACGCAACACCGTCTACAGTAGTAATATCATTGTAAAACTGTATGTTCTCAAACTTTTTAATAAACGCAATGCTGTTGTAGTCGCGTTTGTCTCTGTAGTATTCATCATGGTTGCCAGGGATAAAATGGATTGTATCAAACGAATCGTTGAGCAAATCCAATGCGGCAATACTGTAGTTCAGTGTAGCAACATTGATGCTTGCTCGTTGATGATGCCAATCGCCCATAAAGATGCAGGTATCTGCACCCTGTGCTTTAGCCTCTTTGCAAAACCAAGTAACAAAGTCCAGACAATCTTTATTGAAAGTCTGGCTATTGCTTTTGTTACCAAAGTGGATATCCGTGAATACGGCGGCCCGTTTGAACAAACTCATGCTTGTATTATAGCACCTTATGTGTTATTGTCAAGTAATAGGATCAGCACTCTTTGCAATTTCATTTTCAGTTTGACGAGTGTAACTTGGGTTAAGACCAGCACTTTCGAGAATGTCATCACGGATGCTCTGATTTTTCTTCTCCAAGTTTAGTACACGGGTAAAACTATTTGTAATTGCTGCAGTGTAGTATGCAAATGGATTCTCACTTTTACTTTCATCAAACTGTAGACCAATCTGTGTAAGTTGTAGCAGTGCTTGGCTACGCATTTCATCATTGTAGGTATATCCACGCCAGTTTGAACGTGTACCGTAACGCTCGCACAGTTTCATATACATTCTAGCAAGTTTGTTAGTTGTACGTCCATGTGCTTTACTGAAGTTGCCATTCTCTAGTCCGCCTTCCCAGTGACTTTTACCAACACAAACTGCAACATCGTCATCGTCTAGTGTAAAGTGTTGGAACGGAGGAAAGTTACACTGCACATGATGGTCTGCAACAGTTTTAGGATTCTTTTTACGTCCTGGATGCAGTGGGATGTGATCATGTGTCATAACACGGAACACTACATCTTGCTTGTTAATTTTTTTCCAGTCTACAGCAAAGTCTGCTTGTTTGACCTTTTGTCCTTCAGCACGAGCTGCTTCATATGCTTGCTTTTGCAAACGATCTGCTTGATTACGTTTGGCTTGTGCAATAGTACGAATGTTAATTTTCTCTACATTTGGTAGTATAATGTCATAAACATCATCTCCATCTGCAACAAAACTACTGTAAGTGTTCTTAGATAAATGAATTTCTTTCAACAAATCGCGATTGTTGAGATAATTTTTCCTTTTGATCATGTTATGTGATTCCTTTTATATGCGTATATTATACAGCCTATAAATATACTTATCAAGTAAAAACGTTAAGGATTTGATAAATGGCATCACTATTTGATATGGGATCACAATTCGCTAAGAATCCAGAGAACTTTGTACAAAATGCAGGTTCTCAGATACAGAGCATTGCAGCAAAAGCAATTCCAGCTGGACTAGATGCAAGTGCTAGTAGATTGCTTCAGAGTGGATTAAACTTTGGTGGAGCAAATATTCCAGGGTTATCTGGTGGATTTACAGCACAGTTTGCTCAACAAGATAAGCGAGTAAGGCTTGCGCTAAGTCCAGGCAGTGGGCCTATGCTATACAAAGATCCAGGCAATAGCGTTTTGTCTCCACTAAACCAAACAGGCGGCATACTTTTTCCTTATACTCCAACAGTTAGTATTAGTCACAGTGCGCAGTATGCAGGGACACACCCTACACACAGTAACTATGTGCAGCACAGTTATAATGCAAGCAGTGTAGATAGCATCACAGTTGATGGCTACTTTACAGCAAACGATCCAGATGAAGCAAAGTATGTGATGGCAGTAATACACTTTTTGCGCAGCGCATATAAAATGTTTTTTGGAAATGACAGACTAGCAGGCACCCCGCCTCCGGTGCTAAGATTAAGTGGACACGGATCGCTTAACTACAACAGTGTACCTGTTGTGCTACAAAACTTTGCAGAAATTATGCCAGCAGACAGAGATTATATTGAAGTTCCTGGGTCAGGTACACTAATACCTACATTTATGCCAGTAACACTTAACTTAATGCCAATATACAGCAAGAATCAAATCGGCAACTTTAATTTGGATAGTTTTGCAAGAGGAGATATGATTGGCTCACCGAATGGACCGGGAGGAATGCTATAATGGCAGTTACATACACAGCAGATAGTTTTTATGCTAATACACAACAATATAGTTATTATCTAGATATTCTGTCACCACGCTTTATTCGTCCAGCAAAAGACGATGTGTTGCACACACTAACACTGGTGCATCAGTACAGACCTGATCTACTAGCGTTTGACTTGTATAAAAATTCAAACTTATGGTGGGTGTTTCAGTCTCGCAATCCAAATGCATTTGAAGATCCTATATGGGACTTCCGTGCTGGTATAAGATTTTATATTCCTAAAAAGGATAGAATAGAACAGACGTTGGGAATCTAATATGGCAAAAAAAACAGTCACCTTACCCAATGGTACTACTTACACATATGATACACTCACAGGAGTTGGCACACTAGTTAGACAAGGTGATCCTCTTATTGGTGGTACTAACAATCCTGCACCTGTAGATAATAGTCTTTATCAACAGCCACCTGCAAATCCTATTAACATACCTGCAGGAACACCAGTTATTGATGCTGCTAAGATAGACTGGAGCACTGTTGCTACTGATGATGGATTAAATGATTATGCTGAAAATTATGCAAATGTAGAACCTATAGGACAAACAAGTTATCCCTATAAAAAAGTAACACAGGATGCTCCTGAGGAAGTATTTGTTGACAACGATGATGTACAATCAGGAGTAAGTGGAGGTGCAGTAGGAGGTTCAGATGGCAGCGACACAGACGCACCTGCAGGATTAAACAAAGATCCTAAGAGTGTTACTAAAGTTAATAATGCTAAAGATGCAGCAGGTATTGACGGTGCTAAACCTACATTTGATGCTGACTTATCTAAAATAGAAATAAATCCCAGACCTAATGAACTTAACAAGTTTAGCAGTGTAACATATAATATTGCACTGTATATGATTAATAGCAAAAGTTATGTTAATTTAATGACTGCACCAAGTACACCAGAAGCAGTATTACAAGACAGTATATTATTAATGCGCAGTGGCGGAGTAGGCAGAGACAATCAAGATAACGCACTTGCTGCTAGTTTAGGAATTGATAATAGTTTTTTTATTGATGATCTAGAAGTAACAACCATCAGTGCAGGCCCTAGTAAATATAAGCAAAACACAAACGCAACGGATGTTCGCTTTACAATTACAGAACCCCGCGGCGTAACACTTTTAGAAAAATTACAAACTGCGGCTAAAATAACATTGGCTAGTACTAAAGAGCAATACATTCATGCTCCTTATCTATTAGAAATTAAGTTCAAAGGCTACGATGAACTAGGACAACCAATAGTTGCTCCTAGTAAGCCCAAGTATATACCTATCAAAATTAATGATATAAGTTTTGAAGTTACTTCAATGGGCACTGTGTATTCAGTAACTGCAATGCCATTTGCACATAAACTGTTTGGACAAATTAACAGTACAATACCTATGAATATAGAACTTACAGCAGGCACAATTGGTAATATATTCAGTGATGCTATTCAAAACTTTACAACGGAAACTGTAGAAACCCGTGTGTCAGGCTCGGCACCGCCTAATCAACAACCAGAAACAATTAAAACTGAAAAAGTAAAATACGGTGACAGTTATAAAACACTTGCTGATGCGCTTACAGATTATCAAAAGAAACGTACAAAAGAAACTGTAAAAGTTAGCAAAGAACGTGGAGGACCTAGAGGCCCTAGCGGTGGATTCGCTGAAGAAAAGATACCTGCTGCAGCAAAAGGCTATGATAGTTATAGTTTTACACTGGCAACTGAGATTGCAAATGCAAAACTAAATGTAGATGCTATCTTTGATGCGCTGGATAGCCCAACACCAACTGGTCAGAAAAAAGATGATGGCAAAGCCAACATAAGTCAGTTTCAAGCATATGCACAAGGCTTTACAGGCAGCGTTAGTGTAGACAAAGACAAAAAAACATTTAAAATTAATGCTGGTACTGATATTACCAAATTGTTGAATCTTGTTATTATGCACAGCGACTACATGGATAAAAACGTAATTGAAAATCCAGAGCAAGCCGCTGCCAGCGGCGAGCCTATTAAATGGTTCAGAGTAAAGCCTATTATAAAAAGTGCTGAAGGCGATGGAAAAGGCTATGACGACAAAGATGGAAGATACAAATATCATATTGAATATGTTGTAGAACCAAGTGTAATTTATTACCATGATTTTCCCTGGGCTAAAAAAAGCAAACCTACAGGCAATGGTGTACATAAAGTTTATGATTATATTTTTAGTGGAAAAAATACTGAAGTCCTAACCTTCGATCTAAAGTTTAGAAGTGCATTTATGCAAACCATGACTGCTGGCACTGGCAGTCCTTTTGCTAACAAAAGTGCAGACAATCCTTTTATACCACAAGTTAAAGAACAACCACAGAGTACTGAAGGTAACACTACCAATGGTGCTGATAGTTTAACTCGTGCTAGAGGCAAAGATTTGTTTAGCACAATTATGAGTGATGGTGTTGACATGGTAGAACTAAGTTTGGGTATTATAGGTGATCCAGCATACTTTACTACCAGTGATTTTTACTGGCAGGATCGTGTAAGACAAGGCAGGCAGTATACAGAAGCGTTTATGCCAGATGGGACAATAAACTATGAACTTAGTCAACCATATGTGCAAGTAAATTTAAAAACACCAGTAGACTATGATGATATAAGTGGACTTGCAAATCCTAATACTGCGACCAATAGTAGTTTTAGCGGGGTATACAAAGTTACAGAAGTTGTTCATAATTTTAGTGGCGGATTATATCAACAATCACTTAAAGGCATAAGAGCACCTTTGCAACCAGACGAAGTAGGTGTTGCTCGTAGTAAAGAAGATAATGCTGGAAAAGAACGTAAAGAACTTGCTAAGGAACAATCAAATGAAACAGAAGGCGAATCAACCGGCATAACTAATCAAAAGGCCACAGTAAAAGATGACTTTGCGCAAAGTGTAGCAAATGAATATTCAGGCGGTGATCTAGCAGGCGAATTTGATACAGGACCAGCTCCATATTCTAGTGCTACAGTTAACAATGCAAGAACTGCAGAGATTGCTAGAGGACCAGACCTAACAGTAACTACTATACCAGATGTAAATGCAGATTTAAGCAGTAGTTGGACTCCTCCTACTGATGCATTACAAAATGCACCACCTGCATTTACACCAACACCAACACCAGTTAGAGTTACAACAGCAAACTCACTAGTTAATCAAGATGTAGAGACAATATAACATGGCAGTAGATATTACAAGACAAGGCACCAAAGGTGGCGACAGTGGGTATGATACCAGTCAACTACGAGGTGTTAGAGAAGAAAAAGGCATTATCACTGGTGTTGTGAAAGCAAATGTGCATCCAACAAGCATGGGTGTAATTAAAATTTGGAACGCAACATTTAGCACTGATGAGAATGACAAAACACAGTGGCGCACAGTGCGTTACTGCACTCCTTTTTACAGTCGTGTTGACAATGCTGGTGTAGATGATACCTATTTTGGTACTAAAGTAACTGCTGGTATTGTTACGCCTCCGCCAGACATAGGCACAAAAGTACTGGCATTTTTTCCTGAAGGTAGAAATAGCGAAGGGTATTACTTTGCATGTGTGCCTGATACATATATGATGCAAACCTTGCCTGAAACAACTATCAGCGCAGGAGTAGCAGCAGGCGAATTTAATGATAGTCCAGCCGGATCACATCACAGTGGAAAGATTACAAACTGGCGTACACAGACACGCCCTGAAGATTTCTTTACACAGGACACTCTTGTCAAACAAGGACTCAGTGATGATCGTGTCCGCGGGCTCAACAACAGTGGTTACATGCGAGAAAGTCCTGCAGAAATTATTGGTATTGCAACCAAAGGTCGCAGAATTACAACTCAAGGACAAGACTTTACAAAAACGTATGCTACGCAAATCAGAAATCCAAACACTGCTGACAAAAAGATTTTAGAAGGACTACTAGGTCCTACGGCAAGACGTAAAGGGCATAGTATAGCACTTGATGATGGCGACATTGAAGGCAACAGCAACCAAATTCGTTTGCGCACCAGCACAGGACATCAACTATTATTAAATGACACTGAGGGTGTTATCTATGTTGGAAATAGTGATGGTAGTTGCTGGATTGAACTTAGCAATGAAGGCACAATGGATGTGTATGCACAGGACAGTATTAACTTCCGCAGTGCTAATATTAATTTTCATGCAGATGAAAACATTAAAATGCATGCAAAGGGCTTTACACAAATTGTTGCAGACAGGCAGTTACACCTACAAGGCACACAAGAAACCACGATTGTCACTGACGGCGAAGCAGGCATAAATGCAAAAAAGAATTTACATTTGTTCAGTGAAAGTGAGCTATTCGCTACAAGTACTGGTGCTAGTTATTATAATGCTGGCGGCAACATAAGTGTGGCAGGTGCAATGGTATTACTACAAGGCCCAAAGACACAAGCAAAGCAGGCAAAAAAAGTTAGTGAAACACAAAAAGAAGATACCACTTACTTCCCAGATTTAGATCAGTTTATACTTGATGAAGAAGAAATGGTTACAACAACTGTGGATAGAGTTGTAACACACGAACCGTTCCCTTACCACAGTGTAATGAATACAACAACTGCTTACACAGGTGGACTAGGCGGCGCAAGTGGTCAAACAACAAGCAACTATGGAATTGTGCCTGCAACTGTTACACAGCCTACTGCAATAACCAGTCCGGCAGCAGTTACTGGAGAAGCGGCACCGGCAGTGCCTAGCGCAACTGGTGCAAGTGGATCAACAAGTTTAACCAGTGGCAATGCTGGATTCGCTCAGATAGCATCCAGTGCTGGTATTAGTGAAGCACAATTACAATCTCAGATAGGTGCTGCACAGAGTCAACTGCAGAACGCAGACTTTGATAAACTTATTAAGGATAGCAGTGGAAAAATTACAGGACTCGCAGATCAACTCAGTGCAAATGCTCCGCAACTCTCAGCAGGCTTGCAAAGTGCAATACCTAATGTTCAGGATCAACTAGGCAGTGTATTAAGTACACCCAACTTTAATAAGTTTCCTGTTACTGATCTAGTAGCACAGGCAAACACAGGATTTAGTGTTGGCGCACTGGATAGTTTTGATGTACAAGGACTTAATGCAGCAGTTGTAAAACAAGTTGGCAGTGCTAACAACCCTGCATTTATTGACAGTGTAACAAAAAGTGTTGGTAAGTTTGGCTTTAATGTGGATCAACTCAAATCACAGGGCTTTGTTCGTCCTGAAGCAGTGTTTAACGACCAACTAAGTGATAGCAGTGTGTGGACAGGCAAAGCAGGTGCAAGCAGTCTCAACAAGATGTTAAGCAATGCACCTCTGCAAGAAAGTATTCAACAGGGTGTAGTTGCAGCAGATTATCAGAAACTGGTTAACCTCGGAGGCATTAAAGCAACTGACAGTAAAAAAGAAGTTATGAGTATGCTTACTGCAAGTAATGTTAGTACACCAGAAATTACCGCACAAGTAAGACAGGGATTTCAAAATATTGAAAATGTACTTCCTAACACTACAAACATTCCTAGCGGCGAAGATGTTGCAAGCAAAGTTAAACAAAGTATGCAAACCGGTGCTGCAGCAAGCGAGCGTGTTGAGAAAATTAAAGTAACAAAGAATGAAACTGTAATTAGTACCAGCAAATCAGTGACAACAGGCGGTGAGTCAACTACTACTACAACTCCTGTAACTGGAGGTCAAGTAACAACAGGCACTGCTTATACACCAAGTGATGATTTGCTAGACAGTACAGCAGAAGCAGACGCACAAGAACAAGCAAATATTGATGATTTTAATGCAGAAGCAACAGGTGGTCAAACTAAGACTAGTGATGATGATCCATATGGATTTGACGCTGCTCAAAAGCAAGCAGAAGAGAGAGAAGAATCTCAAGCAAGCAAACGAAAACGTGAAGCAGAAGCAGAACTTGAACGCAAGAAAAAACAAGGCGGGTACGCAGCATACAAAGCGTTTCGTGATCAGGCTAGGGAATTACGCAAACAGTGGTGGGCAAATAGAC
>UEXM01002663.1_pt1 | contig 12320 bp, 14 predicted proteins | sample 1796661 | NCBI WGS metagenome assembly UEXM01 (sample SAMEA4772469, study PRJEB27181) | metagenome | reverse complement strand
ATTCTAGTTGCTGATGATGAAGTAAAAGTTTCAGAACATACAGAATATAAAGAAGATATAAAAGACGAAAATGGAATAACATTAGATGAATTAGTTTACCATGATTGTGTTATTCATAAGACTATTTCTTATGGAAAAGTTAGAATTGATCCTGTTCCACCTGAAGAATTTTTAATTGAAAGAAGAGCTAAATCTATTGAAGATGCTAATTTTATAGCACACAAAACCAATATGAGTAGAACAGAATTGGTTGAAATGGGATATGATCCAGATATTGTTGCAGCATTACCAATCGGAGATACTAACTATTATTCAGAAGATAGACACGTTAGATTTGAAGATACAGATTTTTCTGCACCTCAAGACAGAGGAGATAAAACAACTGATAATATTTTAATTCACGAATGTTATGCAAGAATAGATATTGATGGAGATGGTAAAGCTGAACTTGTAAAAGTTTGTTTAGCTGGAGATTCTAATTATAAAGTATTGGCAATTGATGAAATTGATACAATGCCTTTTATATCTTTAACTCCAATCATGATGCCGCATAGATTTTATGGAAGATCTGTTTCTGAATTAGTAGAAGATATTCAATTAATTAAATCTACTGTAATGCGTCAAATGTTAGACAATATGTATTTGACTAATAACAACAGAATAGCTGTTCAAGACGGACAAGTAGCTATGGATGATTTATTAACAAACAGACCTGGTGGAATAGTAAGAACTAAACAAGCTCCTGGTAATGTTATTATGCCATTGCAAGCACAACCTATTACAGATCAAGCAAGTACTATGTTAGGTTATTTAGATGCAATTAAAGAACAAAGAACTGGAGTATCTAGACAATCACAAGGACTATCTCCTGACAGCTTAAATTCTAAAACTGCTACTGGCATGAACCAAGTATTAACCCAATCTCAAATGAGAATGGAATTAATTGCACGTATATTTGCAGAAACTGGAATGAAAGATTTAGGTAAAAAATTATTTGAATTAGTTTGCAAGTATCAGCAAAAAGAAAAAATGATTAAGATTAGAGGCAAGTTTATAGCAATGAAGCCTTATGAATGGAGAGATAGAGTAAATATTAGTGTAAGTGTAGGACTAGGTACTGGTTCTAAAGAACAACAATTAATATTACTTAATTCAATATTACAAAGACAAATGCAAGCTCTTGAGTTACAAAAAAATGTACATGGCCCAGTTGTTAATCTTAAAAACATCTATCATACTTTACGTAAGTTAGTTGAGAACGCTGGACTAGGAAGTGTAGATCCTTACTTTATGGATCCTGAAGTAGGTGCAGCACAAATGCCACCTTTACCACCAACTCCTCCTACTGAATTTGAAAAAGTTTCATTAGCTCAAGTACAAGGTGAAAATGAAAGAGCTGTATTAAACTCTACAATAGAAACTAAAAAACTAGAAGCTGATATGAGAAACAAATTATTAGACTTTGAATTAAAAGTTAAAGATATGGAACTTAAATATAATACCAAAATTGATGAACTTGCACTTAAGAGTAAATCTATGGTAGAACAGTCACAAGTTAAACAGTCTGGAGATATTTTTAAAAAGATATTAGATGGACAGAAACAATTTTTTGATGGAAAAGAACAACCTACACCAACAAACGAGCAGGGGAACGAGGGCTAAAGCTCTTTTAGACGACCCGCTTCTTAAAGAAGGATTTGAATATCTGTTTGAACAATATCGAACAGAAATATTTAATACAAGTTACAAAGACGATGAACAACGACAAGTACTTTGGATGGCATTTAATATGCTTGATAAAATCAAAGCACATTTGTTGACTGTCATGGAAACTGGTAAACTAGCTTCCTCGGAGCTAGAACAACTAACACGCCAATCTAAGAATACTTAGAAGCGTTAAACAAAGGAGCATAATATGCCAATTGCTGATAATACAGTAACAGGTGCTGCTAACAAAATTTTAGGATTACTGAATCCTGAACCTGAAACTCCAAAAGAGTCAACTCAGGATCAAGGACAATCAGAACCTGAAACTAAAGTAGAACCAACTCCAGAACCTGTTGAGGAACAGGAAACTTCTGAAGAGAGCCAATCTAAGTCTGAAGAAGCTCCAGTAGAAGTCGAGTCTGAAGTAAATGAGGAAACGAAAGAAGATAATACTGCATCTGAAGCAGAAGTTGAGAAACCAAATCTCCACCATGTCAAAGTACAAGGTCAAGAGTTAGAGGTTACCCTCGATGAGCTTAAAGCAGGTTATTCTAGAGATTCCGATTATAGACAAAAAACACATTCTCTTTCTGTAGAAAAAAAACAGGTAGAAGAAGAAAAGAATGTTTTGCGTCAACAATACGATCAAAAACTTAGAGAGTTAAACGAGGCAGTAGCTTCTGCGGAGTCTATAAACAGACAAAAGCTAAGTACTGACGAGCTTCAAAAACTTTATGAGGAGGATCCTACGAGTGCTGCAAAATTGGATTTCCAAATGCGACAGCAATCAGAAAGATTAAAATCATTAAGAACTAAAGCTAATCAGGAACAGGCAATACAATATAATGCCTTCTTAGCTGAACAAACAAGACTCGCACAGGAACGTATTCCTGAATTTTCTGATCCTAATAAAGCTGATAAGTTTAAGTCAGGTGTTAAATCCGTACTTAAAGATTATGGTTTTTCAGATCAGGAAATAAGCACAGTAGCAGATCATAGATTTCTATTAGTGTTAAAAGATGCGTTAGCATATCGTAACATAAAGCAAAGCAAACCTATTGTTTCAAAAAAGGTTAGTAATGCTCCAAAAGTTATAAAAGCAGGTGTAGCCAAAAGTGATAACTCTAGACGTGAGGTCGTAAGGAACAAAATATCTAAATTAAAGAAAAGTGGTCGTCTTGAAGATGCCCAGTCTGCAATTATGGATATGATAAAATAACCTTAACGGAGAAAATAAAATGGCACAACCAACAAACACTTTCGACACATATGATGCAGTCGGAATTAGAGAAGACCTACAAGATGTGATTTACTCAATTGCACCAACAGATACTCCTTTTATGAGTTCTGCTGCAAGAGAAGCGGTAAAAAACACATTTCATGAATGGCAAACTGATACATTAGCATCAGCCGCTACAAATAACGCAGTTATTGAAGGCGATGAAGCTACTCTTGATGCATCTGTTGCAACAGTAAGAATTGGTAATCATACACAGATTATGGATAAAACTGTTGTAATAACTGGTACTCAAGAAGCTGTTGATAAAGCAGGAAGAGCAAGTGAACTTGCGTATCAAGTTGCTAAAAAATCCAAAGAACTAAAAAGAGACATTGAAGCTACTTTGTTGACTAACCAAGCAAGAGCTGCTGGTAACGCATCAACTGCTAGAACATTTGCTTCTATAGGTGCTTGGATTGCTACTAATGATTCTTTAGGCACAAGTGGTACATCACCAACTGCAGCCGATGGATCTGATGCTAGAAATGACGGAACACAAAGAGCTTTAACTGAAGACCTTTTAAAAACAGTTATAAAAGGATGTTGGAACTCTGGTGGAAGCCCGTCTGTTATAATGGTAGGCCCATTTAACAAACAAAAAATTTCTAGTTTCACTGGTGGATCAACTCGATTTGATGCATCTGAAGACAAGACTTTATACACTTCTATTGACGTGTATTCTTCTGACTTCGGTGATCTAGAAGTAGTACCAAATAGATTCTCAAGAGATAGAGATGCTTTAGTCCTAGATATGGATTATTGGTCTGTAGGTTTCTTAAGAGATTTCACTATGAATGAGCTTTCCAAAACTGGTGACTCAGAGAAAAGACAGTTATTAACTGAACTTACTTTGATCTCTAGAAGTGAAGCTGCTTCTGGTGGAGTATTTGACTTAACTACTGCATAATACTAAAATAGAGGGGTGGCGGAGAAATCTGCCATCCTTTTAAACAAACAATTTGTTTGGTCTTTGAAGTTATTGACGGAACGAAGCAAACGGAGAAAATAAAATGAGAACATTAAACGACTACTTTTTAACAACAGCAATTCCAGATGTATCAGCAGCATCATCTACATTTGTAAATGTACCCGATGGTGGAAAGATAATTAAAGTTTTTGCACATAACTTAGCAACTACTACTGGAACAGCAGCTATTACTTTTGAAATAGATGGTGTAGCTTGTACTACTGCAGCTATAAGTCATGTTGCAACAAGTTCAGCAGGAAAAAAATATGCTGTAACACCTTCAGCACTAAATAATGTCCTTGAAGGAAGTGTTATTGAAGCCATTACTGATGGTGGATCTACTAATGCTTCTAAAATGGAAATTACTTTTGTTATTAGAAGATAATTAAAATTGGGGGTGGAAACGCCCCCTAATAAAAAGGAATAAAATTATGAATTACGGACTAAGACATGGAACTGTATTAAAGCTAACTTCAGGATCAAGCTCTTCTGCAAGTGCAGCATTTCCAGATAGCACAAAATATATAAGAGTAGTAAGCACTATTGCTTGCCACATAGTAGTTAACAAATCACCTACTGCTGCTGTAACTGATACTTACTTACCTGCTAATGAAGTTGAAATTATTAAAGTTGATGCTGGAGAAAAGATAGCTGTACTAAGAATTGGTGGTTCAGATGGTGAACTATACGTTACTCTATTATCTGAATAATGAGCATCTTACGATCAGTTGATCCAGATGGTACAAAGTATTTCTTTGAAGATGATGGAAAATTAACTGTAAAAAACTCACAAGACGTTGAACCTATTCTTAAAAAAAACAAAAGAATGTATAATGATGGAGATGGCTATTCTGCATCTAAAGATTTAAAAAGAGTAGCTAGTATTCCAACACTTGTATTAACACTTTGGGCTAAAGAATATAATGGTTCTAATAACTGGTTCGGTTTACCAGCAGATGAACGAAAAAAAATTCTTAAAAGAAAATTAAATAGTAACGAGTTTCGTTATTTTAGAACTGCTTCAGGAAATTTATAATGGCTTTAACCACTTACACAGATCTAAAAACATCTATAGCTAATTGGCTTAATAGGTCTGATCTTACTACAGAAATAGCTGGAGATTTTATTGCTTTAGCTGAAGCTGATTTTAACGCTAAGTTAAGAATTAGACAAATGGAACAAATTGATGAGATTACTATTAATGCAGAAACTGTAACTGTTCCTACTGGATTTATTTCTGTACGATCTTTATACATACTATCTGGTAGCACAAAATATAATGTTGAATATATTACTCCTGCCAATTTATTTAAAACTAAAGGAAGTTCAACCTCTGGATTACCAAGAGTTTATTCAATAGAATCAGACAATGCTACAGAAAGTTTTAGATTTGCTCCAACACCTGATACATCGTACACAGGCTATTTACAATACTACAAAGCATTCAATAATCTATCTGACTCAGTGGCTAGCAACTACATTCTTGCTGCACATCCTGCTATTTATCTTTATGGTAGTCTTTATCATGCAAGTAATTTTCTTGGTGGTATTGACCCAAATCAGACAGCTCAGTGGATGAATATGTATTCTATGGCTTTAGAAAGATGCGAAAATAACGACAGACAAGATAGCTATGGTGGTGCGCCTACAGCTCAAAGAACAGATGTATCTACTGACTTGTCTTTCTACAGGAGAAAGTAATCAATGCAATTACCTTTTGGAGAATGGTTACCTGACCAACCTAATCATCTTAAGCAAGGAGCAAACATAGCTAAAAATGTTTATCATGCTAAACAATCTTACAAACCTGTTAAAAGTTTAGTTCCTTATTCTACCAATACAATTGTATCTACTTGTTTAGGAGCAGGATCTTTTAGAGATGGATCTAATAATGTTTTTAACTTTGCTGCTACTGCTACTAATATTTTTCAATTAGCGTCTGCAGCTTTTACTTCTAGAAAAGCATCTTTATCTGGAGATAGCACAGATTATTTTACATTTACACAGTTTGGTAATTATGTAATTGTAAGCAATGGAATAGATGTACCTCAATATTATTTAATGGGTACTTCAACTAATTTTGCTAATTTGTCTGCTATTGCAACCGAAGGTACACCACCAACATTTAGAGTAAGTGGAGTTATACGTGATTTTTTAGTAACAGGTAATCAGTCTTCTAATACAAATAGAGTTCAATGGTCTGGTATTAATGATATTACTACATGGACACCTGGAAAAAAATTAGCAGACTTTCAAGATCTTCCAGGATCAGGTGGTCAAATTGTTCATATAACATCTGGAGAAGTTGGATATATATTTAGACAAAATCAAATTATTCGTATGGACTTTGTAGGCGGTGCAACTGTATTTAGATTTTCTGTTATATCATCAAATCGTGGAGCTGTTTATGGAAGAACAGTAACTCAAAATGATAGAAATGTTTTCTTCTATTCTGATGATGGATTTTATCAAATTAGTGGAGATACATTAATTCCTATTGGAGCAGAAAAAGTTAATCGTTATTTTGATAATGATTTAAACAAAGCATACACAGATCGTATTAGTGCAGCAGTGGATCCTTTTAATCAGTTAGCTATTTGGTCTTACGTTTCTAAAAGAAGTTTAGATGGTAGTCCAGATACTTTAATGATTTATAATTATGTTACAAAAAAATGGACTTTTGCTAGTATTTCAGCATCTACTATTTTTACACAATTCTTTGGTGCTTATACTGTAGAAACTATGGATGTTATATCTCAAAACTTAGAAGATATTAATATATCTTTAGATACAGACTTTTGGTCTGGAGGACAACTTTATTTAGGAGCAATAAATAGTGATTTTAAAGCTGCTATCTTTTCAGGAACTCCACTAGAAGCAGAATTGGAAACAGATGAAATTGAAGGTAAGCCAGGAGTAAGATTAAATATTACAGGAGTAAGACCTATTATAGATGCAGACACTACTGTAGTTATTAAAAGTAGAGAAAAATTATCAGATACTGTAACAGAGTCTACATCTGGAAATACGACTAATAGCGGTATAAATCCCGTTAGATCTTCTGGTAGATATGTTAGAGTAAATGTTAAAGTTTCCGCAGGAGTAGGGTGGAATGATGCTCAAGGTGTTGATATAATAGCAAGTCAAGCAGGTACTAGATAATGTCAGACATTAGCGAAAGAGATATTGATAATGTTAGATATTCTTTTGAAACACAAGAGTTCTTTCAAAGACAAATGGAAGAGTCAGTAAATAGTTTAATTAATAAAAACAATGTAGAAACAGATAAAGTTTTTGCATGGTTTATGTCTTAGGAGTTTAAATGGCAGGAATAAAAGATTATTCAACGACAGCAAGTAATAACTCATCAGTAGGTGGAGTTACTATTTCTGAAGGAATGATTCCTTCAAATATTAACAATAGTTTAAGAGCTATTTTAGCAGATGTAAGAGAATGGTATAACGATTCTCAATGGATTATATATGGAGATGGAGATGCAGCTTTTACTATTGCTTACGCAAGTGCAACTACATTTACTATAGCAGGAGCTAATGTAACTGGATTTTATCATATAGGACGCAGAGTCAAAGCAGTAGGATCAAGCACAGGAACTATTTATGGAACTATTTCAGCAACTACATTTTCTACTAATACAACAGTAACAGTTGTTTGGGATTCTGGATCATTACAAAATGAAACATTAGCTGTTTCTGTAGGTGCTTTATCTGCAACTAACAATACAATTCCAGGAACAAGTATTGCTACTACTAATTTAATAGACGCTTCAGTTACATTAGCTAAATTAGCTTCAGACTCTGTTAACGGAACTAAAATAGCAGACAATAGTATTAATTCAGAACATTATGTAGATGCTAGTATTGATACTGCACATATAGCAGACGCACAAATTACAGCAGATAAACTTGCAAGCAACGCAGTAACTACAGCTAAAATAAATGCCGATGCTATTACTGGAGCCAAAATTGCAGATGATGCAATTAATAGTGAACATTATACTGACGCATCAATTGATACAGCACACATAGCAGATTCACAAGTAACAACAGCAAAATTAGCATCTAATGCAATTACAACAGTTAAAATTACTGATGGTAATGTAACTTTAGGTAAACTAGCAGCAGATTCAGTTAACGGATCAAAAATAGCTAATGATTCAATTGATTCAGAACACTATGCAGATGGTTCTATAGACACAGCTCATATTGCTGACAATCAAGTAACTACTGCTAAAATTGCAGACTCACAAATTACTTCTGCCAAAATAACAGATGGTGCTATTGTTAATGCAGACATTAATGCTTCAGCTGCAATTGCAGCAACTAAAATACATGATGGATCTATATCTAATACAGAATTTGGTTATTTAAACGGAGTATCTTCTGCTATTCAAACACAAATGGATACTAAAGCGGCAACATCATATGTTAATGATGCAGTTGCAGGATTAAGAACTAGAATTATTGCTGAATGCGCTTCCACAGCTAATGTAAATATATCAAACGCTTTAGAAGCTGGAGATACGATAGATGGCATTACACTTGTTGCGGGAGATAGAGTTTTATTAAAAGATCAAAGTACTGCTAGTGAAAATGGTTTATATCTTGCAGTAGCATCTAGTGCTGGTGCAGCATCTAGAGATCCACAATTTAATAGCATAGAAGAACTTTCAGGCCAAATGATTGTAGTTAATCAAGGTAGTGCAAATGATAATAAAATATTTTTATGTACTACAAATAATACAGCTTCATTAGGTTCTGACTCAATTACTTATAATGTAATAACACCTAGCAATGTAGGTACAGTAACATCTATTGGAATAGCAGATTCTGGTGCAGGAGAATTTACAGTTGGTAACTCTCCAATTACTTCAAATGGAAATATTACTCTTGCAGTTAATAGTATTGCAGACACAAAATTAGGAACTATTGCAACTGCTAATAAAGTTTCTTTAACAGCATTAAATATTGATGGCGGAGCTGATATAGGTGCAGATCTAACTACATCAGATTTAATTATAGTAGATGATGGAGCAGGTGGAACAAATAAAAAAGCAGCATTGTCCAGAGTAATAACATTAGTACAAGCAAACATAGATGATCCAACAGCTCTTGCTATTGCACTTGGATAATATATAATTATAAATAGGAGAAAACATGGCAAACACATTTAAAACAGTAACATTCGCAGCAGAACCAGCATCAGCAGGGACGCCTTATGTTATGTACACAGTAGCAGGAAGCACTACTACAGTAGTATTAGGATTAATACTTACCAATCTTCATACATCAGCAGTAACTGTTGAAGTAGAATTAGTTTCAGATACCGCAAATAGAAATGGTGCAAACAATGTTGCAAACGGAACTTCATTCTTAGTTAAAAATGTAACTATCCCAGCAGGTTCTTCTTTAGAACTTTTGTCTGGCGGTAAAGTTGTTTTAGAAACAACAGACGCATTAAAAGTGGATTGTTCTGTAGCAGATAAAGTTTCTGGTACACTTTCCATCATGGAAATCACATAGGAGAATTAAATGGCTTATATTGGAAAGACTCCAACATCAGTTCCTTTAACAAGTTCTGATATTACAGATGGAATTATATCTACAGATAAAATAGCAGATAATGCAGTTACAGAGCCTAAAGCAAGTGGTATAAACACTCCATCATTTTCAGTCTATAAATCATCTGCACAAGCTATTGCAGACTCAACAATAACAAAAATAACTTTTGATACAGAAGATTTTGATACAGATAGTGCATTTGCTTCAGACAAATTTACAGTTCCAGCAGGTAAAGGTGGAAAATACTTGTTCTATACAAAATTACAAAGCGATTCTACATCTGGAGAAACTGTTAATGTTTATTTTTATAAAAATGGCTCTAGCTTTGTAAAACATAGACAGTCTATTCATGCTAGTAATAGAAGAACTTTTCAAGCAACCGCAATTTTAGATTTAGCTGCTACAGATTATGTAGAAGTTTATAAAGATCAAGATGGTGGTTCAGCTAGAAATATAGATGGAGATGGAAATAGAGTAAGTTATTTTTCAGGATATAAATTAAGTTAAAGGATAAATTATGGCATATATAGGCAAACAACCAATCATAGGAAACTTTCAAATCTGCGATGCAATTAGCACTGTCAATGGACAAGCTGCTTACACATTGCAAGTAGGCGGAGCAAATGTATCTCCAGAAACAGTTAATAATATGATTGTTTCTGTAAATGGAGTAATTCAAAAACCAACTGCAAGTTACACTGTATCAGGTTCTACTATCACCTTTACTAGCAATCTAGTTACTGGCGATGTTATAGATTTTATTCAGATACTAGGTAATGTTTTAGACTTAGGAACACCAAGCGATGCTACAGTTACTACAGCTAAGATTGCTGATGGTGCGGTAACAAGTGCTAAGTTAGCAAGTGGTACAGGAGGAAAAGTCTTACAAGTTTTACAAGCAGTTAAAACAGATACTTTTACATATGCGTCTAACACTTATGGAGATTTAACTGGAATAACTCTAGCCATTACACCATCTGCAACTTCAAGTAAAATTTTAGTTATGACACAATTATCTATGGCAGTTGATGTTGGTGGACAACCATCTTTAAAATTATTAAGAGATAGTACAGCTTTGAATTTAGGTGCTGCTGCTAGTAATAGAATACAAGCTACAACCACATATTTTACCGAAGCAACTTGGGAAATGACGCCAGTTTCAATAGTTTATTTAGACAGTCCAAGTAGTACAAGTGCATTGACATATAAAGTTCAAGGTAGAACTGCTGGTTCAGGAAATACATTATACTTAAACCGATCAGGTGCAGATAGCGATTCTGATAGTTATTCCAGAGCTGGATCAAGTATAGTTTTAATGGAGATAGCAGGATAATGGATTTACATAAAGCAATTAGAGCAATACACAGTTCAGTAGTAACAATTAATGGCGACACACAAGAAACTATTGTTGCAAAAGATAATAGCGGAAATGATGTTTCTATTAATTGGACACAAGTTAATGCTTGGACAAACCCAGACCAATATAAAATTGACAGAGAAGTAGCTTATCCTAGCATACAAGAACAATTAGATATGCAATACTGGGATAGTGTTAATGGTACGACCACTTGGAAAGACGCAATAGCAAAAGTTAAATCCGACAATCCAAAGGAGTAACCAATGGCTCTGGTAACTGTTTCTAACAATTCCCTGACTGCGGTAACTGCTCTACCTGCGTCTATACCAACAGGTGCATTAACCTTAATTAAATCCATTACAGCTAGTTCTTCTTCAAGTATATCCTTTGTAGATGGTGCTAGTGATGTGGTTTTTGATGGTACCTATAAATCTTATATATTTAAGTTTATTAATGTTCATCCTAGTACAGAAGCAGATGATACACTTTTTCATTTCCAATGTTCTACAGATGGTGGAAGTAACTACAATACAACTATGACATCTACACATTTTAGAGCAGGTCACAATGAAGATGATTCTGATAGTTTTTTATCTTTTAATATTACACAGGCACAATCACAAGATACAGATTTTGCTTCATTAATAAATGGAAGTATTGGTACAGACAACGATCAAAGTGCTAGTGGATTTTTGCAAATTTTTAACCCTGCTGACACAACTTTTATAAAGCATTTTATTAGTACAGAAAATTCATGCAACTTAAATAATGTATCTATGGTTGCTTACAATGGGGGATATTTTAATACCACTTCTGCAATAGATGCAATTCAGTTTAAATTTTCAGCAGGTAATGTTGATAATGCAATCATCAAAATGTATGGAGTTTCGTAATGGCATTAGTTAAGCACAACAATAACTCTTTAACTGACCTAACTGCATTACCCTCTGCTGTACCAACTGGTAAGATGACTTTGTTAAATACTGCTACAGCATCTTCTAGTGCTTCCTTATCTTTTAATAGCACCTACATTAATTCAGATTATTTAGTATATCAATTTATTTGTAAAAATATGAATCCTGCTAATGATGGGGATAATTTTTCTGTTAATTTTTCAATAGATAATGGAAGCAATTATAATGTTGCTAAAACATCAACTTATTTTCATGCTAGACATGGAGAAGATGGAAATAATGATGAATTAGCTTATCAAGCAGCACAAGATTTAGCACAAGGAACAGGATTGCAAAGATTAGCAGAGGGAGTTGGAGGAGATAGCGACCAATGCACAAGTGGAATAATTACTTTATTCAATCGATGTGCTACTCCTCAAATAAAACACAATATATCTAATTTTTCAAATGTAAGACATGTAAATAAAGCAACTAATTTATTTGTGGGTGGTTATGCGAACACCACTAGCGCTGTAAA
>UEXM01002661.1_pt1 | contig 12323 bp, 6 predicted proteins | sample 1796661 | NCBI WGS metagenome assembly UEXM01 (sample SAMEA4772469, study PRJEB27181) | metagenome | reverse complement strand
TTGATAAGTTCCATCCAGAGAAGGGACACAAAGCGTTCTCTTACTTCTCAGTGATTACAAAAAACTGGTTTATTCATAAGGTCAAGAAACAAAAACGCAAGAATATGAGAGAGGTGGACTACGATGCTGCCCCCAAGAGATATGAACAAGAGTATCTTGCGACAGAACAAACCTGGGTCACAGACCAGCTAGAGAGAGAATTCTGGGTCTCATTCTACGAAGACATGAAGACCTGGGAGTCAAACGACATGCGCGATAATGACGAGCGCGTATACAAGGCAATCATCGTTCTGTTTGAGAGCAAAGACGATATAGAAATTTTTAACAAAAAAGCTATTTACCTATACCTGCGTGAGATAACTGGTCTCAATACAAAGCAGGTGGTGAATTCTCTGAACAAGTTTAGAGAGCACTACAGGGACTTTAGGTCCGATTGGGAAAACGGCAAGATATGAACAATGAATTTGACGATTTGATGGATGAAGCAATACAGAACATACGGAATGATCGCGATACAGCGAAAGAGTTTCTCAATGAATTGGCCAATCAGATCGCTCAAAACGCGGAAAACAACCGAGCCCTGTCGCCTGTCGCTGCAAAGCATATAGAAACCATGCAGCGGTCCAATGAACAGCTAGTAAAAGTTCTCACCTTAAAACAAAAGGAGAGAACTAAAGACGTTGGTTTATCTGAGGAAGACAAAGCAAGCCTCTTTGATATGATCCAGGGAGAAGCCTGATGGCAAGAAAAAATCGTTCATTTTCATTCGAGGTTTTTGATAGTCCAGATGGCGCTTATACTATATTTGAAAATTCTCTTAGATCTGGAATGGAGTACGATGCAAATATAGAAGATCAGTTTGATGCTGTTGTGTTGACAAGACCGGTGAAAGTTACAAGTGATATGAAGTCTGTGTCGTTTACTCCTAGCGATAATGGTCGTTCTATGTTCGCGTTTATGGTTAGGATACTTGGGGACAAATCTCCACATAAATACTTACCAGATCCGTGCCTCTTAACTAATCTTGGAGGAGTAGATGCCGATGGGCAAAGAAGAGCTTTTAATTTAATTCAACAACATACAAAAGTAATAATGCACGCTACAAGTGATAATCCCCCTCCAGAAATAAATAACATAGTGAGGGTGTCATTGGAGAGAAATAGGAGAGGATCTTTTAAAACTGATGTTACAAAACAGTTTATAGAGATTATAGATAGCAGTACAAAACCACAACCTTCGCAAAGTAACTGCGAAGTAATTATGGACTTATTTAAATATAAAGATATTACTGCAATAGGTGTTCCGCTTGCCACCGCAGCATCACACCCGTTTGACCCTAGCTCTTTGAGCAGGGGAGGTGGAACAGAATATTTGAACGCCGGGGCGCTATTTAATTACATTTCTGAGAAGGAGGGTAATATAAATTCATACAACACAGGCGTCGTAGGTGGAGTACCCACCAACATCCCGAACCCAAAACTTTCAGAATCCACGGTTAGTCAAGTTCTAGCCCAACAGAAGCCCCCCGCTGGCATAGGCGAATTATTTGCTGTTGGAAAATATCAAATTATACCTGATACAATGATGAGCTTTCTGGCATGGGTTGAAATAAACACGACCCGAGCCGACCCTCCCCCATCCGGTCAAATCTTCTATGACCCAAGTGTTACCATTTTTAATGAAGCATTTCAGGATTTATTTGTACAGTATGTGATAGATATAAAGAGACCCGCTGTGGGAGGATATTTACAAGGTTTTAAATACTCTGTTGAGGACGCCGCCTTGGCATTAGCACAAGAATTTGCATCAATAGGCGTGCCCTATGATATTGCTAAAAGCACCTACGGTAGCCACCCCAAGCAGGATATTGTTAAAAATCAAACTTTTTATCCCGGTGGCGGAAACAACGCAGCACATACACCCACTGAGGGTATACAAGAGGCGCTGAAACAAGCAAGAAAAGCCAACGGACACCCCATTTAAAAGATTTTAATTATGCCTAGATCTAAAAAAGTAAAAATATTTGATCCCGATAGACTGAGTGAAGAAGATAAAGAATTCGCCGAAGGTATACTACAGTATATCCGCGAGGGTTCTAGAAACTCTGACAGAGACACTAAATTCTTGAACCCCGCTGGCAGTGGACTATATGGGACAGGTGCAAGTAAAATTGATGTAGAATATAATGCAAGCCCAAATGAAAAAGTAATTCAAGAGGGTGACGCATACATTGTTTTTGGTACAGACAAACCATCTGGAAATGCATCCGGCAAATCAAGAATGGGCGCTTTACGAGCCGGTAGAATTGATTTAGTTGTTGGCAGAATGGCAGGCAAAGCAAAGCCTCCGAAGGGTTCTCTTGTTGGGAATAGTTTTGAAGCCGACGCTGCGAGAATATACATAAGTGAGCTTACAGACATAGACAAGAACTTTGGTGTTACAGAAGGCAAGTCTGGCGAAATGAAAGACCGTTCTGGTATTGGTATTAAGGCAGACGGAGTTAGAATAATTGGTCGTGAGGGGGTCAAAATTGTAACCGGTAGGGCTGGTGGCACAGGAGAAAGAAACTCTCTTGGTGGCAAAATGCTGCCAGCACCCACAATTGAATTATTAGCTGGTAACAATTCCGAGCCCCGACGAGTACCCCTGTCAATATTATCTGGAGAAACAGAAATTTATGATCCAGTCCAGGGTGTTGCAATGGGCGACAACACGGTCAAGGCTCTTTCAGAACTATCATCATTGATTTCAGATGTTATTTCTGTAATAAGGCAAAGATCTAATGCCGAGTTCATTTTTAATGCGGCGATAAATATAGCAATGGCTTTACCGGGGCCACTTCAAGGCGCTGCCATAAGTGCAGCCTTCGCTGCTTATTTTGCCTCAATTGGAAAAACACAATACAGTATGTATCAATTTTTTATTAATAAGGCATTATGGGATATAAATTATCTTGAACCCTATGGCTATCGTTATATTGAAAGCAGAAATGTCAAAACAACCTAATTAATACCTGAGAGATACAAATGGCAGAACCATCAAAATTTTTACCATATCAAGATAAAAATGGTGACTTTTTAATTGACCAGTGTGAGATAGACTTACCGGGTCCAATAGAAAAAGTTTGTCTTGATTGTAAACCAAATCCAAAAGCTCTAGTTGATAATTGGAGAAACTCTATAAATGATCCTTTTCTTAATGAAAGGGTGTGTTTATATCAGGTGGGAATTCAAACACTATACACAGAAACGGGCGGTTCAGACGAATCTTTAAAAGAAAAATTTGAAGAATATAAAGCACAAGCCATCGATTTGTTTTTAACAGAGTATGATAAAGAGTATACCTCGGCTACATTTCTTATATTAGAGAAATCAATTCAATATGATTTGCAAACAGGCTTTGAACTGGAAGCAAGAAATGGCTCCAGATTGAAACTATTGTTTTCTGTTCCATTTGAAAACTTAGAAGAAATAGACGATGCTGATGACGACGAAGAGGAAGAAGATGAAGAAGAAGAGCCCATTACTGTAACTTATCAGGCTTCTGAGTTTGTGTCACTCTTGCTGAGAGTTAGAAAGGGTCTCAATCTTTATGCTCGATATGTCAAATATTATAAATATATTGACGAAGAGAATCTGATTTTTACAGAGTCTAGAAAGCTATTTGATTTAGATAGATACGGTGACAGTGGGTTTAATCGCTCCAAGACAATGGCGCAGGTCTTAATACAGCTAGACAGGTTTTTAAAATCTAAAGGATATAATATTCCCGGCGGTGGCGCATTCGGTATCTTTAAAGATAAAGTTGTTAAGCTAACATTTGGCTTTGATACAGAGTTTAAACTTAAAAAGCTAAAAGTATTCACTGTTGGGTGTGCTGAAAAACCGATAGTATTCAAGGGCAGAAAGATAGCTGCTCTGAATAGAAGAGAGGTCTTTAAAGACAGAACTGCGATGGGCTACCTTGCCCAGCTAAAAGAAATGGATAATGATTTAACAGCCCGTGCCCCGAAGAAGTTTACAGAATTTTTATTAGATTATACTTACCCGCCTATTTCAGTTGTTAATTCTGTTGAATTACAGTCGTCTTTGGATGATCAAAGTTGTGTAGCACAAGCTATAGCGGACAAAGCCAACAGCATTGGACAAGATGTTTTAGATGATGTTTTAGGTCTTGGTGATGCTATTGCGGGCGCATTTCACGATAAAATGTGTAAACAACTAGAAGATGTTCGTAAAGAACAAGAGGAGATGGGAGCAAATTATCGACCTGTAGATGATCTTAGACAGAGAGCGATGGAGAGAAAATTAAATAGAAATCTTAGAAAATTAGAAAAGGAACTCGAAAAGGCACAAAATGAGTTCGACATTGCTCTTGATGAGCAAGGCAATCTCCGCACAGACGAACAAATAGAACAAAAGAAGAAAGATTTAAGAGAAGAAAGAAAAAAAGTCAAAAAAGCAATAAAGAAAGAAAAAAAGAAAGAGGGAAAAGATGCCCGCAAAGCTCTAGGCGCTGCGGCTGCTGAACAAGCCTATAAAGAATTACAAACAAATCCAAACATATACGTCCGTTTGTGTGCTGATGTCTTGATTAGCAAGACAAAGCTTGGCGATGCTATCTCGTCTAGAGGGATTTACGATTCGTCTATAAACCCAATGAAGCAATGTGGACTGCTAGATATTCTAATCGACGCCATTCAATGTTTGTTTGGCGGTCTTACTCTTCAGGATGCCCTTCTCATTATGTGTACCAAGGCTCTACAAGCAATGGGCATGGAAAATTTTGGTATTTTATTTGCCGGTCTGTCACCAGAAGAACAACAAAAGCTTGACGAACTTGTAAAACAAAAGCTTGCGGAAGCAATGGCGCGTGGCGAAACAAGAGACCCAACAGATTTTGCCAATGTCACAGACATAAATGAAAGAACTGAACAAGGTACAGAAGACGCCAGCGGACGCACCGCCGCCCGCCCAGGCTCAGTTGATGCTAACGCAAGCATGAATCCATTTAAGAACATAAACTTTGTTAGGCCATTCCAGAAAGAGGAGCTTCTCGAAAGAGAGCGGTCCGCCCGAGTTCCAGGCGCTTATGAAAGCACTACAGTTTCGGCTAATCAATATGAAGCTGAGTCCGAAAACTTTGGCATAAGAAGAAGCATAGGAACTGTATATCCACAAGTTGTTAGCGTCGGTGGAACACTAACCCAAACAGACTTATCTGGCTACCAAGCTCCTGTTGCAAATGCTATAAATGCAGTCAAAGAAGATGCTTCTAAAATCTTTTCTGATGGAAAAATCATGGAGGCTTATATCAACGCCCTCATACAACTATATGCTGACAGATTGTTAGATTTGGTTGATATGTTGAACCAATTTCCAGGCGCAGAAATCATAAGTAAGGCTTTGGCAACGCTTGACTGCCCTAAGCCTCCTCTTTTCACACCGTCAATTATGGACTTCATAAAAGATATAGAGTTGCCTTTCTGTAGAAACATTAACGATATTACATTCCCTAAGCTTTTCTTGCCAGAACTGAATATACTTAAAATAATAAAAGAACTTGTGAAAGCCGTTATGCAGGCTATTAGAGACCTTTTTTACAAAATATTGTTTAAGCTGTTGATTAAAGTTTGTGAAATTCTTGGAGAAGCAATCTGTAAGGCTTTAGAAACAACTGGCGACATTATTGGAAACCTTCCAGGCTTGATTAGTGGCAACACAACTTTCAGAGATGTCATTAGAGAATCTATATGTGGACCTCAAGCCCCCGAAGAACAAATAGACCAAGCTATTCAGGATCTATTTTCTACTCTCGGTGGTGCTGGCGCGGAGCTTGCAAACAGAGACAGAATGGTAGACTTTACTGAAGCTGTCGCCTCATCTTCTACCAGACAAGAAATAATAAATGCATCTTTGGGCGAAGCCGACCCCGAATTCTTGACCATTGTGGATACAATAATTGAGTTTGAGTTCCCTGAGTTAAGAGAGGCTTTCTCAAACATCAATGATATTGAAGCATTCTATAGAAACTTTGGCAATCTACTCCCAGAAGATTTCAAAGCAGCGTTAAGAGACGAGGTTCGCCGCAGTCCTGATGATGAAATAACCCCAGCTAACCCAACATTGTGTGCAACACCAGACCAAATTGAAGAATTTTGTTCAGTTAGGGCACAAATACTTGAAGGTCGTGCCTCACCCGCACAGATAGAGGCTCTATGTCGCAGACCAATAGAGGATTTTGACGCAATCGCAGGTGTACTTCAAGATGGTATACCAGCCACAATCATGAATAACATGCCCCCGCTCAAGTCAGATCCGGGGTGTGATAACGGACTTTTCCCAAGAGAGCTAGACGAAGATGTGGCACAAATTTCTAAAGGACTGTCTGATGGATTAGAAAACCTAAAAATCGCATACTCATACGATATGCTGGGTAACGGGCCATTCAAAAAGAATTGGGGATTTGTGAACATGGTACTTTCAGATACCATGGGCAGACCCTACACGGCACACAGAAGAAAGAACAATTTTGATCCTGGCGCCTTGCAATATGTTGATTTCTATTCTGATAACGACGCTAAGAACGAAGATGATGACCAACTAAACTATGCGAGAGCCGGCGCCCAAAGAGGGGCACTCCCCAAGTATGTCGCCGAGTGGCAGACAATTTATTACTCTCAAAACAAAGACAACTTTATCACTGTCAATATAAACAACGAATTTAAGCCTAAAAAGAAAAAGTACATACCGTTTAAAGATATTAATTCTGGCGGTACGACAGGTATTGAGAGAAAAAACTTAACCAGACTACCTGATTTTGGATACAACTATGTGGTCAAGCCTGTTGAAAGTCGCGACGAGGACGGCATAACAATTGTGGCACGACCAAGAAAGAAGACGCCCGATCTACTCCTTAAATGGAGAGATAATGCTGGCGGCGGCAGTAGGGCATCGGTCCCCCCGGTGACAAGCATAGGCATTCCCGAAGTAGAGTTGATAGGCGAAGATGGAAAGTTTCAGCTTGGCTATAACTTAAAGTTTTTCTTTGCTGATTTTGAAGGCAAGAAAAATAGAAAAGACGACAACGTAAGATTAGAAATAGTAGAACTACAGGACCTTGGCGTATTTTTATCAAATGTAGCCGACAAACAAGCAGGCTCGTCTTTTCCCGGTACAGCCGCTGAGTTCGAACCCGACCCCGAGGAAGATCCAAAAACATCAATACGGAGAGACACGGTATATGAATTTATGTCTTTTGATAATGGTCTTGATTCTATCATAGACGAAACTGGTGCCGTGTCGGGTGATTATCCTGCTTTTGCTGCTGCTTTAGAGCAAGAGCAACCGACTGATTCACCAACACTTGTTTTAATGTCTGAAATGCTTGGGGTGCCAGTTGGTCAGGCAAAAAGGTTTTGGGATTCTACAATCCAACTTCTTATGGATGAAATGGGTAAGAAAATATTTGATCTTGACAATAACAAGGCGTTTAGATATGGCGCTAGAAATGACGATTTATCTCTATCTGAAGCAGAATATGGAGTCATAAGAGGCGGCAATTTTGTATTATACTCGGACGCAGAAAATTCTGAGGGCAGTGCTTTGACAAATTCCGATGCTGAATTGGGATTGAGTAGGGATCAATTCAACAACCGCGACAATCCCGAAAGAGCCAGAATAGTTTATTTAGATCCGGCAGCCTTCGGTGGTTCGTATACAAATCCAAAATATTACATAAAACCTGTTGATAATACTGGCTGGCTCGGCTTGATTAATGTCATGTTCCCAGAGTTGAGCCCGTGCAAGCCATATCGCACAGATTTAGTGGACTTTGCAGACATAGATTCTGTTATGAGTAATTCATATTCCTCTTCGCCAGACGACAGAAGATTGCTTGGTGACCCAGACTGTGTGACTGAAAAGCCTTATGATAGAATTTTAGATCGTTCTGCAAAGGCTGGAATCAAAGGCACAATAATGGCAGCATGTAGAATATACGCTTCAATTAACTTTATGAAGTCTATAGCAACATTCAGTAAGTTTAGACCAGATTTTAAAAACAACTTCAGCAATCTTTACGCGTCTTATATCGTAGAAGAAATGGAAAAGGGTATGAAGGATTCACAAAGTGGATTTGCGGAATTGTTTAATCCGTTCAAGGACGAAGAGTTTTGGTATGCGTTTTTGGAACAGGTGGTACAAACTTATCACGATCAGGTGGAAGCAGGTGAAATAATTGAGGTTCCCAATAATGTACAAAACGCGCTAAGAGAAATAGCTCAAGTTCAAAGAGATTATAAGTACCCAGGCAAGAAAATGCTGAAAACGGCGAAAAGCGTTGGCGATGCTGGCAGGCTACAGACCTTGAAATCATATCGTGAAAACAAGAATCTTGAAACCGTAAAAGCATCTGAAGAGCACGCCAAAGTTATTTTGAAAGAGTTTGTCGCAAAAGAAGTTGACTTTATCGCTGGTGTATTTGAAAACAATTTGATAAAAGAAGACTTTGTTGATAAAGACGATTATGTCAATAATATTTATTATCACATACTGTCGGAACACTGTGATGGTTCGTCTCTGACTCTCGATAGAGAAATAAGAGAGGAGGTTTCTGGACTTGGCGAGGGCGGATATACAGATGGCGATGAATTCTCTCTTGAAGAGGACGGCACACCATATGTCGGGTACTATCATGTCCATGAAGATTCCACTGGTCAACCAGTTTTTATGGTTGGAGAGGAACATAGCGAGGAAGATCACGCCACTTTGGTTCCTTTTGCTAGAAAGGTAACAGTAAATATTGGCAATGTAACGGCTAATATCAATGAAACACTGAGCGGTACAAAACCGTTTGTGATCAAGAAATATCTTAAGGTTGATGGGCAAAGAAAAGATATGGACTATGTTCAGACCATTGCTATCGGGGACAAAAACATCTCAGATGTATATCCTGGCACACTTGATTTTGTATATGAAGCGTCAATAGACGCTGGGTTAGATGATTTTGGTGCAGTTGTAACAGAGGAGCCAGCGGAATCTAGACCCGGCAAGCCGATCGTTGGATTAAAGGGAGAATTGGGCATCAGGTATGGGCTAGCAATTTTTGCTAGAACATCAAGTGGACTCAGAGAAATAGCAAACTCTGAAATTGACGCCCTTGATTTACCATTGAAATTATTAAAACCTCTTGAGGGCGAGAGCAAAGAACTTCTTTGTCTAATAAACAGCCTAATAGACGACCCACGCTTTAGGGCATTCTTCAGCTATTGCTTGCCAATTAATAAAATTTTATCTGGTTTGGCAATTTACAATTCATTTACGTTTTTGCCATCTATAGGTGAATTGACTGCTGATGCCAAAAAGAGACAAATAGCGGAGGGTCTCGGGAGCAAACCCGGCTTAAGAATTACCCCCGAAGGCGACAACGACTTTGATGGTTCCTACCCCGGCTGGTATAAACCAAGTCAAAGACCAAATTTTACTCCATTCTCTTTGACTTGGGACGAATGGGATAAGATAACCCTCCGTCGTTCCAATGATATAATCAAAAAGATGTTTAAATCATATTACTATTCAAGAAGTTTTGATGAAGGTAGAGAAGATGATGAGAGAGGTGGTAAAATTGTGATTAAAAATCTAAAAGAACTCTTTAGTTTAGCGCCCGGTCAAAGAATTATGCCTTGGTGGAAACGCAGATCTAGCAACCCATTCAACGATAAAGATGAATTGTGTGAGAGAAAAGAATAGATAATAGTATTTATTAAGAGGAAAACAACAAGTGGCTTCTATCGGACCAAAATTACCTTTAACTTTAGATTCTGGTGATGGCTATACATCAATCAAGACGCTAAGGTCTATGATAAAGCAAAATCTAAAGATGGTGATCTTAACAAATCCAGGCGAAAGAGTCATGGAACCAGAGTTTGGCGTTGGTATAAAACAGTTTCTATTTGAAAACTTTCAGAGCGATGTATATGCTAGGATTGATCAAAAAATCAGAGAACAAGTGAATATATATCTGCCAGTGATTTCGATAAACAGATTAGAGTTTGTAAGATTGACACAAGATCAAAATTTACTTTCTTTAAGGCTAGAATACTCAATACCCGATATTGGTATACGTGATTTGTTAGAATTCACTATTTAGTGGGAGGGTAAAGCATGTCAAACGATTCAAATAAAAAACCAGCTATAAACTACACAAACAGAGACTTTTCTACAATAAGAAGAGATTTAACTCAAATTGCGGAAAGATTTTACCCTGATACTTTTCAAGATTTTAGTGAAGCATCATTTGGCTCCATGATGCTTGATGCCGTCGCATATGTTGGAGATCAGCTTTCATTTTACCTTGATTACAATGTAAATGAAACTTTTCTTGACACATCTTATCAAAGAAATAATATCATAAGACACGGCAGGATTCTTGGCTATAAGGATAGTGGTAGACCATCGACATACGGGCAGGTTGCTTTATATGTCTTGGTGCCAGCATCTATTAGCGGCTTGGGTCCCGATACCAGATACATACCAATTGTAAAAAGAGGCACAAGGTTTACTAGCGAAAATGGTTTAAGTTTTGTTCTTACAGACAATATAGATATGGCTAAATCGTCCAACCCAGTTGTTGTAGCCAGGACTGATACCGCTACTGGGGCACCGACTTTTTATGCCATCAAGGCATACGGTAATGTTGTCTCAGGTTTTTTCAATTCCGAAACGATAGACATTGGCGTTTTTCAAAGATTCAAGACCGTCTCGCTTTCATCTGCCAACGTTTCAGAAATAATCAGCGTATTCGATTCTGAAGGAAATGAATATTTTGAAGTTGAATATTTGTCACAAGATATTGTCTTCAAGGAATTAACCAATAAAAATTATAAAAATGATAATGTCCCATCTGTAATAAAACCATTGATTGTGAATAGAAAGTTTACAACAGTCTATAACAGTACAGGCGTAACGCTACAATTTGGGTCCGGCGATGAATTGGCTGCTGAAGCTGTAGAAAATCCGCAAGAAGTGGCAATGAATATTTTTGGAAAATCTTATGTAACAGACACAACATTTGATCCAAGCAGACTTACAAATAATAAATTTTATGGAATAGTGCCACAAGATACAACACTTACTGTAGTTTTTCGACAAACAAATCCGATAAATTCAAACGCGTCAGCAAATAGCATCAATACCGTTGCTAACGGATTGTTTGAATTTAACGACTTAAGTGTTTTAGCAGCAGGCTCGGCAGCCGCTGTTCGGTCCTCTCTTGAGGTAATAAACGAAATGCCTATAGTGGGCAATGTTTCAAATCCGTCAACTGGGGAACTAAAGCAAAGAATTTATGATACTTTCCCAACCCAAAATCGAGCGGTCACACAACGGGATTACGAAAACCTAGTTTATAGAATGCCATTAAAGTTTGGCTCTGTTAAAAGGTGCTCAGTACAAAAAGATGCAGACTCACAAAACAGAAATTTAAACATTTACGTTGTGTCTGAGGATCCACAAGAAAAATTAATAGCCACGAACAATACAATCAAAGAAAACTTAAAAACTTGGCTGAATCATTATCGAATGATTAACGATACTATTGATATTCTTGATCCTTTTATAATAAATTTTGGCATTAATTTTATTGTTAAGCCTCAACCCGGTGTAGACAAATTTAAAGTGATAGACGACTGCGTGACTGCTCTAGCAAATAGGTTTTCAACTCCTATGTTTATAGGCGAAAGACTATCTTTGTCCGAAATATTTAATGTTTTAAATAATGTTAATGGCGTTAATGATACCGTCAAAGTCAACATAATAAATAAAAATACATCAAACCACTCAAACGTTTTCTTTTCAATAAGTGATAATATGTCTCCAGATGGAGATTACATATTGACGCCTGCAAATGCAGTATTAGAATTAAAATTCCCCGAAGTTGATATTAAAGGTAAGCTAAGATAATGGCAATTAAAAGATATAAGGCGACAGCCGACAACACTATCGCGAATGGTTATCAAGAGAATCTTGGAACCCGCGCAACCGGTTCAAACATGGGTTTGGCAGACGTTAGTGAAGTTTATTCAATTTATGGAAGAGAGTCTACGACATCTTCCGAGTTATCTAGAATCATAAGCACATTTGATATAGATTCTATCTCTAGTGACAGAACAGCCGGAATTATTCCCGCATCTGGTGACGTAAGTTTTTATCTAAGATTATACAATGCCGAGACGAGCAACACAGTACCTAAAGACTTTAAGCTTGTTGTGGAGGCAATCTCTAATGACTGGAATGAAGGCGACGGCTTAGATTTAGAAAATTATA
>UEXM01002659.1_pt1 | contig 12329 bp, 34 predicted proteins | sample 1796661 | NCBI WGS metagenome assembly UEXM01 (sample SAMEA4772469, study PRJEB27181) | metagenome | reverse complement strand
AAGAGGAGGACTTGAAGCCCAAGCCTCCTCCGCCCCTTGCTCCTCGTGGTATCAAGACCTTCACGGTCTGTCGCCAAGCTGACGAGACGGGTATTTCAGGGACTGGTGTTGTCATTGAGGGCGCCATTTTTGCTACGGGGCAAGCTATTGTCCACTGGCTCTACCCTCCCCCGAGAGGTGGCATTGCGATATTTGACTCACTTAACGACTTTCTAAAAGTTCACGTCATACCTCACAAGGAAAATAAAACAATCATTACCTTTGAGGATGGTGAACAACAAGTTTATGACTAATTATAGTATAATGAGTTCCAAACGGAAAGCCCTCGTTCGCGAGGGCATAAAAGTAAAAGTACATGGTTACGTTCGTCCCGCTGATCAGTTTCATAAGTTGGCGCACTGGGAAAAAGTAGTAAATAAGATGCTCGCGTTGCAGACCAAAGGAATGTCTGTAAGGGGAGGGAAAATAACAACAGACCCAGCACAGCCGGTGGCTTCGCAGGAGTGGCTAAGATTGCTTGATCACTATTTTGGCAACCTGTTGGAAGTCGAGACTGTTCAGTTCGGGATGAGCGAAAAGAATGTACTAGACTTTATTGAAGATTTTATAAACCACAGATTCTGGGCGATGCGCAAGCATTACGAGGATTACTTCCCAGACATTGATGAGCTGAAGTTTGGCTTCCTCTTCTCCCGTGGAGACATTGAGCCCTACGTTGAGATAGATGATGAGTTCACTGAGCAATTCTATGGCTCAACTGAAAATGTGAAGACAGTTAAGCATTTTACCGACCCACAAGGAATGAAGAATATTGAGCGTGCGATTGCCGAGGGCAACGATTTCGATATTTCAACCTTTACTGTCGCAGTGTCCCCTTTCTTCAAGGGTAAGTCAAATCTTATACTCACATTAAAGGCAAATGTCAAGGCAGCTTTCCGCAGTGACATCAAGTCCCTGGCTTTGGACAATGGTAACCGCGCATTGAATCTTCACCGCTTAGAATATCCTGGCGACGAGACAAACATTTGTCCGTCACTTGACATATGTGACGGCTCCCTCAAGACATCCTTGTGGAATGAGATTATCGCGACGCCTTTAGAAATACTAGAGGTTGAAAAGGCGGATGAAGCTGTCATAACCGAGGTGGAAGAATTCCAGAAAGCTGTTAAGGCACGCCATGCCGGGATGAAGAAGCGACTAATTGGCTTCGGTGGTGAGTCAAACAGTGCACCGTACACTAAAAAGCCTTCATATAAAAGAAGTAAGAGTGCCCCTGCAGGTTTTGGTGGATCTTAGTGCAAAAGTGTGTTATAATAGAATCATACACAGCAGATGACTTGGAGTGGGACTCCGAGGAAGATTACCAATTAGTAAAGGAGAAGCATGGCACAGAGCCGATTTATTTCATCTATGAGAGATCTTGGACAGATCATAGGATACACACGAACATACCAAATCTTTATCAGGAAAGCGGAGAATATAGTATTGTCAGGCGTAAGCTCCGGGCTGACTCTATATAGTCTATACTATGATAGAAGAAATGAATATGAACGCCGGCGATCTAGTGATCGCTACTGAGGCATCTTTCGAAGGGGACCATGCCCTCAGCGTTGGCACTCCTGGTCTCGTCAAGCGTGTTGAGCATGGTGATACTTACTTTACACCACAAATCTTAGTGTACTGGATGCGCTACGGGTACCAGACCTGGGAGCACCCAGACGCAATTCAGGTTGTGAGTTCCGTAAAAAAATAATACTTTCAACTTGTAGTCCCTAGTTACTAATAGGGGCGCACGTGTGACCGACTTACTGGATACAATCGGAAAATCTTTTATTATCAGCGGGTTTGTATTCTTTGTCTTGTCCATTCCCTTATACTACAGCTACACTCCACTTTATACTGGAGCTGAGGAATTCGCAACCAACTTATTATTTTTTGCCAACCTCGGTTTTTCCTGGACATTCATCGGACTATACCCTATAATATTATCTATGGCTATTAAAAACATTGAAGTAGGCGATTTGGTTTTCTACCGTGCTGATATCTACTCGTCCGGACCTGGGCTCGTAGTGGAGAAAGAAGAAGATGCTCCCACCGGGTTTACGAACGAAGCCGACGAGCCCATCGTCGGAACGCAATACAAAGTCGCGTGGCAAGACCAGCAGAGTGTGGCGTGGTATTGGGAAGATACTATATCGCATTACGAGGAAGCACGTCGAGGTGAGCAGTAAAAAAGGTCTTGGCGTAACTCCTGCAGAGTGGGAGGCGATGTGGGGCGACCCGTTCGGGGTGCAGTCCTCTGCGATTCGTCCACAATGCGACGACTTTGAATATCAATTCGAGGTGGGCGAGTTAGTCAAATTGGCTCATGGATTTTACGAAGGAAGCCTCGTCCCGGGTGATGTGGGAGTAGTAATGAAACGAGTAGTGATGTATTCTTCTCAGGTTAAATCGGATGGTCCTGCTTATCAGATAGCATGGCAAAAAGAAGGCAAGCATAACTTACATGTCCGCGAGTTTATGCTCGTACCAGCAAAGAAGAGATGATGAAAAAGGGCGATTTGGTCAAACATGTCAGTGATGCACACTGCAACAAGTTTGGGGTTGGCATTGTAACAAACATAATTTCGAGTGGCACCGATGGAAGACAGGGCATTGTGAAGGTGAGGTGGCAGTTCCCGCCCACAAACATCATTTATCCAGCGGACCTTTTCACTCCTGATGGATTAATTATAATTAGCGAGGCGTCTAGCCTCGATGACTGCATAATTACTAATGAAGATTAAACTCGGTGATTTAGTTAGACCCAATCACAATTCTCATTTTCGTGACATTGGGATTGTAACAGAAATCAAGAGGGAGAAAAGAACGCCTACTATGATTAAGATTTATTGGCAAAAAAGCAAAATAAGATCTCCCTGGTTACGTCCTGGGTTATTCAAGAGAATAAGGAGAGACAGTTACCCCGATGGGGGGCGGGCTCTTTAAGTTGAGGTCTCACTTGATTCTTTTGCTATGTTGTTCGCGTTTGGCAAGTGAGTGCAGGAGTCAGCCCCCCATCCTCTTATGAGATTATTTTATACTGGACAAAAGACCCAAGACCATGATAGAATACCTGGTAGGTATTTCGGAAAGAACTGGTTTGCCGGATTTGTTTTCTGGTTACGATGCACTTTCCTGTGGAAGTGTGAGTATATTAAAGTTGAAGACTTTTTCGAATACGTGTATTATATTAAGAATGAACAAGCATTGGAGCAAATCTGTACTATGAGTATTGACGTAAGTGAAAAGCTACCCATCAAGGAAGCCGTAGAAGCTATGGAAGATTTCCTTGATGACTGCGAGATTGACAACGAATACGACGTATTCTTCAAGGGAGACCCCGCCGGTCTTCGGATTCGTGTGCGATTGGAGCGCTATGAAGACGACACCCGAGAAGACATAACAAAATATCTTTATCAATTCAGGAGCTTCCACGGGTATGACGTTGTAATTCTGCACGTCCCCAATGGATATATTGAAGCATTCCCGAAAGACATGGAGCTAGGTAAGTAATGAATATCTTTGCGATTGAAGCAGACACAGACGGAAACATTGACTGGGTTGCATCAGCCAAGTCACAGGACAACTACCGCGTTGTCAAGATGATTCTGGAATCAGTCCAGATGCTATGCACCGCAATCAACCTACAGCACGAGGAGCAGGTGACACCGTACAAGAATGCCCACCCCAAGCACCCATCTACACTGTGGGTTCGGGAATCATCAGCGAACTTTGAGCTGCTCGTGGAACATACGCTCGCTATGCTTGACGAATACACCGAGCGCTTCGGCAAGATTCACAAGTGCGCTGGCGTGCTGGAAAAAGTGATGGACCTCTACGAGCCATCACGATTCCCAAAGCAGCACGAGACACGACTTCCATTATGCATGCCACAGGAGTTTAAGTCAAATAATATTGTGGAATCTTATCGTCGTTTTTACGCCAGTAAGCCGCGTATGCGATACCCCGAAAACAAGATACCTACGTGGTTCAGGGAGCATCGGGGCGACTCTCCCTTCCAAGTTATCTAGATGGAGTTTAATGTGGTGGTAGGATTAATTGTGCTGTTTTGGCTTTGGACGGCACTATATTAATATAGGGAGAGAGTTACTGTGAATGTATCAAGAGAAGAGTTGCAGAGCTTATGTGATGAATTAGATAGGATTTACAATATCCTACGAGAAGATTATGATAACACAAGCACCGACCTGCTCAGAACGAAGATGCTAGGTTTTTGGAGAGAGTTGAAATTTTATCTTGACAGCCTCGATACTCTTTGATATAGTATAGGAGAGTCAAGTATGGACTTGAAAGTGGGAGACCTGGTTCGCCGTTGTAAATCTGATTGTGTCGAGGGACCAAACGCACCCTTGGTGGGACTAATCATTCGTATTGTGGACGAGGCGCCTTATCATAAAATGATACATGTCATGTTCGGAAACCGTATAAGATGTTATAGCGAATGCTATGGCGTCTCGTCAACATTGAGGGTAGTTAGTGCAAGTAGGTGACCTAATAAGAGATAAAGAGACCCACGATGTGGGGCTTATTGTAGAGATTAACTATGACCACGAAGAAGCCTTCGGAGGGACAACCCACAGCGGCATACCCCTAGTCTACCCCTATCGCGTAACCAACATACACAATGGATATACTTCTTGGCTAGAGAAGTACTACATCGAGCACAGCTGCGAAGTCATCAGTTCAAGTTATGAGGGCTCATAGCTCAATGGTTAGAGCAGTCCGCTCATAACGGATTGGTTGCAGGTTCAAATCCTGCTGAGCCTACCAAAATAATCCTTGACATTCCCAAAACACTCTGTTATAATACGAAAACAATCAAGGAAGGAAAGCAGCAATGCACATTGCCTATCTATTAATCATTGTTGGAATAGCGTTCTCTATTCCGATTATGTCCCTCAGCCCGTTTATCAGCGCTGAGGCACGCGAAATTATGCTTGAGTTGTGGTTCAACAAAGGTATTCCCCTCAGCATCGGGATGTGTATCGGTCTTTGTATAGGAAGCGATATGCAGGCAAAGTATGCCGCCGCCCTGAAGGCTGAGATGAAGGAAGCAATTCGCGACGGTCTCAATAAAATTCAAAATAACTCTTGACATTCCCAAAACACTAGGGTATAATACAAAACAATCAAATATGGATCTGTAGCTCAACGGTAGAGCAGGAGACTTTTAATCTCTTGGTTGTGGGTTCGAATCCCCCCAGATTCACTCTTCATAACAATAAAGAAAAGGAAATATAACATGAAGCTAATGACAAACCTAATCGTCCTCCCAATGATTTTCTGCCTTATCGGCTGCCCGATGGCGTGTTCGCCAGTGGCACCCGACGATGACGATTCAGCAGGTGACGACGATGACGCCACTGGCGATGATGATGACGATAGCGCTGTAGGTGATGACGACGACGATAGTGCGGCACAGATAATTCTAATGGATGAAGTGCGTATCTTTATTGAGCGCAACTGTGACAATGATATGGATGATGACCACGACGGCATCACTGATTGTGGTGACCTTGACTGTGCTGACGCACCGGATTGTGTGGGCTTCTAATGTCACAAGAATGTCCAGTGTGCGAAGGGCATGTTCCCGAGGATGAAACCTGGGAAGTAGGCGAGCTTGTGGATTGCCCCGAATGTGGGGCGATGCTAGAAGTGACAGGGCTAAATCCAGCCACGCTGGAGGAGGCACCCGAAGAAGATGAGGACTGGGGCGAATAATCTAATGTTATAGCATAGTTATAATAAGAGTCTTATTATAACGGGGAACCTCAAAATGAAGAAGCAGGAGCTATGGGTTACATTACTATCTTTTTCAGTAATGGCTTTTATAGCTGGGATGGCGGCGGGAATAATACTTCTTCATCTTTAGCGTCTATATATTTATATGGACTATGCGGTAGGGGATTTACTTCGTGAGCGTTATACTCCCACCTTATTTAACATTCCAGACTCTTGGCGTGATTACGGACTAGGTATTATAACATACATCGATGCGGATAAACAGATAGCTACCATATATTGGTTTCAAGTTCAGACTTCATCCTTCTATAAGTTTCGAAATATGAAATTATACCTAGAGACAGTTTCTCCAAGCCGGGCATAAAAATGCCCTTTCAACTTTAGCCAAACTATATTATACTCATTAGGAGAAAGATGGCAAATGAATTCACAACCCATTCCCGTGGGTCAGCGGGTCATCGTGTTTACTGCAGTCAGCAGTTTTCTCGGGACTGTGTTGAACCAACAGGGAGATATTTATAACATTAAGCTTGACAACGGAAAAGAATACCTGTATAGTAGAACTGAAATAGAGAGATATTACCGGAGGAAAAGTGGCAGAGTGCGTTAGGTGTTTTGATTTCTATTCTGATAAGCGCAAGGCAATCGGGTACAATACTTGCCTGGAGTGCGGTGGCACTGCCGCCGCCAAGGAAGTTGTGCGTAGGTCACAGTGTAGCGCCCCAGGGTACAACAAGGGCAACTATGTATACATTCACAGCCGCTCGGCAGCAAAGGACGCAGGACGATGAGACACGATGACGATACACTAGACTTTCTACAGATGGCACTGGGCAATCTAAAGCCAGACCCGCCCGAACCAGGCGACCTTGTGATGCATATGAACGACCCCGAAGTGCTGGGCGTTGTGCTGCACACCCATTCACCAGGCGACTGGCATAAGGCAGAGGTGCAATGGGATGATGACCCTAGACCTGAGACCCTCCTGTCCAGCTTCCTCAAGGTCATCAGCCGCGCGGAGAACTAGTATGAAGGTAGGCGACCTCGTAACTTGGAACGGGAACAATACCTGTGTGGGCAAGGCTGGCATCGTGGTGGGAACTAAGCCAAGAGAACCCAACGGTCACCTTCCTTGGCGCAAGCGACACCTCGTGCGTTGGTTTGATACCTGGGACCTTGACCCGCTTGGGTATCACTTTGAAGAACTGAAACTTGTGAGCCGCGTATGCGATACCTGAAGGTCACCACTTACGACAGAGACACAGAGGAACTCGTTGTAGTCTACGTCGAAACAGACCGCGAGGATGAACGTGTCATCGCCATTCTACAAGAGGTCCATCCCGAGTGGGAAGGAATAAATCTCAGCCCTGCAAAAAAGTCCTTGACTTCCTGAAAGCCTTCTGGTAGACTGTATTCAGAAAGTGGAGGAGCCCATGGATGTCGGGGACTTGGTAAAGATTGTTTGCCACAATGGACCGGACACTCAGCAGAATATTGGTAAGATAGGAATCGTTATCTTCATTCTTCCAAACTTGAAAGAGGTAGAGGTTCGCCTTTTTTCAAATGATAGCGACCCTCTTTTAGAGCGATGGTTATATTACATTCATCAACTGGAGAAGGTAAATGAGTAAGATTAAGATGACTCTTAGAGAGCACCTTGAAATTTTAGACCAAAACGGAAAAGCCGAAGCGGGGCAATCAGGGATAATTTCCTTGCATCGCCGCGTTAAAAAGATTTTCAAAAAGCTAGGTTATGCCGAAGCTGCAAAAAACGATTCACTTGTCACGCAATACATTAATATGATTTTTGAGACACAAGACCATCGTTGCACTCACTGGCTGCCGACGAGAGGTGATGAGCTGAACGGCGTATGGAACCGCCCCGGTGCAGGCTATAGCATGTGGAAGAGAAACGAGGTGCAGTTTGAGATTGACCACGTACACCCGGTTAATGCCGGCGGCGAGGACCACCTAGAAAATTTTCAATTCCTATCAGGTAACGCTAACCAGTTTGTGAAGTGCTCACTTACTTACGATGACCTTCTGAGGCGCGTTGACTTGTCGACCGCACTCAAAGATAGAATCAGAGACGTACTCAAGCGTAGGGAGGTGCTATTCACCTCGGAGGACTGGAGGAACTTTACTAAAAGCTTGACTTCCTGAAATCCCTGTGCTAAACTGTATTCAGAAAGTGGAGGAAACGATGCAAGTAGGTGATTTGGTGAGGGTTGAGGATATTGGCGCAGGGATAGTAACCGCCACCTATTGGGATAGTGAAGAGGGAGAATACGCAATACGAATCCAATATACTGATGGAACGTGGAGCCTTGAAAGCGAAAGTATCGTGGAGGTTATCAGTGGAGTTTGAAGTAGGTGATATGGTTAGGTATTATTCGCAGTCAACACACGAAGCCTACATCGGCATCATTAGCGACCCCGATACCATAACGTGGTTTTGCGATGGTGTCAAGGAAGCCGTGTCCAACTACGAGGAGTTCCCCTTGGAAGTGATTAGCAAAAAGCAAGACCCCCGACAATTAAAGCTTGACTTTTGAAAACCCTTGTGCTAGAATGTGTTTAGAAAGTGGAGGAAGCAATGAAGGTAGGCGACCTAGTGAGGTGCAAAGTGTCTAAAGACCCGAATACAGTGGGAGTGGTTGTCGCCATCATCAGCGAACCACGCTCAATCGCAGGTTCGCGTGTAGAAGTTATGACTAAGGGTGAATTCCATCAGTGGTCGCCAACGCGATTGGAGGTGCTCGGTGAAAGTCGGTGACCTCATAAAGATTGACAGACCCGAGTTCACGGCTATCGCCTACGGCATCCTCGTGCAATACTACGAGAACGGGTGGTGGCAACTCTACCAAAAGTGGGATGGGCATGCGTGGTCTATGTCAACAGCAAAAACAGAATGGATGGAGGTAGTTAGTCATGCGAGCTGAAGAACTGGTAGAGGGCGAACTCTACGTCCTAGCGGAATACTCCTCCGACCGCTGCTCGCCCATCTACAAGCGTGAGTATGCAGGCAAGCCCGTCGTCTATATGGGCTTTGACCCTGAGTACATGGAGCACTATGGAGAAACCTCTGAGCGCTATAAACTCTTACTTAACGGGCAGTTGCGACTCATGCCGGTAGAATTCTTACGCCACTTGCAGAAAGTTGTTGACAAGCCCGTCAACACTTGATAGAATACAAACAGACTCAAGAAAGCCGAGGAGGCAATCATGGCAAGACGAACCTGCGGATACTGCGGTGCTACCGGACACAACCGCTCAACCTGCCCAGTAGAGAGGGAGCGCATTGAGGCGTATCGCGCAAAGGACCCCGACGCCTGGCAGGTCTATGAGTATGACCGTCGCCACAAGCGGCGCAAGGAGTCCCGCCTACGTGCCTCGCAGGAACGTAAGTGTTCCTACTGCGGCGAGCAGGGTCACAACCGGCGCAGTTGCGCCACACTCAAGCAGCACAAGCACTGCGCTGACATCGCCAATGCCGAGGCTCGTGTGGAGATTCTGGAGTATCTTCGCAAGGAGGGCATCGGACCCGGCGCCTTGATGGTGATAGGTGAGCGCTACTACGACCAGCAGACAGAATCATACCACCGTCGCCTGGGAACCCATCTCGTGGCTGGGATGAACTGGAAGGCTCTTGACTTCGCCTACTTTGACACAGGCAAGAGCGACAGGGAGCACCCGCAGAACAAGGAGGTGCTCAGTCTTGTCAATCTCCGTACGGGAGAGAAGAGCCATATGAACCTCCTGCCCGACGATTACATGCAACGCAAGAAGCGAGAGGTGGAGCTAGCCCGTGAGACGGGCGAGGTGCCTTGGGGACTCTACACCGCTGTCATCGTCTCCCCTGCTGAGGCTGTTGAGCCTCCCCAGGGCTGGCTGGAGTCCCGCAGTGACACCCACCTCCTTGACCTGCGCTTTGGTGGCAAGGGCAAGAAGGCTACCACCAAGTGGGACGTGACAGGGCGCATAGAGTTTGACCCTGTTGACCAGGTTATCAAGCGTGTCGAGCAGCAGGGAGAAGAAATCTGAAAAAACTTCTTGACTTTTGGAAACAGCCTTGATACAATGTGAGCAACAGTGGAGGTGCCAGTGACATACATTCAGATGACCCCGGAGGAGTTCCACCAGCGAGCAGACGCAGTGCTCCAACGCGCTGAACAATATATGAGCGAATACCATCGCGAGAAGCTCAAGAACCATAAGCACAAAGTGGAGAAGTGGGAGAATGTCGCCGAGTGGCAGGCGGGTCACCTGCGTGAGTGTGAGCTTACATACAGTGATGAGTTCCTTGAAGAGGTGTGCTCCTACGAGGCGAACTATGCCGAGGACCATCGTGAAAGGTTTCGCCTCGCATGCAATTACTATCGTGCGCAAGGCTACTACTCCAACATCATCGGGAACGTTCCAGAGGCTTTCATCCAGGGCACCAGTGACGACTATCGCCCACCCTATGCCGACTACCTGCGTATGACGGACAACAAGTATTTCCCAAAGATTTGGGCTGCCCACACTGATTACCCTAAGTTCCCAGCTGGTTCCCTTGTACAAGTGCGGGCAGAGAGCGCATTGCCTCTGCGTAATCCGCTTAGCGCCAACGACATAACCACCGCTTGGGGCAAAGGGTGGGGCTTCAAGAAGCTCGCTGGTCAAGCTGCCCTTGTGTTGGACACCAACCCCTTCCAGCCTCGGAGTGCCGCCCGAGGGGCAAAGCCTTACAAGATACTGGTAGTCGGGCACCCTGAGCCGATGTACATCGAAGAGCGCTTTCTGAAACGAGCAAAGGGGGTGAAGCGGTGAAGTATGAGCCCTACGACATTGGCTTTGTGAGGGGGGACCTCGTGACCGACGCCTGGGAGAAGGGCGTGGGTCTGGTGACTGATATCCTTTGGGGTCTCCCTGACGATAATTGCCTCCCCACTTGGGTCATCGTTATCTGGGCAGGCACGGGAAAGGAGGATGCCTGGGATGCACACGCCCTAAAAAAAGTTGAAAAAAGTTCTTGACTTTCTGAGAAACGTCTGGTAGTATATAAGCACAGTGAGGGAAGCGACAAGCACTTCCTCTGAAAAAAATCATTTTAACTCTTGACAACCTAGTTACTTCTAGGTATAATACAACCATCAACCCACCCAAGCAAAGGTGAACAACAATGGCTATCGATTTCAAGACGTTTCTCAAGGTCGCCCCTCTCGTAACCGATGTGCGCAAGCCCATCCTTCTCCGTGGTCGCCACGGTGTCGGCAAGTCCCAGGTGGTCTATCAGTTCGCCAATGATGTGGGTCTTCCAGTCGTCGAGCGCCGTGCCTCGCAGATGACCGAGGGTGACCTCATCGGTCTGCCCAGCGTGGACAACGGACGCACCTCTTGGAACCCGCCAGACTGGTTCAAGACCGCGTGTGAGACCCCTGTGGTCCTCTTCCTCGACGAGGTTGACCGTGCGACCATCGAGGTCCGCCAGGGCATCTTCGAGCTGACCGACAGCCGCAAGCTCAACGGTCACCACCTTCACGAGGATACCCTCATCTTCGCTGCCATCAACGGTGGCGAGCATGGTGCCCAGTATCAGGTGGGTGACATGGACCCTGCCGAGCTTGACCGCTGGACCGTCTTCGACGTCGAGCCTAGCGTCGAGGACTGGTTGGAGTGGGGCAAGGATAATGTCACACAAATCACCTGGGACTTTGTGAACCAGAACCGTCAGCACCTTGAACACGAGGGGGAATTCGAGCCCAACAAGGTCTACCCCTCACGTCGGTCTTGGGACCGCTTTGACGAGGCTGCCAACAAGGCTGGTGTCCTCAATGATGGCGCCGAGAGTCTGGTCCTTTTCAACCTGGCAACCGCCTTCGTCGGCTTCGAAGCAGCTGTCGCATACCAGGACTTCGTAACCAACTACGAACGCCAAGTGACTATCGAAGATATCCTCGACAATGGCGACCTCTCCATTGCTGGTGAGTTCGGCATCAACGAGCACACTGCAATGGTCGAGAAGTTCGATGCCAGCGGCGTCTTTGGCGAGCAGCTTCCCCAGGAGCGCATTGACAACCTGGCGAACTATCTCGTGACCCTTCCGAGTGAAGTAGCCATGAAGCTGTGGACACTCCTGGGCAATGGTCCCCTTGAGAACACGGTTGCCCTGCACCAGGCGAAGACCTCTGACGGTACTTCCGTCTCCTCCTACCTCGTTGAAATCCTCCGAGATTCTGACGACTAACCCAATCGAGAAACCGGGCACAAAAGTGCCCGTTTTTTCTTCTTGACTTTTGCGAAAGGGTTTGATAGAATGTATTCAGAAAGTGAGGGTAGCGTGACTGACGAGACCACCAACGAAGCTGAAGAGACCGAGGCTCCTGTCAAGGAGTTCAACCTGAATATGCACACCGCGCGTCTTCTGATGAACGAGCCCTTCTTCGCAGGGGTCTCGCGCAGGGTAGACAAGCGCGCCCATCGCGGTATCCCTACGGCTGGTGTCCGTATCAACCCCAAGACCGTACAGTTTGAGATGCTGT
>UEXM01002657.1_pt1 | contig 12334 bp, 17 predicted proteins | sample 1796661 | NCBI WGS metagenome assembly UEXM01 (sample SAMEA4772469, study PRJEB27181) | metagenome | reverse complement strand
TTTTGAACCATATTTTTTTATACAATCTGTTTTGGTTTTAAATACTTCAAAATCATTAGTAAACAGGTCTTCAAAAGTACACCACAACCAAACAGAAGTCTTATGTTCTAATTGTGTAGACCATATTAACTTTATATGATTATCCGATCTCATAGCAGATATTAAAAACTTTAACCTATCGTTTAAACCACCTATAGTTTCACATATTATCAAAAGTCTAAACCTCCATTTATTTTCATATTAAAACCACTAACATACTCTGTATTAATTAAGTATCTAATTGTATTCTCTAATTCAATTATTTTTCCCCACCGCTTCAATGGTATATTTTTTTTAAAATTATCCCTAACACTTTCAGGAATTTCATAAGTCATACCACCATCAAAGTATCCAAGTTGTATTGAGTTGCATGTTACACCATATCGTATGTTTTCAACTGTACACGTTTTTACTAGATTATCTATAAATGCTTTACAACCTGAATATACCGAAGTACCAACTACAGGTTTTGATGATAAAATAGATGATATCAAAATTATTCTACCATATTTATTCTCTCTCATACTTGGTAAACAATTTGCTAATATATTCAAGTTACCTTCGATATTAATCTCTATTTGTTTTTTTACTTCAATTGATTTATCTTTAGTGTATTTATGTAGAATCATATTATAGTTGTAACCACTTAAATTAAGTACACTCTCCACTTTGTTATTACTGAAGAAATCCTTTACCTCGTCAAAGTTAGTAACATCAACATCTTTTGAACTAAGTGACATAACATCATAATCTTTATTTAAACCACCAACTAACTTACTTCCAAGTCCACCACTACCACCAAAAACAACTAGTTTTCCCATGACATAACTCCTGCTCCCCAAGTCCAACCAGAACCAACAGCTGCAAACAACAACTTATCTCCATCTTCTAAAACATTATTACCTACCAAATCACTCAATACGGTTGGTATTGATGCTCCTGCTGTATTTCCTCTCTTATCCATGTTCATCATAATTTTACTTTTAGGTAACCCAATTGTATCTGCTGTTTTAAATAATATTCTGTAACTTGGTTGATGTGGAACAAAATAATCTATTTCACTAATATCCATGTCAAGTTTTCTAAGAACATCTTTTATTGATTGTGGTAACACTTTTGTTCCTACCTTATATACTTCAGTACCATTCATCTTAAACATAGTATCACCATGTTTTATAGTGAAGTTTTCTTTACCTTTACCATCAGCAAATATATCACCACTATACCAACCAGTATTACTCTTTTGTAGAACTACAGAAGCAGAACCATCTCCAAAGAAAACACTATTTCTATCATCCCAATCTGTCCACCTAGAATATGTCTCCGTGCTAATGACCAGAATATTTTCATACTTGGTAAGTAATGGTGTAACAAGTTCCATTGCATATAAAAATCCACTACAAACTGCATTCAAATCAAAAGCAGGTATTGGTTTTGTTGGATTTAACTTGTCTTGTATAATACATGCTGTTGATGGAGATATTCTATCTGGACTTGATGTTACTGTAACAATCAAATCAATATCATTTATATCTAACTTAGCATTCCTTAGTGCTATTAGAGATGACTTGTAACCCAAATCAGATGATAACTCTCCATCCACGATATGTCTTTGATGTATCCCTAACCTATCTCTAATCCACTCATCAGTTGTATTGGTTATTAAATCATTATTGGTAATGATTTTATTTGGAAAATAAGAACCTATACCAGATATTTTACAATTTAATTTCATGATTTATTATATCTTTTTCTGTTAAATCTTTTTCCGAAACATTACCCCTCAACGTATCAGAAAACATCGGACTGTAGTATTTACTACACCCATCAAAATAGTAATGAGTAGCTTGACTATACCGTGTTCTATTCTCGTCTGCTATAGGTACGCTACCGTGTAATAAATTAGCAGACCATATAAGAGCTTGACCTTTTTTAGCAGTAAACGTCTTTATTTCCAATCCCTTAGATTCTACCATTTGTTTAATAAAACTTTCATACTTGGAGTATGCATCAAATTGTTCACCGTATTTAGGAACTTCAATCCCTATGTTTGAAAATTCAAATATTGGTAGCTTGTGACTTTTTGGTACATACATTAGTGTACCATTTTCCTCATCAACATCCTCTAATGCAATCCAAGATACACCCAACCACCTTTGTGGGATAGATGAAAAATGAATTGTGTCACTATGCAATGGTTGTTGAGCACCCCCAACAAAATTAATAGTCTGAAATGGTAATGGATTTCTTTTATATAAAAATTTTAATGTATCAAGAACTTTCTTATTTTTTGTCAACTCTAAAACATGATTACTCCATTTCCATGCTTCAAATAATCTTGGATGTTTTGAATAATGATAACCAGATTCTTGTGATTTAAAACTATTACTCCTAACTTTATTATCAACTTCTAATATGGTTTCTTTGATAAATTTTTCACTTAGATTTAAATCTAAAATAACATAACCTTCTTCATGATAATGTTTAGCTAGATTGTATTCTTCTTCACTAAGAGGTTTTGTCTCTAAAAGGTCATAAAAAAATGGAGATTCTACCCAAGGTATGTCTGTACCATTAAAATCTGTTTTATAATCTATCATTTTAACCATGTAGTATCTACGGAATACTTTATTATATTCTCTTTGTTTCGTTCTTTATGAAATTCAACAGGATTACCTATAAAAACACTCCATTCTTTTAAATTATTTTTAGTGTAAATAAAACTCTTAGCTCCAACTGTACATCCTCTTGGAATATTAACATTAGGGAATACCATGACATCCGATGCAATACCTGAATAATCATTGAATGTAATATCACCTCTAAATATTTTATTACTACCCCAAAATTCATTTACTGGTCCATGTTCTCCACTATAATCTTCTGATGAACAGAATAGTTTACTACCATATCCAATGAAAGTCCAATCTCCTAATGTTATTTTCTGATGTTTTCCACCACCCAATACAGTATGTGAACATATTTGAACATAACTGCCAATCTCTAACTGTGTCGTAATAAGAGAAAATGGATCTATCCTAACATTATCATTTATAAAAACATTTGCAGGATTGGTAAATATTACGTTATTACCAATGAATACATTCTCACCACAATACTTTAAATCTTTTTTTATGTCTTCATTCCAACCTACCACTACCAACCCTCTTTTATACAATTAACTATATACTCTCTATCTTCTTTTGACACCCACCATCCAACAGGAATACAAATCATTTCTTTAACCACTCTATCTAATGTTGGTAGATTTCTTCTATATTCTAAAACACAAGTGTGTTGGTCATTACGTTCATGTACTCTACTTACCATTATACCCTTACCAGCCATCATCTTCATGAAATCAGCTTGTCTCTCTACTCTTATAGTATAAATCCAATATGAAGAACTACGATCTATACTATGTTCTAATACTGTTACACCATCTACATCTTTTAAATGTTCGTTATAATAAGTACCATTAGATTTATGTATAGCTATGTTTTTATCTACAAGTTTTAAATTTTCTATACCAACAGCCGCATTAACATCATTCATGTGAAATTTAAAACCCCACTCCTTAACATCTTCTTCACACCTAAAATCTTTTCTACTTGTATTTTCTCTATCTATACCGTACCATCTTAATAACTTACCTCTATCAAATAGTTCCTTATGTGGAACTATTAACACACCACCATCAACAGACGTTAAATGTTTTATAGCCTGAAAACTAAATGTACATATATTACCATGTGTTCCTATTTTTTTACCGTTATATTCTGAACCAAATGCGTGAGCACAGTCCTCAATAACTACTGGTTTGAATCCATACATTCTTTCGGTTTGTAACTGTAATTCTCTCACCCTATTTAAATCAACAGGATATCCACCCCAATGTACTAAATAAATTGCTTTGGTATTTGGTGTTATTTTCCTCTCTAAATCATCAAGATTCATATTAAGAGTATTCTCGTCTACATCAACCCATTTTATATTAAAGTTATTTGCTAAGACAGGCCAATTAGTAGCTGTACAAGTTAATGGTGTACATAACACCTCATCTCCATCTTTTAATCCTGACCAATGACTGTTATAACTACCAGCACCATCAAATATTTTAACGTTATCACTTTGTTTTTTTAACATATGAAATGCTAAATGTTCTGCTGAAGTAGCACTATTAGTTGTTAATAAATAATCTATCTGAAACCACTCTTTTAAATCACTTTCAAAATTATCAACTACAGGTCCTTGACCTATAAACCCACTCTCCAATACTTTACTCGATTCTATCGAAGCAGTATCAGACATAAAAACTTTAAATAAAGGTATCATAAGTTACTCCCCTTCAACATCTGATAAGTTTTTAAATACATCATACATATGTATAACTAAATTTTCTAACTTATACTTTTCTATAAATTGACTCTTCATATTTTGAACAAGTCGTTCTCTAATATTATTATAATCTGATAATACGTAGTCTACCTTTTCTTCTAAATTTGACCAATCGTAATTAACTGCTATATAAGTTATATCGTCTTCATATATAAATGGTTCTGATGTTATATAATTCATATTAGGTTTTACTAAAACACTACCAAACATTGCTGACTCCAAATCACGAGGTGCCATTTCTCCGTAGCCTAGTGGAGCCATAGTAATTTTTGAATCATACATTTTTTGATAATATTCTTCTATTGGAATACGTTCACCATCTACCAAACCAGCTATTTTATATTTATCTCCAAGAGTGTCCATTAATGTTTTTCTATGAGGATCGTAATAATCGGTTTGACAGATATCATGTTCGTAAACGGGTGTTTTAGTTGGATATCCAAACATACAAGATACGTCATATTTTTTTTCTGTGGTATAGTCTGTCCAATTTGGAGTAACTGTATGTAACCAATTACAACCAGTTAACTTCATTCTTGGTTTTAAGTCATCAATATCTGTGACTTTATAATCACCCTCACCCCAATAATATCTACCATTAGCCCAACCTTGTTTATACAAATCAAAATCTTTTAAGTAACTATTCTTTAGAAATAATAAAGCATTTGATTCTCTAAATACATCTATTGTTCCTATCAATGTTGTAGCATCTTGTCCATCTACAATCATATAATCACCTGTAATTTTAGATAGGAACTCCAATCCCTCATCTACAGATTGTCTCAATGGTTTTTTCTTATCTATAATACTAGCTTGACCAACGAATGCATAATCATAATCATCAGAGTTTGTAAATTCTATACCAACATCTTTAAATATATTTTGAGCCATAATAAATGGTCTAAATGTAGTTTCATTTCTATGTACTTCTAATTCGTATAATTTTATTTTTATCATCTTCTTACATTCAACTCTTTACTGAAATTTTGATTATAAAACATATTTTGATTTTCTTGTTTTTCTATTGTTTTAGGATGATATAAACTCAACTCTTCATGTGGTGGTAAGTGTGCATATGTTTTTGCTCCTCTAATCAACTCATGTAATGGTCGTGTCCATCTTATACTTTCATGATTACGAAATACCCTAGACTGATAATCAGGATAATTTACCCAACCATTTTCTGTAACTTTCCACCCCCATTTTTGTATATCTTGTTGTGTCATACCATCAATTGTATTCACTCTTGGTATCCAAATCAAATCAACATCGTTTATTTCTAATATTTGTTTTAATTGTTGTATTAATATTTCGTTTGGGTATTCATCTGCATCTATATGAAAGATATAATCACCACTTGACTTTTCTATAACTGAATTTTTATGTTCTGCGAAGTTACCATCAAGTTTTCTTTTGTAAACTATGGCTCTATTTTCAGATAAATATTCACCTAATACAGCTTCGACTTTTTCGTCATCACCATCAACACAAACAACTATCTCATCTTCTTTATCTATATTCTTATTTAATACTTCTAATAACTTAATCAGTTCTTCAACTTCATTGTGAACTGTAATACCGTAACTAATTTTCAACAAGTGCCTCCTTTAATCCTTTTGGTAAAACTATCGGTTCTAAAAATACTTGTGATTTTTTAGCCTCTTTATAATCATATGTTCTATACACAGTATATGTTTGTAGATATCTTTTTATTTTATTATATACTGATTTTCTAGCCCCACGAGCACCAACACCTTCTATTTCTACTCTATAAATATTGTCATCTCCACTCACGACTTGAATACCACCAACCGATTCTAGTAATGAAACCATAGCTGGTTTACTTTTAATTGTTGGTACAATACCTCTATCTTCTAGTTTTAATCCAACTAAATGAAATGTTTTAGCACCATCTTTTTTAATGTACGGTAGTCTAGGATTGAATACCAATACTGTAGTTAGAGCACCAGCTTGTTTTTTACCTTTATATCTAAATGATATTATGTCACCAGCTTGTACCTTTCCCCAAGTGTATACTAGTTTAGACATTATCTACTCTTTGAGTTATTCCCATTGCTTTACATGCTCCCATAAAGTCTTGTTGTTCAAAAGTTTCAGCACCCTCTACATCCAATCTTTGACTATAATTATTGAAATTAACTCGTTCTTGTTCAGGAATATTTACAATCTTTGCATATTTCCAAACATATGCTTTACTAGTTCCTTCTGGATAAATCATACCCAATGTACCCATATTAATTACAGATGGAAACCAAGTGATATTTCTATCTTTGTCTTTAAACTGAGAATCTCTTACAAGCTGTGGAGATGTTTTTAGATTTTCAATTAAATGAAGACCACCTGTTTCATACCTAGAATCACTCATAAACCCACAATTAAAACATAAATATGAACTAAATGTTTCTTGCACCTCTTCAAAACAATTATCTGTGTTATAACAAACTGGACAATCTATTACTCTTTCCATATTATACCTTCTTTAGTTTTGGTAATTTTATTTTTGTTGGTTCTGTACCACCTACTTTTTTTAACTTTGGTAACTTTAACTTTACTTCTTCAGGAAAATCTGGAATGTATTTATCTAATAAATTTCCCAAATCTATAGTCATTTTATCCAATGAAAAGTTTTTAGAATTTCTAATGGATAACTTTTTAGACTCGGTTAGATATTTCTTATAACTACGATACACCGTTCTAAGAGTCTTAGAAGCTTTCTGATAATTTACCGTAAACCATTGCGAACCTTCTACAAAGAACTGATCTGGAAAAGAACCCTTTTGTACAGTTTCCATAGTACCCTCTAATAATATAGCGTGTTTATCTAAAAAGTCCATTTGTCCACTCCAACGTGAAGCGATGACTGGTTTACCACTAATACTCGCTTCAAGTAACGGTCTACCAAATCCCTCACCATGTGTGAACGATATATGTGCTTTTACCTTTGGATGATTATATAATCCGTTCATCTCTTCATCTGTAAAGTCCCCATGTACTAAATATACATTTGGACATTTACCATTTATTTCATTTCTTATGTTGTTTATCCTAGTTAACATATTTTCTCTATCAATAACAGAAAAACTAGCAGAACTGGTTTTCATTATAAGTGCTGGTTGTTTCTTCATATTCTTAAACGTTTCACAAAATACTTTTAACATCATACCAGTATCTTTTCTATCTTGACCTATCCTACCTTGTAACCAATGTCCTACATATAGAAAACAAAAATCTTCATCTATATTTTCCATTTGATTTATAAAATCCTGTGTAAATTCATTTGTCTTTTTATAGATATTTGTATCAGCTCCTTCAAATAAAACCTCTATTGGTTTTTCATTTCTAAGAACACCTTGATTTTGACCTGTCTTCTCATCTTGAATATCAAACTTCACTTCAGATAATACATTTTTAACAAAATTAGACGGAACAATATTCATATTCATTTTATTCATACCTTGAATCCACTCGGGTGGACACGCTGTTGTTTCTAACCCTGCGGTAATACCAATGTTAAACTTTGCAAGTGGTTGAAATTCTACTGGTATGACAATATGAATATGTATTTCTGGTTGTTTTTCTAATTGAGGATTTGATAACAATCTATCTATAATCATCTTATCATTGTCATCACTTTTATCCAAAGCGTTCATTGGAGTATTACCCCATCGTACTGACCATATCTTTATATCATATTTATCTAACTTGATTAGGGCTCTACATATATCTCTACTGTGAGCTCCATAACCACTTCTCGTAGCAACTGGTGCTGTAACTAAACATAACGGTTTACTCATTATAACTCCTAAGCTTTAAAAATACTATAACGTTTACGTGGTGTCCATTTATCAAATGCGGTATCCATGTGGTCTATAAAATTTTTACACATCCACCTAGAACTCTGCATCGATTCATCACCCATTACAAATTCGTGACCTTCTAGTCCATACTCTTCTCTTTTTTCTTCACCTTCATCATACCATTGTTTTATAGCATCACCTGCATCATCCCATCTACATCTATCATCAAAAATATATGGTGTTGGTATTGAACCTTGAAGTGAACGATTAGATGGCCAAATTGGTTTAACCCAATTACCCCAAGTTAAATCTTCGTTATCTTTCCACTTTCTATCATCATGAAACGATTTAATTTCATCATAATCTTTGTATGTAACGAACTTATCATTCAATCTAAACCCACATTGGTCTTGTAATCCACCTGTAACATTTACTACAATTGGTGTACCAGCCATTAGAGATTCGCAAGTACCCAATCCAAAACCCTCATTAGATGCCATGTTAATTGTAACATCAGCCATATTATACAAATAATTTAATTGTTCAGCAGTTAATTTTTGGTCACTAAAATATACCTTATAATCTGGTGCTATTGTATTGGCCACAACTGGTAAGTCTGTACCGTTCTCATCACGAGGTTGAGTATGCATTAATAAACAACACTTTTCTGCTTGTTCTTTTGATAATTGGTCACAAAAATGTTTGAATGCTAAAATAACATCACCAGGTAATTTACGTCTAATGTTTCTATTATTATAAAATACAATAAATTCAACATTATCATCTGTTAATTGTTTTCTCATTGAATTAATATTCTTATATTCATCACTAAATTTATCTACAGGATGAAAAATCTTTTCGTCTATACCATGTGGTATGTAAGTGTTATCCCAATCTGTTCTTGGTTTTTTCTTAGCAACTTCTTTCACAATCGATACTGTCTGTTTACTTATATTCATAATCAAATCACATGACTCATAAAAGTTTTCATTGTATTGTGGAGCTGGCCAATCATCCCATATGTTATAATAAAATATTGGAATATGTTGTCTCAACTCATGTTCCATATCATATAACCAACCCCAAAATCTAGGATCTGTATAGTGTAATATGGCATCTGGATTTTCTCTATCAATAATATCACGAACTATTTCTTGACTACCATATCCACTAATAGGATATATAGTTAAACTAGCATCTTGAACACCAGTTTCTTTACGAACTGAATCATTCATATTAATAATCTTACCCGCATCAGGATGTTTTATAGCACCACCGACTTGAACCCAATCATAATGATGTAACGTACCTAAAACAAATTCTTTTGACATCGTACCAACACCAGATGACATTCTTAAATCATCTGATAATAATAAAATCTTTTTCTTAGCCATTTATAACCTCTTTATCTTTAACTCCATCTCTAAAATAACTTCTAAGTACTTGTAATTTATCATCCCACTCAGCCATAGCACCCAATTCTTTTTCTATTGTTTCTATGTGGTCTGAATGTTCAGCTACCCCCGCTGGATTATTAGCATGAATTGTCACATTAGCTCTGTGTTTTTCAATCTGACCTACAAAGTATCGTTCTAAAGCATTGTAAATATTTTTTTTCATAATCGACTCCCACTTGGTTTTAGATTTTTCCAATCGTGTATTTGTGTTTTGAACTCATTGTCCATAAGATATAAATCCATAGACCTATTCACTAGTTTTTGTAATGTAAATTCATCAGACACTACATTATACTTAAACCTTTTGTATAAATCTTCTAATAATTTTACCGATGTTAATTTGTATTTCATATAAAACCTCTTGTATATACATATATAAATATATACTAATTTATTATTTTAATCATTTTTTTTAGCTTCTCACCATGTCGTATCGTATCCATTGTTCCTCTTGACTCAATTCCACTTGGTATGAATGCTATTATAATATTTGAGTATTCTGCTATCTGTTTATTTCTTTTAAAGTAATTGGAAATGTAATATGGTTTACTATATTCTCCTCTTGGTCTAATACAATGCATATTATGACTGTAGTGTGATGGGGGAAACTCTACGTAGTTCATATCGAACTCTAATGCAAACTTCTTAGCTAAGCCATCAGCACCTTCTCTTTGTCCACCACTTACTATTTCAACTTCATCTCCATACTTTTCTTTTATCTCAAATATTAAATCTTTTATTTTCTTTTTGTCTGTATAGCTCCTACTTCCAACTATACCTATTTTAATCCTCGTAGTCATTCCTTTTTTGTCTCTTGTTCGGTTTGTCTGATGTTATAAACTTTACACAATCGTACAGTTCTTTTAATCCATTTACAATATTTGCTTTATCTCCATACTGATAAGTAAATCTAGACCACACTTCATGTTTCTCTTCAATTGGTAAGATGTCAAAGAATATAAATTCATCTGAAGTTACATTAGTTCCCTCTTTTACTATAGTTTTGAAATGTAACTTATCTTCCCACCTCATTAAAAAATCTTTTAACTTTATATCGTCGCCTTCTTTATACCACAGATGTAATAAAATAAGAGATTGTAAATCTGAATGAACCTTACTAATTGAGTTCATTACATCATCTTCATATTCAGTATCTATAAAATCCGATAACTTAATTCGTACTCTCATAGTTCTTTGCATCACTTTACTCCCGAATCACAATGTTCTGTTTGATTAAACTCACACCACTTACAATTTTTCTTTGATGGTGTCTTAATATAAGTATGGTCTGTATTATATTCTCCATCAATAAACGACTGGTCTATGAATTGATTTAGATTAGTTATAACTTTGTTGACACTAGGTTTGCCACTAGCTGGACTGAACGTCTGAACTCTACGTTGAGGAAAGTCTAATCCCTCATACAATTTTCTCTTTACAATAAAGTATTCTACATCAATCTTATCTAATGATATATCTTTTTCTGCACCATAGAAGTGTTTATATAAAAGCAATTGGTCTGTCTTGGTCTTGTCGGCCTTTTGATACTTGTTCCAACCCATTGTAGATGTTTTAATATCAATTATCTTATATCTATCTCTAACCTTATTATACATAACAACATCCATATAACCAATAAACTTAATATCATTCGGTAAGTCATAGTTTATAGGAACTTCTATACCAACTAGTTCGTAACCTTTCTTACTAAAATATTTATTTCTGTTTTTCTTAAACCATTCTAATATAATTAAACCGTGAGAGTAAAATTCTTCCATATCTTTTTGTTCACAGAAAACTTCACCGCCATTCTTCTCCAATATCTGTTGGTAATTACGTCTCATTCTTGTTAATAACATCTTTTCTAGTGGAAGAGCATCTGCCATCTTAGCAGTATCATTGTACATTATAGTGAGATATGTCTGAAGAACCTCATGCATTGAAGTACCGAACATAGTATGTATACTATCTGTCCATACACCTTTTTTCTCTATATAATTTAACTTCCATTTGTATGGACATGATACCCATTGATTATATTGACTGTAACTTATTTTCTTCACTTAGCCCACTTTCCTCTAGCCACGACTTGTGCCATAACTCCATAGTTTGAAATATCACTATAACTATCTACCAAACCTTCTCCTTTGAGTGAACCATTATCGCCTCTCATCAGTATGGTTTTGATACGTTCTACTTTATCGTTAATCCTAAACCAAATACCCATAAGAGATAGTCTTTTTTCTTCTTCATCAACTAACATCTGACCTACAGCAATATTCTGAGGACCATAATCATGTTGTTTGTGAAGAAACAATTCATATTGTTCTTGTTGTATTTTCTTGAACTCTGATGTCATCTCAGGATATTTTTTTTCCATATAAGATATTACATCAACATCATTCTTAACTGTTCCTTTGGGTGTATCATTTATAACCTTCATATTTCTCTCCAATTTATATCTAAATATACACAGAAAAGTGTATACAAGTCAAGTACTTTTTTTATAAATTTCCGGTATTAATACTACCAACAACATCTAAACCAGCTAATTTTATTTTTTTTGGTTCTATCCCATATTTTCTAGATAACTCTCCCAACTCCATCATACCACCTTCTGTT
>UEXM01002655.1_pt1 | contig 12339 bp, 9 predicted proteins | sample 1796661 | NCBI WGS metagenome assembly UEXM01 (sample SAMEA4772469, study PRJEB27181) | metagenome | reverse complement strand
AGTGTTAGAGCAATAGCACAAAGTATAATAGGAGATAAGTTCCTCAAAGTAAGGAGAGTATAATGGACTCAACACAAGCAAGAAGATATTCGTCGCGTCGTAGAGCCATAGTCGAAGCCTTAGCAGTAGCGTTAGAAACGCAGATAAACGGAAGCCCTCCAATGAGAACTTCTGTTAGTAAAGTAGAGCGCAGACTGAAATTTTGGGACGAAGTGAATGAGTTCCCTACTATCCATATAGGAGCAGGGGGCGAAACAAGAGAATACGATGGCGGTGGCTTTCGATTTAGATTTTTAAGAATAACAGTTCGATGTTATGTGTCAGATGACAATGATGTCATTGAAGCACTCGAAGAATTGTTAGAAGATGTAGAAACTGTGTTAGAGGATAATGATCCATTAACTTACACAGATTCAACAGGAACATCTCAGTCTACAGTACAGACTTCAATCTTAACTGTAGATACAGATGAAGGTGTATTAGAACCTCTCGGTGTTGGAGAAATTACCGTAGAGATTCGATATTAACGGAGATATATAAAATGGCATTTTTCTTTAGTAGAGATACCAAAGTATTTATGGAATGGTCAGAAGACGGAACATCTGGAAACACAGCTCTTTATGAGATACCTGTACTAGATGGGTTTTCTTTCAGCCAAGCTACAAATACTTCAGAAATAACATTAAGTGAAGCGGCAACATCCGCTGGTTACAGTAAGAGAGGTAGAGCAATGTTCACCGACTCTTTTGCACCAGCAGAATGGAGTTTTAACACTTACATGAGACCTACAAAGTCAGGTAGTAACGCAAAATATGTATCAGGCGACCATGCCGATGCAGCAAAACATTTTGCAGTAGAAGGCCCTTTATGGGCAGCAATGAGTGCAACAGACTATGATAAAGCTTGTGGCGGAGACGCTTTCGGTGGAACAAATAGTCAAATCTTTGATTTTGCAAACTCAAACAATGTACAAGTTGGATCTTTCAATATGTACTTTGTTCTAGGAGCAGCAAAGGATTCAACTAGCGCACTATATACTACAGGTACTGACGGAGTAACAATTTACAAATTAGCAGATTGTTCAGTAGGCTCGGCTTCAATTGACTTTGATATTGAAGGAATCGCACAAATCGGTTGGTCTGGAAACGGCAAAACAATTGAAGAAGCGGCTTCTTTAAATACTGAAGCTTCAGGAGCTACAGCAAAAGGTTTAATCAGAGAAGGAGTAGACACGACTTCAAACTTCATTAGACAAAAATTAACAGACTTATCACTAGTCTATGATGCAAGTGCAAGTTCAGGTACATTAGGTAGTTTAGGAGCTTCCGACACAACCTTTGCAGTTACTCTAACAGGTGGAAACATCACTATAGAGAATAACAATACTTACTTAACACCAGAAACAATCGGACAAGTAAACTTACCATTAGGTCATGTTACAGGTACAAGATCAGTTTCAGGTAATTTCACTTGTTATCTAAATGATGTGGCAAATGGGTCTTTAGACTTATTTGAGAAACTTCAAGAATCAAGAGGCGTAATCACTAACGCTTTTGCAATGACATTCAATATCGGTGGTGGTAGTAATACTCCTCGAGTTGCAGTTACATTGCCAAAAGCTCACTTAGAGTTACCTGCCCATGATTTATCAGATGTAATATCTGTAGATGTAGCCTTCCATGGTTTACCAACAGACTTATCATCAGCAACAGCAGCGGACGCTACCAACGAAGTATCAGTTACTTACGTAGGAGCTTAATAACAAACTGAGTGTATGGGGAGTCATTTCCCCATACATTTTTTTAATAGGAATAAACAAATGACAACAGAAAATAAAACACCAGTAGTATCGCTTAAGAGTTTGTTAACTCCAAGCAAGACAGTAGAAGTAGATTTCCCAGGATTAGAGGGATTTACTGTAAAACTTACTTATTTAGCAAGAGAAGAATTGCTAAAACTTAGAAATAAAAGTGTATCACAAAAGTTCAACAAAAAGACTAGGGCATACGAAGAACAGCTTGATAATGATAAATTCTTAACTGAATACTGCAAAGCAATCATAAAAGGCTGGAAAGGCTTAAAATATAATTACTTAGAAGAGCTTCTATTAGTAGATATTAGCGAAGTAGACCCAGAAGACACTTTAGTGTGGAACAACGAAAATGCAGAGTTACTTATGAAGAACTCTAGTGATTTCGATGAGTGGGTAAGTGAAACTGTCGGAGAACTGGAAAATTTTACCAAGACCAAGTAACTAGAATACTTGGGCTAATTAAAAAACAATTTTCTGAGGATATTGATTTAGATAAATACCTTGCAATCTGCGAGCAACTAAATCAAGATCCTGATCCTGATAAGATGCCTCCAGAGATGGGTAACTATCCTTTAGAGGTCCAACAATCATTTATGCTACATAGCATATTAACGGACAGATGGGACGGTACTAGTGGAGTGTATATGGGCAAAGATTTTGCTCCTATAGGTACTTACTTAGAGACATTCGATATCGAGGACAAACGCACAGTCGTCTACTTTTTAGCTCATATAGAAAATGAAAATTCAAACGCTATAAATAAACGAGTCAAAGACTCACAGAAGCAAGCTGAACTATCAGCAAAAGCAAAAGCAAGAAGCAGGTAAATAATGGCTGGGAAAAATCAACAACATGAAGTAAGTCTTAAGATGCTTATAGAAGGTCTTGGTAAATTTGTACAAGACCAAAATAAAGCATCAGGCTCCTTAGATAAGACAAGAAAGTCAGCACAATCTGCAGACCGTAGTTTAAAAGGTGCTGCACAGGCATCTTCAAATTCAACTAAAAACTTTTCTAAAATGTCCCAAGGTATCACAGGGGGACTTGTTCCTGCCTACGCTACTTTAGCCGCTAACTTATTTGCCCTTGATGCAGCCTTTAGATTCCTAAAAGGTGCTGCTGACTTTCGTGTATTAACAGAAGGACAACAAGCTTTCGCAGCTTCAACAGGTATAGCGTATAAATCTTTAGCAAAAGACATTCAGGCAGCTACTAGAGGAATGGTAAGTTTCGCAGAAGCATCACAAGCCGCAGCTATTGGTAGAGCAGCGGGACTTTCTTCAGGACAATTAAGAGAACTATCAGAAGCCGCATTTACAGTTTCAGTTGCACTCGGTCGAGATGTGACAGACTCATTCAACAGATTAGTAAGAGGTGTTACTAAAGCAGAACCAGAACTATTAGACGAATTAGGTATTATATTAAGACTAGAAGAGGCATCGACAAAATATGCAGCCGCACTAGGTCTAAATAAAAACCAGCTTTCAATATATCAAAAATCACAAGCAGTTGTAAACGAAGTACTTGGACAAGCAGAAGAAAAGTTTGGAAAAATTAATGAAATCATGGATCCTACTGCGAATGCTTTATCACAAGTAGGTATCGCTTTCGACGAATTACTAAATAAATTTAGACCTATGATAGCAACAGTTGTAGAACCTATGGCAAGTTTTATAGCAGCCAATACAATGAACGCAGGAATTGCAATGGGTTTATTTGTATCTTCAATTCTCAAAAGTTTAATCCCTAGTACGAATGATTTAAGAATGACTCAAGCAGCAGCAGCAAAAGCCAGAATAGCTGAGATAGAAGTACTAAAACAAAAAGAAACTGAACTAGGAGCTAAAGTAAAGGCAGCAGGAAGTACAAGCCCCTCTCAAAATAAATTCGCAAGAAAAATGGGAGCAGACAGACTAGGAAAAGGCGGTAAAGCTGGTGCAGCAATAGCACAAGGTAAAACATTAACTAAAGCACAAATTTCAAACCTACACTCACAACATACTAAAGAAATTGGCATGTTCAAAAACATGAACGCTAAGAAACTTGCAATGCATAAAAAGACTCTTCTCGCGATGACTCGTGAACATCAAACTGCATATAGTAAAATGACACTGCAAGTACAGTCACACTTTGCCAAGGCACAAGTTGTACTACATACATACAAAATGAGAGCTAGAGCAGTATTTTCAGCAATTTCTGTTTATGCAGGTAAAGCAGGGATGTTTATATCAGGAGCAATGGGCTGGGCTGCTGTTATAGGTGGTGCAATTTTAGCTTTAAAAGCTATAACGCAATATTTAAATAAAGACGCAATCAAGACACAAGAAAAGTATACTGAAAAAGTTGACGCAAGTGTTGGTTCACTAAAAACTTTGAATGAAGAACTATTAAGAATGACACAGGTTCGACAAGATGGTTTAATTAGAACTGGAGAAGAAACTATGCTTCATACTTTTGAAGCAATACAAAGTGTTGACTTCAATAAGTTTACTAAAGACTTAATGGTACTAGGTAATATAGCTGATATAGATCGAGATAAATTTAATGAACTAAGGGATGAGTTTGACTTAACCTTAAGAAACCTAGGTAGGCTTAACCCAGAATTTAACCAGTTACGTGAAGAACTGGGTAAAACAGGTAAAATGACCCCTGAATTACAAGCAAAATTCTTTGAACTAAGAGACAAAGTATCTGGTGTTGGAAGCGCTCTTAAAGCTTTAACGAATAATTCAAAAGAAATGGTTAAGCAACAAAACAGACTTACTCAAGCTTTACCAAAAGTTCCTTATCAAGATATGCTAGCTTTAATGCAATCAAATGTACAACAGTACAAAGAATTAAATAAGGCAGGAGAAGATTATGAGTCACAGCTAGTTTCCGAAACAAATAAAATAAAGATTTATACTCACTTTCAGAAACAAGCAGTAGACTTACAAAAACAAATGTCTTCTGTTAAATTCAGCAAAGCTTTCAATTCTTTAGCAGGTGGAACCACAAGAGACAAACAATTAAAAGTAGAAGAAAAAAGATTAAAAGTAGGACAGGAAATACATAAGCTAGATATGATTAATCTACAGATGATGACTGAAAGAGACGAGAAAAAACTAGACGCATTAAAACAACAACAAGCTGTACAGTTAAAAATGGTAGAATCCGCACAAGGAATGTTCCTACTAGAGCAAAAAAGAGCTAACTTAATGTTCGAGACATACAATACAGTATATAAAAATTTAGAAGCAGATTTAGGTAAATCTATTGGAGCGGCTATGAGAGGAGACTCTTCACAGTTTGAAAATATTGGTAAAAACTTTACTAATGTTATAACTGACGCAATAGGTGGAATGTTATCGGAGCAGTTCATAGACGATACACTAGGTGCTATACTTCCAACAGCAAAAACAATTGAAGACGAAATAAGAGATGGAGCAGCAAAGCATGCTGAACTAATACAAACAGCTATAGAAGATGGTGGATTTAGTCATAAGAATAGTATTAATGCAGCAACAAATCAATTTACTTCCGATATGTACACTATACAAAGATTAATTCTATCAGCAAATAATGAGACAGAAGCAAAAAGAAAAGCTAATCTGGCAAAACAAAAAGGCGTAATAGACAGCAAGATGAAACCGTTAGCAGCTAGTGATACTTTGGGTAAAACAAAGGACTTTATGAAAACTGGTAGTTATTCTACAGATAGATTAAATAACATAACAACTAACGTATTAAGTAGCGCTGAAAGAGAAGAACTGCGCGCAGCACAAGACCTTCTGTCACAGAGATTTAGCCAAGAAAGTAAAGATAAAGTAAAGCAAGAGCGTGCATTAAGGATGGTGTCTGGTGCAACTGGCGGATCAAATGATATGTTCGGGCATGAGTTAGCTTTAAAAGAGGCAGAAGAAACATTACAGAGATTACTTGTTAGTAAATTTGACCAATATGATAAAGATTATTTAACTGGAGTAACCGAAAGAGCGTATAAACTAAATGAATTAAGTGATAAATCCAAATCATTAGAAGCAGCCATAGATGGCTCTACAAATATAATAGACGGAAATACTAAAAAAATATTAGGAATAGATAATACATTAAAATCACAAAACATCTCACAAGGTGAGTCAGACTGGAATAGTATGTTTCCTGATGGAGAAGATATATTTTCAGATAATTATGGCACTGGATCAAAAACTGAAAAAGAAGATCCTATGGACAAGTTTTCTAAAAACTTAAACCAGTTCTCTGGTGTTATAGGAATGATGGGAGCTTTAACAGGAAACGAAGAAAAGACAGCAAAAATAATGGCAAAAGTTGCTCAGATTCAATTAATGATTGTTGCCTATGAAAGAGCAAAAATGGCTATAGAACAAGGCGGCGGAACTCTATTAGGTACTATAGGAAAATTCTTTACAGGAGCAACACCGGTTACTAGAGATGGTGGAGTACTGAGCGGAGGCTATAAATCTTTCTCAGGTGGAGGTGTTTCAGATGGGCCAAATTCAGGTTACGGAGCAATACTACATGGTAAAGAAGCAGTAGTACCTCTTCCAAACAATAGAAGCATACCTGTAGAAATGAAAGGAAAAAACAACGGACCTGTGAATACAACAATCAATGTAAACATGGCAGACGGCAGTTCAAATACTACTTCGGATGAAGAAACAGGAAAAGAATTTGCACAAGCAGTCAATATGGCTGTACTAGAAGAAATAAGCAAACAACAAAGACCAGGAGGGCTACTAGCAGGATAATATGGCAATAGGATTTAGCAACGGAAGTGTAACATTCAGACCAGACAAAGGTTTTACTAGAAAGAATACTCCAAAGATATTTAAAACAGAATTTGGAGATGGCTATGAACAAAGAATAGCTAATGGTATAAATAATTTACAACAAGAATTTTCAATAAATTTTGCAACAAGAACAAAAGCAGATATAGATGATATAGCAGACTTTTTTGAACTCAAAGGAGGAGTAACTCCTTTTAATTATACTTATGCAGATAGTAATGAAAGTGGTGGAGAAAAAACAGTAAAAGTTATTTGTGATGACTGGCAACAGACTTGGGAGTACGAAGAATACTATTCCCTAAGTTGCACTTTTAGGAGAGTATACGAAGCATAATGTCTGAAAAGATAATAGTAAAGGATTTACAGAAGTTAGACCCAGGCTCAGCACTGGTACAGCTTTATGAACTTGAATTTGTAAAGGATAACTTTGCATATTTTACTAGCGGAATAGATGACGATGAATCTACCTCTCTTAGAATGAGAGATTTTACTGATAATTCTACTGTTCGTACGTATATTCCTATTCCTGTAAAGGCAGATGGATTTGAATTAAAGAATGATGGAGCTATTGCTAGACCTTCAATTACTATGGCAAATATAACAAGCGCTCTTAGTGACGCGGTAGGCTTTGATTATCATGAGTTAATTGGGTTAAGAGTAATTAGAAGACTAACTCTTAAAAAGTATTTATATGGAGAAACAGGAGATGCAAGTCCTCCCATAGAATTTCCAAGGTCTATATGGATAATAGATAGAATTAAAGCAAGATCCAAAGCAGCTGTAAGTTTTGAATTAGTTGCACCATTTGATATACAAGGAGTGACTCTACCAGCAAGAAATGTCTTAGCAGAGAGATGTCCTTTTATGTATCAAGGAGCAAGTGACCACTTACCTGAATGGAAGAAAGCACAAAGTGGGTGTAACTGGCACTTAGAAGGGAAATTAAAAACAGGGGGAGATGGTACAGAGTACACAGTTTATGTAAATCAAGATGATGAGTATGTAATACCAAGTACAACTACTTTTACAACTTATTCTAGCGGTGCTATTACTATAAATAATTATTACAAGACTACTAAAACAACCACAAGGTTTAATGCAGATGGTAGCAATTCAAGCGTATCTCTAAATGACTACTGGCAAGCTGTAAAATCTACAAGCTCACCAGGCACACCAGGAGATAGTAATTCTAACTTTAAGAGAATCAGAGTATACTCAACATATTCTCATGGTACAGAATACTTTAGCTTTTTAGATGATAGAGATAACAGTTATGTAAAATTTACAGACAATGTGGCTACTTCATCTACAAATGGTAAAACATTACTATGGAAAGCAAGAGCTCCAAGTGATGACCAAGCTCCTGGACATGGAACTTATTGGGAAAGAGGAGATGGATGTAGTAAGACTACTACAGGATGTAAGAAAAGATTCGGATTTAATCCAATCAGCTCGGGCACAGCAACAAGTACAGGGAAAAATGCTACAAATACAAACGTAGAACTCCCGTTTGGAGGATTTCCAGGAGCAAGAGCCTTCTCGTGATGGATTCTATATTTCATCACGCTGAGCAATGCGCACCTAGAGAATGTTGTGGACTTGTTGTAGAGGAAAATAACAATAAAATTTATATTCCTCTCGAAAATATTTCAGAAGAAAAAGATAGATTTGAAATGGACGCAAAAACTTTCGTTACATATCAACTCAATTCGAAAATAATATTTGTAGTCCATAGTCACTACGATGAAGATTGTAAACCGAGTCAACATGACATAGATAATTGTAACGCCGTTGGTATACCATATTTAATCGTATCGTATCCCGACAAAGACCACTATATTTTGGAACCAAATTATGACTAGAACAATACACTTAATGGGAAGAATGGGACAACTCTTTGGAGAGACTCATAGACTTAACTGCGAAACTGTCCAAGAGGCAATGCATGCTCTCGACTGTATGAAAGGAGGAGTTAGAAGATATTTACTAGAATGTACTGATTCTGATGTTCAATTTACTGTTCAAAAAGGAGAAGACTTTATGGACTATGATAATATTGGAGATAATTTAGGTAAAGATGATTTAATTATTACTCCAGTTCCTAATGGTAGTAAGAAAAGTAGTATTTTAAAAATAATTGTAGGAGCTATTCTTATATACATAGGTTTTATGATAGGAGGAGCCAAAGGTGCGAGTGATATGATGAAATTTGTAGGTGCAGCTCTATTTAGCACAGGTATGCAATTAGCCTTAACAGGTATTATAGAACTAACAATGGATGACCCCGATGAGTTAAAAGAAGAAAAGAGTTCATTATTCAACGGTCCAATAAACACAACAAAAATGGGAGTACCTGTACCAATCTGCTATGGAAAAATGGAAGTAGGAGGAGCAGTTACTAATTTTGGATTTACACAAAGCAGAATAAAAGGTCAAATGGGATATAGATTTATATCAAAACCTTCAGAAGGAACCACAGGCACAGGATCATATGGTGGCACAGCTACTGGCGAAGGCGGGGGTACCAATATTGATTGGACTAAGCATACGGTGTTAGCATAATGGCATATGTAACTAGAGGAAAATCAACAGCTCAAACAGCCGTAATATATGATGCACTATCAGAAGGCCCGATAGAAGGATTAGTAAATGGAGCAGCAAGTATAAGACTCAATGACAATCCTGTAATTGGAGCAAATAATAGTAATACTTTTTCACCACAAAGGTCAGTAGATTCAGGATATACCGCCAGTACTAAGATAGTAGTAGATAATAATAGTCCTTCAATTTTTTCATATTCTTTAACTACAGACGGTACAAGAGAAATTCAAATAGTAGGAGCAGCCAAAAAAGGTATTAATGCAGGGGACACTATAGCAGGAAATAATATCATTAGAACTGATACTTCTATTATGGCATTTGCAAGTGATGATGTATATGATGCTACAGCTCACGTAGTTCCTGCTTATTTAAGAATAGATGGAGCAGGACCAAACGGTACACAGCTCGCTACAAAAATTACAGAATTTATAAATACATCCGCAGTAAGAGTAGACTTAGCACCTGCACAAACAAAATCAAATACAAGTTTATATTTAGACTTAGTCGATAAAGTAGCAAGTTATGATGCTGGTAATAATAGAGCAACTTTAACAGCTGGTGGAGGTATTGATACAGCAAATACTATCGCTATACTATCCAGTCCAATAAAAGCATCAAATGAAACTCCTCAATATAATTATAATAATTTTGGATTTGCTTTCAGAACAGGAGAAAGAGACCAACCATATTTACCTACTCCAGCAGGAATAGGAAGTGCTTCTCAGGCACATAATGTCAATGCCGTATTAGATCAAGTACAAAATACTGGTTATCCAACAAATAGTGCTTTTGGCTTAAACCAACCAACAACCAACGCTACTGCGAATGAAGTAATTAAAACATCAACAAATATGTCAGTAGGTAATCCTAGTGAAGTAGACGCAGTCAAAGTAAATATGGCTTTTCCACAAGGATTAATTTCACAAAAAGAAAATGGTAAATTAGGTCCAGGCTTTGCAGAACATAGAATATACTTTGGTTACTCAAGAGATGGAGGAAGCACCTATAAAGACGCCTTAGTAGTAGGCAGACCAACTATTGCAACATCAACAACCAGCTATCATAGAAATACTAGAACTAAAGATTCTCAAGCAGGAGTTATAACAGACAAATCAAAAGAAGCGTTTAGCTATACTTACCTTATTAATACAGAAGAATACCAACCTTATGATGCTTACAGAATAAAAGTTCAAAGACTTTCGCCAGTAAATCAAAAAGAAAATTCATGGCAACAAACTAATGCTTCTGCATTAAAATCCATTGAAAATATTATTACAGATAAATTAAGATATCCTTATACTGCTTATGGAGCAGTGGTAGTAGATGCAGAAGATTTTTCTCAAATACCAAAAAGAGGATATGAAATATTTGGAATGAAGGTAAAAGTACCTACTAACTATTTCCCAAAATTTGAGCCTACCGCAGCAGGAGTAAGACGGTCAGTTGCAACTTACACAAGAAATGTTACTACAGGAGCAGATACAGGAGCATATGTAGATTGGGATGGTAATTTTAGAGGGGATAGAAAAGAGTTTAATAATTTAACACAAGCAGCTGACCAAGCAAACTACGAACCAGTATTTACAGATAACCCAATATGGATATTTATGGACATGCTCACTAATCCAAGATATGGGTTAGGAAACTATTTAGACCCAAATGGTACCTTTTCACAAATTGATAAATGGACTATGTTCCAGATTGCAAAATATTGTGATGAATTAGTTCCAGATGGAAAAGGTGGAAGTGAGCCAAGATTTACTTGTAATACTTATATATCAAAAAATCAAGACGCACTAAAGACCTTAAAACAATTTGCAACTGTCATTAGAAGTATGCTTATTTGGTATAATGGACAAGTCACTTTAGGTTCCAATATTCAAAAAGGTGCAGTTTATACCTTTACAAAAGGTAACGTTATAGGTGGAGAGTTTGGGTACTCAGGAACAGCAGGAAGATTTAAGCATAATCAAATAAGAGTCGCATGGAATGACCCAGAAGATAGTTATAAACAAGCAGTAGAAGTTGTAGAAGACATTGACGAAATACAAAAATCAGGAAGAATAACTAGAAAAACAGTTACAGCATTTGGCTGTACATCACAAGGACAAGCGCATAGATATGGTAAATGGCATCTATTTACAGAAAGATTAGAAAGAGAAGTTGTAAGTTTTAAAACAGGAATAAATGCAGGAGCAGTTCTAAGACCTGGTGATATTATTAATATTCAAGACGCAGATGAAACAAATACTCAACTAAGTGGTAGAGTTACAACTGCACAAGCTTCAACCACTACAGTCATAAGAACTGATAGAGATTTATCAAGTACTTTAAACTCAAACAATAGTTACGAATTACATTTAATATATCCTAGCGGTGGTGCATACTTAACTCAACAGACAGCAACTATTAATTCAGTTGTTTATAGAGAGGGAGATTTAGTACTAGTTGATGAAGCGGGAGGTGCTATTGATAATGAAGAAAAAGCAAGAAACGTTAAAGATGATGCAGGTGCTTTGGTACAGATGTATTACTCAGAAGATGTTAGAGTAGAAACACAACCAATAAGTTCTTTTAATTCAACTTCAATAACTGTATCAAGCGCATTTAGTTCTGTACCGAATGGAGAAGTTATCTATGCTATATCTGGAGAAACAGATAAAGGTGTAGAGGTAACTGGGAACATAAAACAATATATTATTACTTCATTAAAAGAAAATAGTGATGAAATGACTTTCGATATTAATGCTGCTGAATACAATGTTAAAAAGTTCAATGCAGTAGATAGAGGATATGAAATACCAGAACTTCCAGCAGAATTAAGAAAACCAAAAAGGTCAGAAGAAGTACCAGTACCTCAAAATCTAACAGCGTCTATAGTACCTAGTGGTGGAGACAATGTAACATTAGATGCAGGAGTATCTGGTTATGATATTTTATTATCTTGGACTCATCCTACTTCTACTAGAACAGATAGCGATGGTAATAGTTTAACTGATGTATACGAACACTTAGCAGGATATAGAATACAACATAATGCACAGACTGAAGCCCACGACCCAAATCACGATGAATTTGTAAAAATAGATGTAGACAAACAAGTTTCCTATACTATACGAAATGTAGTAGTTGGAGATG
>UEXM01002654.1_pt1 | contig 12341 bp, 8 predicted proteins | sample 1796661 | NCBI WGS metagenome assembly UEXM01 (sample SAMEA4772469, study PRJEB27181) | metagenome | reverse complement strand
CCGCCGGGAGTTTAAGGTAATGCGCCGGACTTTGCTTGGTCCTGGGCCCGCTTCTCCGCCTCTTCCTTTTGCTTCTTTATTCTTTCTTGTATACTGTCTACCATAAACTACCTATTTAGCGTAAGTTCGTTTATACTCACTTACTTATAATAATATTGTATCAAAGTTCGAAAGGCTTGTCAAGGACTTTTTTATTTTCCTAGTCTTTTGCCTGTGTTATACCTAGTTCATCTAGGAGTCTTACCTTAAAGTCAATACCACTTAGTACCATATTCTCATCTTTGGTATCGTGGGTATACCGAGCCTGAAAGTATAGGCCGTGACGATCTGGGATACTCGAGGCAATGGTATGGAGTTTCGGATCGGATCCTTTAAAGCTGATGGGATCTGTCAATTCGTAGGTCTCACTCATATCAGTGGCCATCTCCAATGTCAAGGCTGTCAAATCGGTGTCCGCTCGGAGGTGACTAATCACACGATTAACCACAGCTCGAGTTCCGCTGTCCCCAAAAGATTGGGCTCCGTAGGTAAAAGATGCATCGATTCCAGCATCATCATCTCGGAAGTCAGTTGCATCCCCTGCCTGACGAAGCCCAAACACACGTCCGTTATAGGTACTAAAATATGTATTGGTGTTAGTCTGAGTCCAGTTTGAGGCTGGGATATTGTCATATATTGACCATGATCCCTCTGCCATACGATCATCCACAACGTAATCAAGAACAGTTACTTGACTATTCTTAGTGTCGGAGTCAACTGGAACACTCAATTTATATTTCCGATTACCACTATCCGTTATGGCAATCGCACTAGATTCTACGGTTGATCCATTGATCTCATCTTCAACATATCTCTCAAGATATTCACCGGCATAAACAATTCGAAGGGCTCGGTCAATCTTATAAATACCACCCTGATTGGCAAACATAATACCATCCTGGGTAGCAGCTATACTATCGGGGATCGTACATCCCTGTCCCATGGACTCCAACTTCTCGATGTTTCGCGTCTCGGTGTTAATTGCATAGACACTCTTGTTCTTGAATACAATTAGAACCGAAGCTAATTGACCGCCACGGAATCCTGTACTGGCGCCAAAGAAGGTAGCAAGTCCGGTAATTTCTTGGCCATCATCGGCATTGATATCGAGTATACTGTCACTATCTACACTTGAACTTCCGAATGGATTGTCAAACATCTCGGGGAAGTTCGGAGCGCTAAGTAGTAGGCGACTAGGAAACACAAGTGTTTGACCATTAACCGCTGTACCACTAGCCCTCCGAACGTTGTTGACGAAGATCTCAAGGTCAGTTCCTCCACCCTCACTAACCGTAACCGTGAGAACTCGTCCAGGTAGGGCCGATTCGAATACGATACGTCCGTTACCTTCTGTTGCCCCCGAGAGCGCATATGCACTCGGAGTGACCTCTTCAACCATGATTCGGTTAAAGGCCATCTTTAGATCACGAACACCCCGGTTAACGGCGCTCGTGAACTCAAATGCTGTTGTTGTATCATCATATACTACATCCGTTATAACTCGATTGATAGCGCTGATCGCATATGGAACTGCTAGTACCGGAATATTTGAGTTCGAGTTATCTGGGAATGTCATATACATTGGATTAGTTGCAGCACTGAATGTAAAATCAGCATCGATACCGTGAGTGTACTTAACTACAACTGTGTCATTACCTGCAATGGCGTGACTATCAATCTTCCACCATCCTATTACTCGTCCTAGATCGGATACTCGAGTTCGTCCACTGTCGGTATATAGTCCCGAGCCAGCGGCATCCATGTAATATGAACTTAACTGGATGAACTTCCCGGTAAGGTCATATCCAACACTTCCGGTTAGTGTCATTGTGAATTCGGTCTCACTAGTTGTGAAATCAATAGAGCTAATCTCGATGTTATTTGCAGTATCTAATGCTGTTCCAGCTCCATCAACGAAACTCATGAACTCGAATGTCTCATCAAGGGATTCGTCCTGAACTCGAACGGTAGCATTACTTAACACGTTCTCCTCGGTAATACCACTGTCACTTATTAAGGTAACATCAGTTCGGTTATAGCTTTTAATATTGCCAAGAACTAGTTCATTATCTACGGTAATAAGATACTTAGACCTAGGAGGTTGATCACTTGATATTGGAAGTTCAGCTCCTTTAAGTGCAATTGATACTTGATCATCCGGCACTGGACTTAAACTTTCATCTGGAATTGTATCCGTGATGATTATACTGTTGGTAGCCTTGGCTAATTCGAAATCAATTGGAACCCGTTTAACTTGATAAAACGGAGGAGTAGCGTTACGTGTCATCTTAGAACGGAACATCAATAGATCCACTCGTTGATAATCATATATATCAAACTTAGGCATACCAGTTAGACGATGTGTGATTGTACCGCTCTGAGTCATATCAACGATACACTCTTGGTAGTCGGTCACAGCACTAGCTACTAGGTTATTATTCCGGTCTATCATCTGAAGTTTAAAATAGTACGCAGCCTGTTGAGGTATAAGAATATGACCTCGATCGAGACTATCAACCAGCGTTGTATCAAGCTGAACTAACTTCTCGATTTCATCAACAAGGATGATCTTAACAGTTTGAGTGGAGTTAGCTCCATCATCTCCAACAAGATATACTTCATTGATTCCTGATAGGTCTGGCATGGAACTAAATCGAAGTGTGTTAGGTAACGTCGTCTTGAGATCCGTGGCTGATGCGGCTATATATTGAAACTGAGGAACGGGGATTCCAGCGTCGTCATGATCTACCCAGCTATGTGTACGAGGTTGCCAGTTCGTAAGACCGGCTCGATAGATACTCTCGCCATCATATTTCATTACTTCATCATCATGATTCGAATAGAATATACTGTCATTAATACTAACGCCACGTAGACGAGCTTGATCATTTATTCCATGCTCATCGAAGTAGCTTATAGGTCTCTCGTTAAGAGGAGGAGCTTCTATGGTCTTCCATCTACCAGTTACGGACATGAAGGAACGATCACTGGCGCTATCCATCATCTCGATGCTTTCATCCAATGTCACGGTATTCTCAGTGATGTCCACGCTCTTGACTTGAAATTCACGTGTGTATCCATTAACGCTGACGGTATCACCTTTAACGATATACTGGACATCCGTAAGAGGCTGAGTCGCACTTGTACGCTTGACGTTGATTGAAGCACCAGCCGGAACCAGGGTATTATCAAGAAGGTTATCCATATAGATACTAACCGGGGGATTATTTGAATCTGATTGTAATCCGGTTATGATTGGTTCATTTGTGAATAACGTTGATACTACCTGGTCATTCACTAAGAATGGTAGATCCTCGGTAGCACCTTCCTCATTCAATACGTTCATAACAAGACTATCGGAGTTGATGCTCATCATAGCACCACTCTCAGTCTCATTCGAGATATAATTTGGCAATCCATCAATCCGAATAGTTACGGAATCAGTACCTGGAGTTACCATAGTTAACTTCTCGGTAGTGAAAGTGAAGCTGGAGGTCGAACTAAAGTCAGTATTATCTCCGACAAGTTCAACACTATCTCCAAGACTAACACTTATAGCTGCACTACCGCCTGGATTAAGGAGATCAGCATCGATTATCTTCATAATAAAGACTTCGCCATTGAAATCTTGGAATGCCCAACTATTATCATTAGCTATATATGCTGTATGAAACGCAATTGCAGCCGCATTATCAACGAAATTAAAACTTATGTAGGTGGATGATCCAACTGCAAGGCTGTTGATACTCGCGGATGTTGCTGTTATATAGGTAGCACTATCGCTAACGCTCTCAACACTGAAGTTTCCATTATAATTTGATACCCCGGAACCCTCGACATTGATGGTATCATATCCTGTGGTACTCGAGTTAAGTACGATATCGTCTAGGGAGCCGAATCTATAACCAAAGTCACTTGTTATGGTAACCGTCTCATCTCCGTTATTCGTAAAAGATTCAGCTGGACTCTTCATATCAGTAATATTAGGTCCCTCAATGCCGCGATCCTTCGTTCCAACAGTACCAAAGAAAGGCCCAATCACCTTACCTTGATTTGTTCGTCGTCTCATATCACTAAAATAACTTGGTAGAGTGACTCCCTCGCCAGACTCAATCTCCGAAGCTAGAGTTCCACCGATGCCAACAACGAGTTTATTCTCCCCCTGGGAGCTATATTCTTCGAAACTATTAGTCCAACTGCCTTTAGGAACCGCATCTTGATATATAATATCAGGGTGAGGGATTCCCCACAGAGATACACTTGGAGTATCATCATCAATTACATTAGGATAATCGGTCATATCCACGGTGATTACATTGGATTTAACACTGGCTTCGGTATATACAAGTTTAAGATTCCGGCTAGTATCAATATCGAATGTCGCGGTAGCCTTCTCATCGTCCGCGCTATAGTAAATACTGTCGGGGATAACCATTATCTGGTTCCCGGAGCCATCTTGATCATAGAATCCATAGAAATTAAAGTCCGTAGAGATGCCGGTAAACTCGAGAGTTCGTCCATCACCACTTGTAAAACTAGATTCAAGGGCTCTATCTCCCGGAACATCGATAAGAACAATCTGCCCTTCGAAGGTTGATGAACCTCCTATACTACCCTCCGCATTCTCAACGGTGATTATGATATCACCGTTGTTGTCGATCGTAAATGAGTCTGGAATTACCACGCTCATCTCAGATGATGTCTTCTCCATATAGAGGAAAGGAAGTACGTGAAGATTAGGTAATCCATGAGTGGCTGCATTTATAGTCAGTGTCATAGCATCACCAACAAGTGCCTCGCTTATAGGGGCTCGATAGGTAACTACACTTAGGTCATCGATATTTTCGGTAAGTACATAGAAGTCCACATCCGTTGGACCGGCATTAATAAGAGTGACCTCGAGATTATTAACATCGGTTATCGTGATATCCTCGGGTATGATCACCTCATTGTCGAGACTCTCGGCAACGGGAGCAGCCACAACACTAGCAGCTACTTGCAATGAACCAACTCCATGAGCTACTTCAAAGGTGTCGGTTGTACCAGCTTCAATTGTCTTGCGACTATCATTCTCAAATGCAGTCCAATAATATTCTCGGGTAGTCCGATGGGTAAATACAGTTGAAGTTAAGTTGGGACTGAAGGCAGCTCCGACAGTTAGATTGGTATCATCGACAATGGATGTTACTATTTGGGACTCGCCGCCAGCATATATCACACTTCCGATATTAAGTTCGGATGTGAATAATGTCCCCATCCCCGTTACAGCTGTTCCGCTGGATACAATAGTCCCGGTGCCATCCTCGAGGATCTCCCCGTAAATAACGATTGGTGAACTTGTTGTCAACAGAAGATTGATTTCCTCGTTGAATATAAGATCAGCTTTAGGCGCATTAACATCCACCTCCTCGATACGAAGAGGTAGTATACCTTTATAGCCTTGATATCCCGTCCTCTTTTCGACGAAACCTTTACTATTAGTATCTATGTTACGCATGTCCTCGGCATAACCAGGTTGTAGGGCATTAGGCGATGACCGCTTATCAATACCCTTGCTTATGATTCGATGAGGTACAGTTTGGAATTTAGCCACGCTATCTTCTCCAATGTCTCCAGAATTTATTTGAATGCTTCACTCGGGTACTTACTTCGCGGCCTGCCCATGTGTGCTCGACCTGCTTCTCGAATTCACGGAGAGCGTTAACTTCAGCTCCCAGCTCGTATCCAAGTGAGCGACGGATTTCCGTAACTGCGTATTGGATAAGAAAATTAGTTGTTGGCTGCTGGAGATAGACTACGCAACTTCCTTTGATGTCGGTAATATAATGATCCGCCTCAAGATCAGCCGGTATGTCACCACTTATAGTGCGACCAAGTACCGTAGATCGAGTAGGAGTTTTCCGGAATGTTATCTGTTGGCCATCAATTAATTTGATTTCCGCACTTCCTATAATCTCTCCGGTCTTATTGTCAACGAAGTTAACAAATTTACCATAAGCGGAACTCGTATCCAATTGACTGCCTACGGAGTCCACGACAATGGTAGAGTCCTCGGTATCCGTCGCCGCCGTAAAGCTACTTACTTGTCCTTGACATAATCGGAGTTGATCCGGACGCCGAACATAATATATGGCGTACGTGAAGCCAGCCTGCCCAGGTTTAGGTAGGAGCTCCACGGTACGTCCACGAATACTGTAATAGATGGGACGAGTTCCGATAACATTGTTTCGATACGAAGTGGTACGGCGATAGTTCATTCGTTCCATCTCATATACAATTCCACCTTGCTTGAGCTCAACCTTCTGGAGGCGTTGCTCAAATGCATCTTCGGGTATTTGGAATGTACCATCCGGATCAACTGCAATGTCAGGAGATCTAACTATTAGTGGATCGGGGTAATGCCTCACATAGATGTCCCATGCATAACTATTTCCTCGATTGAGAGCCGCAAGGATAACATTATCACTTACGGTCTTAGTATTTGATTCTTGGAGCTGATCTCGGACCTGCTCCACTAGGTCATCAATTGTGAACAAGGGCACCTCCCTTAGCTAAACATTGCTCCGAGTCCACCCATTCCGGACTCAGCTTCTTCCTCTTCATCTACCATCTCGGATTCGGCATCCTCAACGTCCTCTTCAAGACCTTCTTCTTTCTTGGCCAACTCATCGGCTATAGCAGCCTCAAGCTCCTTTAGTTCCTCAACCTCTAGGTCAGCAAGCTTGGATTTAATTTCGTCAAGTGGAGAAGCGTCATCTTCGGGAGTCTCGTAATCCATACCTTCAAGATCAAGCTCATCACTCTCAGGTGCTTCGGGCATTTCACCCATGTCAAATTTGTCTGGCATAATATTATCCTTTCGAAAGTTATCCCCGCGCGCCGGGGGTTATATAGTTCCTAGTATAATTCCAGCAACGAATAGAAAATCTCCGCCGGAATGTTCGTGCCCGTCCGCGCAAGGCTTAAGGGCTGTATCGTTAGCTTTAAGTTGGGTACGCCATTCCGAGCACCAATCGTCGGTAGTTGGAAGTCGATCATCCGGAAAGTCCGCAAGTAACTTGGATATAGCGGCAGTATAGTCGCCTCCGATATGTTTGGTATACATAGCAAGTACAAGCGGATTATGTGGATTCTTGTCCTTGATAATCTGGAGATACCGCTTATCCCATCTTGACAATGTCCCGAGCTTCGACTTAATTACCATCTTGAGGATACTTAGATGGGTTCGATATCCCGGAGTCGTGTCATAGGTCTGTCCTAGTCGGCGGATTTCTACGTCTACTCCCGACAATCGGTAACGTGCTTCGGCCAATAGTGCAATCATAGTCGGAGTAAATAGCGTCCGGTCTATTACCCCCTCACCCATTACCCAGTTGTTAGCTTCGCCATAATCCCACAAGTCATCCAGTATATTGGGCTCGTTAAAGTGTACGGCATAGAGGATTACCCCCAACAGCATGTCCCGGCTTATTGTGGACTTGGAGTTCTCGGGGTAGCAGTCCTTGGATGGTCGGCGAAACCACTGGCCGGGTTCACCTTGAGCATCCTCAATGTCAATGCGCTCGTTACGGGCTACAGCATTGAGGGCACTAAAGAGGAGGCTGTCACAGTACTCGGTGGAGATAAACCCCGTGGGACCTAGATCCTTGTATACCCCAACCCGGTACTTTAGTACCTCAATTAGGTCCTTATCCGGGTCTTTAGTACCGGGGTTGGAGCAGGATAAGAAGACCAATATAAAGGCTAGTAGTTTTGCCATGGTTTTCTCCTCCTACGTAAATTCAACTATAGGTAGTGTAAACCTACCTGTTAGTTCTAGTTGAGATGCATTGTATGTAGGTACGTTTCCTGAGTTCCACACATTACCGTTGGCGTTATTAGAAGTGACTTTAATCCGTATGGTGGTTGTATCTCCTAATCTCCAATAGAGTATTGCATGGTCATTAGTATTGTTAGCGTTATCGTTGTACATCATAGTCCCGATAATGTTAGACGAGTTGGCATTTCCCTGATTAAAAAAACTAGTATCTATCGAGTAGTTAGCTACGAAATTAGTAGGTAGGTGGATGAAGTAATCACCACTCCCATTAGCTCCGGCTGTAGATTGTCTGTAGTTAAAAAAGAATTCAGCATCTGTTCCAACCCTGCGCCAACGGATAACACTATGTTGGACAGTTCCAAGGGTAGGTGCTGTAGTGTCTCCCCCCACTGAGAATGTCTCATCCGCAGACCATCCACTGATGGTTTGCTTAACCACCCCATAGGTGTCTGCCGTAGCAACGGGCAGGCCGCTAGATGTCATGAGATTGTCGTCGAACCAGGAGGGCCTCTCTTTTAATTCAACATCGAAAGAGAAGAATCCTCCATCTGATTGAGCACTACCACTAATTATGGTTGATTGAACTGAGAAGAATGTTCCATTATCAGCCGTTACAGTGTTCGCTATATTGTAAACCGTACTCAACTCCATATTAGTTGTGACGGGTTGCTTTTGTGTTAATTTTGGCTGAACTCCAGCAAAACTAACTGTTCCAGATATAGAGGTAGTTAGGGTGAACTTAAACTGACCAGAAGCGTTTAACCTATAGTTTCCTTGAGAGTCTCTATAAGCATAACCTGTTACTATTGGTGAATTAAACCCTGTAATAGTGCTAGTCATACCCAAAACGGAATTATCAACTACGTTTGTCCGAGTCCCCTCCAATGTCACTTGATTCGTCTTACTATTCACGATGTCGCTTATGTTTGCCATGATGTTTCCTCCTTAAACTATGTTATACGAGATACTTATAGCCTCGCCCGTACCTGTCTGTGATGTAGAAGTAAATGAGTTATCGGCGTATGCGAAATTCAAAGTACCATCAGAATTAACTATTATTCTGGTTAAGTACCCTAAACCTATACCTATCATAGAGAGGTTCCCCACAGTAGCAGTCGGTCTATACTTTTCTGGGATAAACCCAGATGAGGTTGAATAAGACGAACTAGACCCATGAGTCACAGGACCACCACTAGTAATTATAACTTGATTACCTATCTTACTAAAACGTACCGTACCATTTAATCCGTTGTCTAATACTTTAGTTTCAGTCTCCTGCTCAACGCCAATCACTGCACTAGGACTAATTGTAGTTGTTAGTTCCCAATCCGTCCCATTACTTGTGAGAATAATCAGGTCCACATCAGCGTCGTCCCACACCAATGTCGCGTCCCCACCAACGGTGTCTGCACCGTCCGGTGTAATTGTCATAGGAGTGCCATCGAAGTCACTAGCAGCGCCTCTCTTGAGGTATAATATCTCTCCATCACCGCCAATAGCAGGAAGTGTGAAAGTACCAAAAGCGCCTGTGATTATGTAGTCAGAGTCAATAATAGCTGGATTGGGATCAACTGAAGCCTCTCGTCGGGTAAGCCCTCCTCCACCCACTCCTGTCCATTCCGTTCCATTATAACGCTCAAGTTCGTTGGTATCTGAGTTATGGCGTAGTAGGTTATTAGCAGGTGTTCCTGGTCTCTGAGCGGTTGTACCACTAGGTAGGGATACCTTGGCTGTACCCGGTATTACAGGATTGTCTCGTATTGATATAGTTCGGTTTGCTGTAAGATCTCCGCCACCTGTTGTACCTGACTCATCTCCGGTCACTGTGATGGATTCATCAGCCTTAAGGTCAAGGGCTGTTTGGGTAGCTGTCGAAATGGGCTTATCTAGATCACTTGTATTGTCTACACTGCCAAGTCCTACTTGAGTGGCTGTCACACTATGGGGATTGGCCGTATCATTCTCATGAGTTGTTAGGTCTGAGTCGGTAGCCCGAGTATCAATATCGGTCTGAAGTTCCGCAAGTGCTGCATTGAGTTCTGTGCTTATAAGGTTTCCACTAGCTGCGGTAGTTATGGTGTTGTTTGCTACGACGACTGTCTTATTAGTAACGGCCTGGGCTTCGGATGAGCCTAGGATCTCGGTTACGCCGTGGGTGCTGGTATCGGCCTCATGATTTGTGAGGTTCGTGGCATTGGTACTGATATCGCTGGTGTTGGTATCGACTTGAGCATCGACCTCGTCAATGGCAGCCTGTACATCGGTGGCCGTTAATCCACTCGTGGTATTATCGTAACTGATCTCGGAGGCTTCATCTTTTGTGGCAATGGCATCGTCCACGTAGGTCTTAGTCGCCAATGCCGAGGGCACCTGGGTATCGCTAGCTCCGGCTAGTGTTGTTGATGTATTAAGTACTCCCGATTTAAGATTATCAGTTTCGAGCTCGCTGATAGTATTAGTATCGGCGTTTATATCTTTATTAGTTAGGGTCTGAGCGCCGCTTGTATTGGCAAGCTCTTGGGTAGTCGAGGCATCATTAGGGAGCTCAACGGTAGTAGCCGCGGTGTACGTGGCAATTGAACTGGGCTTGACGGTGATATCCTGATTATCCTTTTGGAAGATCAACTCAACAAGTTCTTTTACTTTTCCAAGTATATCCATTAATTTACCTTAAGGTGAAGGGGGCCGAATGGCCCCGTTGATTAAGCTAAGGCTACAGCATAAAGCTTTGACCAGCTTGATCCATCAAAGTGAAGAGTCGATTTCTCACCTGCATCGCAAGTCACGCCACCAACGGTAACGGCTGCGTCATCGGAGTTAACTACTTCAACTAATTTGTCTTCGTGAAAGACTCCGGTAGGAAGTACCAATGTAGCTGGGGATGCTATAGTTGGCACAACAACCATATCAGGTACAGTTTTCAATGTCGAGGACTCACCGGAAGCTACGGTGTAGATTTCCTTCTGTCTGAAGCTAGCTTCAATTGTAGTCTCGTATTTACTTAATTTTCGTTTATGGGAGATAACTCCCGCTCTTGTACTAAATCTCATATTACATCCTTATGTGAACACCGGGCTAAATGCCCGGCTCGGTGGTTGATTAGGTAGTGAAGTTTCGTAGTGAAAGTCCAGCGGCTGGGTGTCTCGTTAAGAGAGTCATGTAACCAAACATGAACTTCTGGATGTTAGGGCTATAGCCGTTAGCGTCGTTCTTCAAGAACATATCTTGATTTCCAACTTTAACATCTTTGAAGTCTTTCCCGTGAAGCTCACAAACACCTTGCTCTTTTCCGCCTTCAGGTAGAATCCAAACTCGGTCACCACGTACAAACTCTGTTTCCATGAAAGCCAACTGGTCATTACCATGTTGGTATCCGAATCCCTTGAATCCGCGCTTGTCATCGTTGATGGAGATTAACCTTCGGTCGGTCTCTTGAGCGTCGATAAGAGCTGTGATAGTCTCGGGACTTGACAAACACTGCTTGTACTTATAACGTCCTTGACCAACGATAGTCTTAACTTTATCCATACCTTTTTGGATAAAGCTCATATCGAAAGGAGAATCATCACAATCGTAAACAGTACCGGCAGTAGCACCTCTCATTGTGATACCGTGCATAGTACGGCCATCATTAGCGAAAAGAGATTCGAAACCAGGCATTACTTCGGTAAGGTCATTGTATTCACCGCGAGCTGTAACTGCAACAGTCAAGTCAGGTTTAGTTGGTTGATCCTTACGGTAAACGTACTCGGAACCATCGATAGCAGCAACAGCGGTTGTTACTTCACCGGAGGTAAGAGCAACGTCAGCTGCTGTGTAAGGTTTAACAGTAACGGAGTTAGTGTCTCTATCCTTCTCAACAACAAGACCGTAACTTAGAACGCCACGAACTAGGTCGGAGCCATCTTGTGCATAGAATGCGATAGCATCACCGAATTCGCAGTAACGAGCACCATCAGCCTCGCCATTGAAAGTCAACTTGATTTCATCGTTAACGCTCGGAGAAACTTCACCGGAGGCGATTGTACCGATAAGGCCAGTTCCGCCACCATGAACATCAATTGAAAGTCTTCGCTTTTGAGCGATACCTTTACTGTTGATTTCAAGAGCTAGTGGCTCAATGTACTTATGAGGAGCAGAAAGAGCTCTGTCCCAAAGATCGTATTCCAACTCGATTGTCGAGAATACTTCGTTAAATCCAGCACTCTTCTCGGAGGCTGTAACTTGCTGTGCGCTTGGGAAAGAAGCAGATGATCCTTGAGGGGACCATTGGATTGCCCTTGCACCTAATGCAGTTTGAAGCATAAAGTTTACGGAGCGAGCAGCTTCGTCACTTACTTTCTTTTTAGTTACCATTTCCCAGTCGCGAAAGTCTTCGCTGATCTGGTTTACGATTCCGTCAGTATAAACAATCTGAAGTAATTTACCTAGATTGGCAGCGGTATCTATTTGAGCCATGTCCTATTTCCTTATAGTTTAGAGT
>UEXM01001013.1_pt1 | contig 12351 bp, 8 predicted proteins | sample 1796661 | NCBI WGS metagenome assembly UEXM01 (sample SAMEA4772469, study PRJEB27181) | metagenome | reverse complement strand
CAGCTCCAGAAATTGAATTACTGGGAAGAGGCGAGGGACGTGGAGAAAACGCAAAAATCCTTATCAACAACTGGATTGCCGCCGAGTTTGAATTCAAGCGCCAGATTTCTGCGACAATGGGCACTACTGCTACCGGGACCAAACTAGACGAATCGTTGTTCACAGCGTATTTTGAGCACGTTCCGGGAACCAGGCGTCCTGAAATTTACCTCAAAGGAAAAATGGTTGCAGAAGCAGCCGCGCGCAAGCTTCTGGAAAATGCCGCAATAAGCTCTATGGAACCAAAGGAAGCCGTGTTGCTTTTGAAACAATACGCTGCCCAAAAAGGAATTCAGATTGGAGAAAACACCCAAACCCTGTTAAATTTGGTGGGGCGGCTCGAAAGGGGGGAGGAGGCCGACCAGACCATTGCGCTTCTGCGAACGGGGCTCCTTCAACGAAACAGAGTCCCGTTAAGGAACGTTGTTCAAGAATCCGACAGGGAAGCCGGAGACAAAACCAAAAATCCCGCTTTTAACATCGATGCGCCCACGGCAGAGTTTGAACGGGACATTGCCGCTGCCAGAACTCTGAATTCGAAAACGGAAGTCCGCAAAATATTTCAAGAACTTGCGGCAACAGTGTTCTCTTGCATGTTTGGCACCTTTGGAGAAAAACGCAGAATTGTTGCTCAAAAATCGGATAGCGTTACATTTCCGTCATCAGACGGTGGCAGTGTCCCGGGACAAGCTTGGCTGTCGCAGGGTGCGATTCTGTTCTGCGGGGAAGACGAGGACGTGATTGTTCCGGGGGGGGGAAAGAGTACCGATAGGCCTACCAGCCAATCCGGAGACACAGGTAACCGCCAACCCAACGACCTTCCGCCCGTGGACATTGTAGAGTCAATATTCAACTATGGCCGCATTCCGCTTTTTTCTGCTCTTCTTAACGGATTCTACGACCGCTGGATCGGAAAAGTTGCAAAAGCGGTTGACAAGAGAAAGGCCTCGTTGCTGGCGCGCGTCGAGCACGCCCGCGAGATTGATCTAAACTACAATGTTGCGACGGTAAACTACGGAACCGCGAGCACGTCAGAAACGTTTGGCACTGGAACAAACGTCACAATGCTCACAGACGCGGCATTTATCTGCGCCAGGGTTTTGAACAAGTTGTACGCAAAGGGCAAATTTGTACCACGGTATCCAAATCCCGAGACTTGGAGCCAATCGGTTGAGTATCGTCTTGATTATGGGTCCGGCGAATTAAAAGAAACCGACGTTGTAGCCAAATTTACGGCCGACTACACCACTCTTGCGAACGAAATAAAAACCGAGATTAAAAACGCATATGTTGGCCACTGCTACGTTCGCCCGGGGGACCTGGGCCGGGTGCTCTCGGCCTCGTTGGTGTTGCAGACTGAGATTAAGCGCATTATTGACAAAGCTGAAAAGAAAATTGCGGGAGAGCAGCGGTACTTCTCGCTTAAGTACTACACTGATGCAGAAACCAAGCAAACCCGCTTGTTGTTGGCGCGACGGGTGGCACGAGATGGCTCGGGCTCAGCCTTGAGCTCGAGCGACGAGTTATTTTCGGCCGAGGAAGACAATGATGGCTCGGACTCGGGCTCGGAATCGGAATCGGAATCGGAATCGGGCTCTGTTGAGTTGAAAGTTAAAGAAGCTCAAAAGAAAAAGGCGGTTGCATCCTTTTACCACAAAATATGGTCCCGCGAGCTGGGAAACCACGCCGTGGCCCAGGGCGGCGCGCGGCTTTCCGAGTCGCACATGATCGAGCCGTTCCTGGTCCGCGTCACGTCCGACTCGGATGGCGTCGTGCCCACCCTCTGCGCCTTTGACGACTGGATCGGGCCGACCGAGCAGTTTTACCGCATCGAGCAGACGTGCATCATGGAGCTCGAAAACTACTGCCACAGCCGGCCCGCTGCCAAGTACCTCAAAGGGGGCAGGAGGCTGGCTATCGACGACGTTGGCGCGTGGATCCGAACCTACGACGGCTCAATTCCGCTCACGTTCCGTGCCATCATCGCGCAGACCAAGGAATCTTTCCAGGAGCAGGCGGCGACCTGCTGCGCGATGCTGATGGAGGCGGTGCACACGCATACGGTCTACACGGACGACGCCAGGAAGGGCGGCCTGGCGCGGCAGAGGGCCTCAGAGACCACGCTCCGCACACTCTCCGAGAGGGTCTCTAAAATGCCGCAGCGCGACTTTTAAATCAACTTAAATTAGGGGATAGGAGGCGCAACCAAAATCTGAAACTGCGTGTTCTAGGAAGCGCCTTTCACCGACGATGACACCGGACCACTGGTGGAAGGCCCAATCATGGCGATATCAATTAAAGACCACAACCCCTGAAGAATCTCCGCATTCTGCTGCTTATCCTCGCCGACCTGGGCCACCACGCCCGCAACTGCTCCACCTGCGGCACCGGCAATCACCACTGGATCGCCAAGTACATCAACCACACGCTTAAGCAAGCGAGTTGCTTCGTCACGCCCCATAGGGGGTGTAGGGGGTGTCTCATCGTCACTTCCCTTCAGATAATCGCTCAAGAGCTTGCCAACCGCTGCACCTCCCGCAGCAAATTTCACCGCCCACCACCAATCGCCTCGCAAATGCGCACTGTAGACCGTTGCCAGAACCGCAAGGGTTGCCCCTTTGCCGCTGGCAATTGCAAACGATGCGACCGCCCCAATCCCAACCAAATCAATTAACTCGACTATCATTTTTTCGTCGGTGACCTTGGCTTCAAAATGATATTTTACTCTGACAAATTCCTCATCAATATTATACTTTCCGTCGGCAGATTCGACTGATACAAAGCCTGGAGTCACTTCTTCACGCCCGTTTTTGTCGTCGGGCTCGGACAGCCGCCGAGAAGTCCAGTACCGATACCTCAGTTGGCACATGGCCATATACGCATAATAGAAGAACCTTTTGTCGATATTCTCACCCGAAAACGTGGGCGATCGTTTCGACAAAACAAATTCATCCGCAACGATGATGATATTGGGGGGTCTTTCGTCATTCCCTGGGTCATTGCCCACAACGTCGATTTTGTTGATCGGCGCGTGGTAGTCGCCCTGAGGGCGACAAAGCCACCTATCGCCGTGTAAATAGCGGACGAATCTGGCCGACTCCAGTTCAGTGACTGGGGTTAGGAGGTCAGGCAATAAAACCCGTAACTTGTCACTTAAGAGGTCTTCGTAACTAAAAAAGTGCAGGACCGCAGTGTGCGTATCATCTCTGAAAAGGGCATCAAACTTGCCGATAATGTCTGGACGTCTTAGATTTCCCAAACTGGCCCCCCCTTGATTTGCAGGCACCACTTGGAAATTCTCAAAAACCCTTCGTGTAATTTTAAGCTGTTGGGTCAACAAAGTGTTATTTTCACGTTCCCCAAAAAGAGTTACGCAATTGATTCTATTAGTACCAGGACGTATATTCGCATAGGTAGTCCATTCTTCAATAAACCGCAGAAAAAGAAAATCAAGCATTTGATACACGTTTACCCCGTTGTGTACCTCAAACCCGCACTTTACATGAACATTGAAAAGAAACCGTTGGCGTTCGGGATCGTCTTCACTTCCGTCGCGTTTAAAAAAAACGCACGGGTTGTCATCGCCAGACGCAAACAGACAGTCCATCGCAAAAGAGAGGCGAGTCTTCAGGAGTGACTCAATCTCTGTCTTGAGGTTGGCCCGTGCAGAAAGAGCTTGGTTAATCGTCTCACAATACCGCGGAACACACAAATTCTTCCAAAGGGTCGCTATCCATCCTTTAATGTTTTTAAGGAGAGTGGTAACATCGGGATTGTCTCCGTATCCAGCAGCTCGCCATTCATCTGCGCACAAATTGTACCTCCGCCAATTGACAAAGACCGATTTGGTTAATGTACCATCGATCCTGTAAACTTCCATAATAACGCCTTCGTCATCCATTGCATTGGGAGTTAAAGGATACATGCAAATTTCGTTGGCAATATTCTCTGCGCACTTTCTCCTGTGTTCGTGTTGTACGTCAAAATCGTCAAAATCGTCCATCTTGGTATACGGAGCACTGATCGCATTCTCAAAATAATCGTCCAAAAAGCTGACGCTTGAATACACAAACATGAACAGAGTTGAAAACGTTTGGGATGCCCCGCCGCTCCGGATGGCCTGTAACATCCATGGCACGTTTTCTCCGCGTATTGAAATATCGCCATCAATCAAGTTGTTTATTTTTTCCACCTGTTCCAATGCCTTGCCCGTATCTTTCGTCGCAACCAATTTGGTGATATTCATTTTCTCAAGAAACTTCCATCCGCTGCAAAAGTGCATGATAAGCCCGGTGATTTGCATTGTTATCGCCGTTCGAGCCCATTTTCGTGACATGTCCGCCACAACATGAACAAACCTCGGAAAGTATGGATTTTTTGAAATATCTTTTTTTTCAATAAGAAAGCCCATGAAATCCGTAAAAATTACGGAAAGATGGTACATGATCATCGGCGAACTTTCGTGGAGCTGCCTGAGGTAAAGGGCCGTCCAACCATTTGCTCCCTGCCATTTGCTGGCGTCTTCCTTCATATCCGACAGGATTTTCTTAAACTCCTCCCCTTGGGCGCCTTTCGCTTCTTTGGCATTCGAATATGCGTTGGCCAAAAGTCCAAACGTTCCAGTAGTGACAAGGCCCAACGCAATCATGGTACCACCAAGCGGCGCCGTAGTAAACGCGCCAACTCCCAGGAAAACCATTGACATAGTAGCAGAAGCACCTGCATACCAAGATTCATTGTACAACAGTTCGCCGACCTCTTTAAAGTTGAACCGGGCTGAAAGATCAGCAAGGGGTCCAAGGGTTTCCTTTACCATACCGAACAGCGTTATCAGTGCTTTCCAAAACAAGATCCAAGTCCTGCCAAAAGAATAGTTTAACCCCACTGACACAACCGTCATTGCCAATTTTGGAAACTGCCGGTAAACAAATTGCCATCCACGGGTGTTTCCTGCGTTGTCAGCCCTGCCAGCTGCCCGTACAGAATAATCCGCACACATTTTTACTGCCATTTGAATCACCACCGCAACAGGCATCCAAAAGAGAGTGTACCCGAGACCGTAAACAACCGCGTTGGCCGTCCCAGAGGACTCGGTAAGTCTCGCGTGAAGCCGAAGCGTGCGCGCAATACTGTTGGCTTCCCCGTTCCAAACAAACAAAACCGAGTTAAATTGGACTTTGTTCCCTTGCAGCTCATTTAACAGACCGGAGAGGTCGGCCCCGGTTCTGTACGCAAAGGAGATGACCGACCCATACTGGTAGGGCCTTGCATAGTAAGAGGTCGATTCCTTGATGGAAGCGAGTTCTTCTTCCAATATCCGGTAAGTCTCTGCCGTGGGGTTTCCTTGTTTCCGACGGCGATATGCCAGCGTTGACGCACCGCCAATTGCAAGGGCTCCACCCACAATCCCAACGGTAGCACCGGATCCGACCAGGCCGCCAAGGACGGGTGCACTTCCAACCAAGACGCCAAGGGCCGCCACCGCAGCCGGAGGGCCACAGTAGAGCGCAACTCCGCCAGCAACGCTGGAAGCGAAAAACGGAACCGCATATTCCGAATCTGTCAAAATGTCCTTCAATCGCGGGAAGGGTGAGAGTTCGCTCAAGCTAAATCTAATTGCCTGAATGATCAACTTGAGCGTAGTCACAAACATGTGAAGCGCCCAAGCCGTCTCGGCCAGACCCCATGCGACATCAAAAAGGATAGAAACAAAGTCGCCGCCAGTGTCGACAGTCCAATCGTAGTATTTCGAAGGCCTCGAGGAAGTCCCCAGAGTTGCTGCGGTCACCGAGTCACTGCGAAACCTCTGGGGGGTTGCAAGAGAAACGGGGTTGCCGCTGGGTTCTTTGCGAACCGCGCGACGGCGCAGGCCGGCAAGCCAGGTTGCCACAATGTAGATGTGCTCGGCCGTCAGCTCGGACTCGCACAGATAGGCTGAAATTGTCCTGTAGAGGGTCCGAACAAGTCTCGAGGGGGACCTCCGGTCGATGCATGGCTTGGCAACCTTGGCCAGGTCCGTTTTATGTGGAAGAAGAGCCTTCTGGAGCGGGCCACTGCCGTGCTGCACGACGTAAAGCAGCAGGCCGGCCGTACACATAATCTCGTCGGTGCCAAGGCCGCGATCAAAGAACATGGCCATCTTTTGGTCAATAAGTGGGCCGGTCGAGACGCCGCTCGCAAGCGTCCCGTCGCGCTTAAACCCAAACGCGGACTGAAGGCACCAGTCAATCGAGCCTTCGGGAATGGCAGAGTCGGGATGCACCGCACTGTAGCACGACGCAAAAAGATCAGAATTCACAAGGTCGAGAAACGCACGATCAAACGGACCCGCTCCCGAAGAGCCACCGCCAATCAGATCGGTGGCAGTATCAAGAAACGCCAGCATTTTCGCCTCGGAAAGCCTCGTGTCGGTAGAACCCGCCAGAATATCGTACGAAAGTGCGGTATCGAAGAAAAAATGCGCGTTAAAGACGAGCGTGCGAAGAGTGTGGTCGGGGGTCTTGGGCGATTGCAGCCCGAGACGGAGGTCTCCAAGCCGCCGGAGGGCGTTGCACCGGAACTGCGGATGAACATAGCCGTTGAGAGGCGATCCTGAGAGCGGCGATGGCAACTTTTGCCGCCGACACACGCGTTTGATCGTGGCACGAAAGACAGTTTCCGGCTGAAACGCCGGAAAACCGGCGCCTCGGATGATTTTGGCCGCAATCCGGGCCCAGTCGGTCGATTTCGACGGAATTTTGGGGAGCGGATCGCCGAAAAGGGCGCCGTGGACGTCTCTGGCGTCGGATGCGGTAAAGTCCAGGTCCTCTAGCACCCCGCGGAGGTCGTCGCGGTCCAACAGTGGACGGAAAAACCGGGCAAAAAGCGAGGGAACCATGGTGGCGTCGCTCGCGCTCGAGAACTGGGGACCGGAGTTGAGGACCGGCGTGAGGGGTTCGCACCCGGAAAGGTCGTCGACGCCGCGCGAGACGTTCTCCCGAAGCGACACGCGGACAAGTTTGGCGCCGAGGACCCACAGGGGCCACTCGACATCGGCAGAGTCAGAGTCGGCATAGCCGGAACTCCACTTCCCAAACGCGCGCACGGCTTCTTCCTCGTCCGAAAACGGGGTTCTGACCAGCCGGACAGCCGAACAAAATTTGGCTTTTCGCCTTTCCTCCATTCTTGGAGACGGCTGACAGTACCAGAGGGAGGCCAGAAGCCTTATATCAGCCGATAGAAATGGCGATTGTTTCCATGGACAGCCATATAAACTGCGCAATGGCCAAGGACCAACCGGAAGATGTTGTTGGACTGGACGGCCCAGTCGGGTTCACCCGTCGCAACGGCCGGGATCACGGAATCGCGGGAAAATGGGATGGATCTGAAATCGCTGTTGGGTGAGCTCAATAAGAAAAAGTCTAAAATTTACCAAACAAAAGACTTTATGGAACCGCGTGGGTATTTGGTTGGCAAGGCAGACCAATTCATCGACAACAATCCCAATAATGGATTTGCGCCTAATATAGACCACCACGATGATGGACTTATAGGGTGGCATTTTACACGGAGGGGATGGCCAATTTGGACACGAAAACCCTATGACCATTTGCTCCCATCCGGGTTTAGCTCAACAGACACGACAGAGCTTGCAGAGGCGGCAGACGCATCGAACGTCCCCGGGTGGTACAAAAATCCGGTCTATGACTGCGTGGGGGTGCCACTGGAACTTGGAGTTGCAACCGATCAAACTTCCTATGACGCCATTCTTGCTTCAGAAATGGATGTTGATACGTCGGCGAACGGGGGATTTTCCCCAAGCTTTAGAAATATTGAATCCAAACTAGACCGTGAAATGACGTCACAACACGGAAAACCCCAAAAAATAATTGATTGGATTGAAACCCAACTGCGTTTGAATGCCACAGACATTCCACCCCAAATGAGGCGTGTAATCACCAATAAAGGAACTCGTTGGAAACAAGCTGCACAAAGACAAGCTAACCGGCTAGAAAACAATGGACCCAGACGGAACGAATTTCAAAGTTTGGCAGTTGCTTTTGATCACCTCGTCGTTGCAGCAAAACAACAGGAAAAGGCTGCCGAACAGGCAGAGAAAGATAGACGGAAAACGGCGGAGGAAACCGCGCAGGAAGCGGCCGAAGCGGCGGAGAGAGGGATTCTCCCAGCCCTGACGAAATTGTTTGCTAAAATAGCAGCACCAAAAAACAACGAAACAGTTCGAGTCATATTTTCAAACAACTCGGACGAAGCAGTCGAAAACTTCCATTATTCCATGAGGGGTTCTACAATTACGAAGACCAACTCGCTACCCCGCTTAAACAAAACCGACTATGTTTTTTTGTTTGGAACCGAGTTTGGACAGTACACTCGCGACGTCATCACCTGGGAAACCCATAATGGAGCTGGATCATACTGGTTTCCAAAACCGACCGTGTCCGACGCCATTTCCAAACCAGAAAAAGCGTACACAAAAACCACAAGACCCCGTCTGATGGAATGGCTGGGGCAGCCAACAACGGAACAGAGAGAGTCGGGGTCGGCCAACCAGGACCTCTCGGGGATTCTTGGATGGGTTGCAGATATATTTGTTTCCCCTTCAGCTGCACGGTTTGGAAAAAAAGTGGTGGATTATGCAGTGAAGCAAGCGGAAGAGAAATCGAGTTCGGCCCAGGCGCCGACACCGCCACCGATAACCAAAGACCGTCTAGCCGAGCTGCTCCGAGGCACAAACCCAGACGCCATATTCTATGTGGGATCATAGATTCCGGAACCAATTTTGCGGCAACCGAACTTATACAAGCTTGCTCAAGAACATCCCATATGAATATGCCAATTATCGGTGGCCACATATTTAATTTTTCGCTATTTAAATCAAAAGCCACACCAAGAGACACAGGCAACTAAGAAGGGCCGAATCCCCCCCACCAAATGGATGCCCGTCCCCAAGAACCAATAAAGACACCAGAACGTCACAAACGGAGAAGGGCGCGGTTTGCACCCTCAGCCAGAGTCCGCATGGCACTTGCGGAACAGTGGCTCTCGGAACGGCCGGTCGGCTGTGCCATTGCCGCAATGGCCGACCTCGTGTCACAAACGAATTCAGAAACCATGCGGCTGTACCACATCTGGAGAAATTCACCGGGCGTTGCCCGTATCTCTTACTCAATGTTTGAAAAAATTTTAACGACAATGATTTCGCCAGCACATTCCACCACGGAAACAGAATGGACCCTAGACGTATGGCTCCCAAAACAGGCCCCATACGACCTTTTGCCCATATGGTCTTTCAACGGCGGATCCGCAGTTTGACCCGGGAAGCTTAGCCTTGGAGAGGAATGTAACCGCCACCCCCGTCGCCGTCGGCGTCGTTCACCCAGAAGTAGAAAAGAGCAAGATACGAAAAACAAAAAGGCCCAAGCGCGTCGCTCGGGCTGGACGTGGACGCAAGAATAGCCGAAACCCCAGTCAGCAAGAGCGGAGTCCCAACCTCAACCGCCGTGTCTACCCCCCTTTGCACATGTTGGGGAAAATACTCATCCGAAAACGCATACCGCAGGATCACGCTTAATACAAAAAGCGAACTCACCGTTAGGTACACGGCGTGGAGACCAGGATCCCGCTCAACTACCGGAATCCCAAGAAGGATGCCAACAATGGCAGGGGCGGTCCCAAAGGCCACAGTTTCCACAAGCTTTGCTTTGAATTCTCGGACGGCCAAAGGCGCCGACGACGACCCCACAAAAACCCGGTACACATGCGAGAGCACAGCAGTGCCGGCAAGCAGCGAGAACACCAGGATCTCGGCAAGCATCCGGCTGGATCGCAGAGAGACGCCCGCAGTCTGCCGGGTGGGGGGAACCAGGGACGACCGCTCGGAGAGAGACGCCCGCTACAAGTTTAAACACCCAGCCTATATACAGTTCGCATCTAAGCCAGTAAACCATGACCCCGCCGGAAACCCTCGCCCAGCCGGTTGTTTGGAGTGACCTCTTATTTCTTCTCCCGGCTGCAACATCGCAACTCAAGATTCCAATCGGCGGTCTGGCTGTCGTCGTCGATGGACCGGCAATCCGCGCTCTCGCTCGCAAACCCACGTCTTGTTGTTGACATCCGCACGGCCAGAACCGCTAACCTCGCGCTGAAAAAAAAAATTGCCGCAGAAAAATATGCAAAAAACGCAGAGGAAAAGGCAAACACAGGTTCAACTCCAACCGGCCTCGGGTTCTCGGTCTTGAGGATCGGAAGCGCGCTTGGCGGTCACACCGCGCCAGACGCCAGCAACAGACAACCCTCTCCCGGGGGCGCGGGCGCCGCCGGGCAAACCTCGGCGGTCGAATTCCTCTGACCCGCCGCAATGGCCGCAGACCCGACAGAAGAGTTTGGGATCAACCGACTCGACGCCCTGATCGCAGACGACCCAACATCAGAATCGTGGTCATTTTCAGCCCACGAGCGGGGAGCCCTCCACGAGGCAGAGCGCGTCATGACACTGGAAGGCGCCGCAGAAGAAGCCATTGTGGCAGCAAAACGGGGGCCACGCTCTATCGTTTCCATTCGCCAAAAGTCGGCCCCCTCTCACGCCGAGACGTCATGCCCAGGAACAGAGGAACTTTGTCGTTTCGTTCGCCTTTTGAACGTTATCAACACCCGTGTGAGAGGGAGCACAGATGTTTGGGGCATAAAGTCGGTCAACCCCTTTTTGACTCCCATCCCATCCCCATGCGCCCTCGCAGTGTCCTTGGGCAAATCAGCCTTTTGAGGTCAATGATTCAATACTCCGCGAATTGGTTTCAAATCATCTGAATCTTATTGTTGGCAAGGATAATAATTCGCGCTACGGACCTCGGCTCAGGGCAATCGTGGGGGCCGACCTCACAGCTAGCAACATCTGTTGGATAACCAATCGTGAGAGAGAGCACAGAGGGTTGGGGCATAGAGTCGGCCAGCCCCTTTTTTGATGCCCATCCTATTCCCATGCGCCCCGCAGGCCAGCAGGGCAAGACAACAACGTTGAGCAAGTTCATAGCGGCCTTGGCCATCGGCTCCATAGCCGGAGGAAACCTTTTGTTCGTTTACAGCACAGGTAGCACAGAAGTTTGGGGAATAGAGTCGGCCAATCCCCTTTTTGACTTCCATCCCATTCCCATGCGCCCCGCAGGCTTGGATCGTGCGCAGGAAGTAGTAAAAGCAAGGTAGGCACGCTACAGGACAAGGCCCGGTCTCCCCCGTCAGCCAGGCACTGGCTGACTCCGCCCCACCGCTCACCGTTTCCAGCCGAGCGGTGATTGACTGGCTCCGAACCACAACCCTCGTGCAAGAGGCGGGGTACAGCAAAGTCAAGATTGTACGCGACAACGAAAGGATGTACGCAATCCAGAACCCGATTTCAGGCGTCAACACCGTCGCCGCACGGCCTCGGACGGTGGAGTCGTGTAGAGGGGACAACCCCTGGGCCGGTGGTGACCCGATTCTCCTCCCAAACCGCGGGCTTTAATCGTCGTTGACCACATCTCCCACTAACTCTCCCCCCGCAGGCCGTTGTCGTCGACGAAATTGCCTTCTGTAAGAAAGACTGGTATTACCGTTTTCTTCAACCCCTGACCCAGGTTCGCGAGCGGAGATTCAGTTTTATAAGTGAGGACACTGGGGTCCGAAACACAGAGTCGGCCAAGACCCCCTTTTGACTCCCCTCCCACCGCCATACCATGCACCCCGCAGCAACGCCCGCCCTCGAGGGCACGTGGTTCAACGATGTGGTGGCCATGATCAAGCAAGCGAACCGAGACGGGGACACACATTTCAAATATATCACACACACCCTCGCATGCACAGAGTGCATAGACGCAGGGGTCCCCCAAAAATGCATTCACAACCTGGGAAACCTGCCCCCGTGGAAATCAATCTGCAAACTCGCACAGATCCGCAGACTGTACCCCAAAAAGCTCCAGAGGGAATTCGAAACAGAGGTCCTCGGCTGCGGCGAGGAGGGCAGCGAGTCGTACATCAACGGAGCACTTCTCGACGCCTTGCGAGATAAACCCAGGTTTGTTCTCGGCGAACGCGAAACATTCTCGGAAATATGGGTCGGCGTCGACCCGCTCTCTCACGGAAGGTCGGAAATGGGCCTCTGTGCCCTGGGGTACTCAGCCCACGGAGAAAAGGTGATCATCGGCATCGCCGCAGTCCCGACGGTTCGCCCAATGCTCGTGGAGGTCAAGGTCGGGCGCCACCGGCCAAGGCCCAGTCTAGGTGCGCCTGCCAAGGCCCGGCTGCTGACACCGCCCCATTGCCCGCCCCACCCAGCCCGCC
>UEXM01002652.1_pt1 | contig 12360 bp, 15 predicted proteins | sample 1796661 | NCBI WGS metagenome assembly UEXM01 (sample SAMEA4772469, study PRJEB27181) | metagenome | reverse complement strand
TTTATTTATACCTACATTAAATGCAGGATATATTTATGAAGCAAATCAATCTCTTATTGATTTAAAAACAAACTATATAGCTACTTCCCACAATCTAGGTGTTGGAGATGATCGGGTTTCAAGTGCGTTTAACTTAGACTTTACATTTACGTTTTATGGAGAAGATTTTACATCTGCTCGAATGGCAACAAATGGTTGCTTGCATTTTAAAACTTCAGGAAGTTATTGTAATGATTACACACCTGATCCATTAGCGGGACAACACACTTATACGCTTTATCCTTTTTGGACTGACTTAATAAGAGACAATGGTTCTAGCGTATTGGCTAGGAATTTTACAGATAAAGCTGTTTTTGGGTGGTACAACCTACGAGAATACAACCGCAGTGGTTCTGACAATAGTTTTGAAGTAATACTTTGGAAGTCTGATGATAGCTTTGAGTTTCGTTATGGCGGTTTAAACATCATTAATCACGATGTATTGATTGGCGAACAAGGAAGCTCAAGCGAGTCTTATACTTATTTGTACCACGATGAATGTAGCACAGGATCAACAAATGTTGCAGGCACTTGTGTTAATACAAATTGGAACGACACTTCTTTTAATACTTTGTTAGAAAGTGGGGGTAGCTTGTATGGTGTTGGCTCTGGAAACGGATTGGATTGTAGTAATCCTTTAAACGATACCGCATGTACTGGCTATCAAGCAGCTTTTTTAAATCAACAATGTGATTTAGATGGATTGTATTCTACTCAATGTCCTAACTATTGGGATGATTTGTTTGATTATGAATGCTCGTTGGATGCACAATATTCGCCAACTTGTGCTGGGTATATGGTCGAAACATTTGTTGAAGATACCTATTATCAAGACGATATGTATGGGTATGATGAAAACCAAAACGATCAGTATGGATATTATGATCCTTTTGAAGAAGAAGATTATTACTTTGAAGAAAACACTATATACACTACTGAGCTACAGGGGATAGATCATTATGAAGATGAGTTTTATTTTGAGGAATCTTATTACGAAGAAGAGCTTTATTACGAAGAAACACTTTATTTTGAAGAAGAATACCTTGAGCCTTTTGTAGAAGAATTTGATGTATTGCCCGAAGAAATCTTTATTCCATTAAGTTATATTGAAGAAGAGCCTTATATAGAACAGATATATGAAGAAATATTGTTGGTAGAAGAATACTATCAAACAGATTACGATCTTCCTGTTTTAGAAAATATTTTATTAGATCATTTTGAACATCAAGAATTGATTGAAGAATATATTGATGAAGAGCCTGTAGCGTTTTTAGAATTTGAAAGTATAGAAGAGCTGGAGGAATGGATTGAACACGAAGATAGCGAAGAAATATTGGAAGAGCTTGCAGATTTATCTGAGGAGGAAAATAGAGACTTGGATGATTCGGAGACAACTGAGCAAGAGATACAAGACCGAGAAGAAAATATCGAACTTGTTGTCACGCAGAACGAAGATAAAAAAGACAACAAAAAAGCAGAACAATTAAATGTTGTAGCAGACTCTATTAGGGCGGCAAGCAATAGTGTAAGCGGTACAACTGCTGGAACGTCTGCACAAGCCACTGGTACATCTATATCATCAGGAGGCTCTTACGCTTCTTCTGTGGCTTCTGGTGGCGTTTCTAATACAACAAGTACAGCAGTGGCTAGTTCTTCTTCAGGAGGCGGTATAAGCACCAGTAATTCGCCTAGTATATCTGCACAAGTTGCAAGTTCTGCAATACAAACTCAACAGGTTTTATCAATGAGTTCTAGCAATGTTGCAGTAGGTGGTAATAATACTGCTGTTGGCGAAAGTGGATCAAACGCTATGGGTAGCAATAATACCGCAGTTGGCAGTTCAACAGTTGTTGCTTCTAACACATCAACAAATACAGGAGCTTCAGGAAATACTACTGGCTCACAAAACGTAGCAGTTGGGCAAAGTGATGCAAATACTAGTGGTTCACAAAATACAGCAGTAGGTTCAATGGAGTTAGAAATTAATACAGCTATGTCTGAAATGCCTACTTCTGAAGCCGATTTAATTGCCGATCAAATTGTTGCTCAAAATATAGAAGATCAACAAGAACAGCTAGAACAACAACAACAAGAAACAGGTGAGTATGCAGATGAGTCTCAATTGATTGCATACATGGGGTATGTTCAAGGATTTAATGACTATACTCAAGTTCAAATACCAGAACTTCCAACTTGGTATGAGGCAAAAGACATTTATGCTAATGTATCTATACCAGATAATAATTCTGCATTTATGGGAATGTATGCAGAAAGTTTAAGCAACGCAAATAAATTAATAAATATGCAACCGAGATTATAAAATGGCTAAAGGCGTAAAACATTATTTAAAAGATGGAACAGTTTGGAAAGGTGCTTATCATAAAATGCCTAACGGACACTTACATACAAACAAAACACATACAAAAACTAGTCAGCGTGTTCATCACTATGGCGGGTTAAGCAAGAAAGCCAAGAAAAAAGCAATGTCGCAACGAGGAAAGTAGTGGCACAAGCAAAAAGAAAAAGAGCTAAACCCATACGAAGAACCACAGGAAAAGGTGGTAATTATCGTAAAACAAAAGCTGGAGCAGGAATGACTAAGAAAGGTGTAAAAGCCTATCGTAGAAAAAATCCCGGCAGTAAATTAAAGACAGCAGTAACAGGCAAGGTTAAAAAAGGAAGTAAAGCCGCTAAGAGAAGAAAGTCTTATTGTGCAAGATCAGCAGGACAAAAAAGAAAAAGTTCAGCTAAAACAAGAAATAATCCTAATTCAAGAATTAACCAAGCAAGAAGAAGATGGAAGTGTTGAAATGCCAAAAAAGAAAACAACTAGAAAAAAGAAATCTACTGTAAATAAAGCAGGTAATTATACTAAACCAACTATGCGTAAGAGATTGTTTAGTAGAATTAAGTCTGGAACAAAAGGTGGTAAAGCGGGTCAATGGTCTGCTAGAAAAGCACAGATGCTTGCAAAGGCTTATAAAAAAGCAGGCGGAGGATATCGTTAATGGCACTTGCAAAGTCTCAACAGTCTTTAAAAAAATGGACTAAACAAAAATGGAGAACAAAATCTGGCAAAAAATCTGCTGATACTGGAGAAAGATATTTACCAGAAAGTGCTATAAAGTCTTTAAGTTCTTCTGAATATGCTGCTACTACTCGTAAAAAACGAAAAGATACTAAAAAAGGTAAACAGTTTTCTAAACAACCTAAAAAGATTGCTAAAAAAGTAAGACCACATAGAAAAGCTAAAGGTGGTTTTATTGCAAAAGGATGTGGTGCAGTAATGCCAGATCGTAGAAAAGTTACTAAAATTTTATAGGAAAGTATATGGATTGGTTTCAAAATAAAACAACTCAACTTATAGCTCTTGCTGGTATTGTTAGCACATTAGCTGGATTTGGTTATACAGGTGCAACATATGTTAATCGTATAGAAAATCTTGAATCTAAAATGACACGATATATCAATGAGATTGATGCGCTTGGAGATCAAGTTACGGCATTGGACAAAAATGTAGTTGCTGTTGGCGAACAAATTAAATCGTTAAATGTTGAGACACAAGATTTAAGTCCAATTAAAAATGACATTGTTGCCATGCAAACAAGCATTGCAGGAATAAACTCAAGCATTGATTCTATGTATGATGACGTTCAGAGTTTAAAAAACAAAAACGATAACCCATTGGCAAATTGATATGAGTGAGGAAGAACATTACTCAAGCAGTAGATTTGGTGGAGATATGTCTCGAAATGAAGTTGAGATGGACTTATCTAAGTTTATGGAAATGCTTCAAGAAAATGCTTCACTTAAAGATCGAATCAGAGAACTTGAAGATAAGAAAAATGATAACCCTTATCAAAAGTTTATTTTCGTAGCACAAGCAATAGACAGTTGGAGAATTATACCTAGAGCTTTTTTAGCGGTGTATATGTATCTATTGTATTTCACAACATTTTGGTTCATGGGCTTGCCTAATCCTAGTTTTGAACAATCGGGTTTAATTTCAATTGTTGTGGGTGCTGGAGCAGCTTGGTTTGGACTCTATACCAATAGCCATAAAAAAACATAAAATAATAAGGAAATAATATGTTGTATGCAAAAAAAATAGGATTAACAACTTGGTTTAAAACAAAGTTTCTTGGTTATGAAGAAAAAAAAGTTCGTGCTAGAGATGAAGATGGTAAGTATGTAGGTGATGACGAATCAACGCCTGATGTAAACGAAGCATATAAAACTGTTGCAGTAAAACCTAAAAAGTAAAACTCAATTATGGGTTTTCCTTTTGAAATTATAACTATGCTTGGCTCTACTCTTTTGAGTAGTTTGTTAAGTATATGGTCACAAAGCAGAAAAGCTAAAGAAGAACAACAAAAACTTCTTATAACAAGAGGTGAGTTTGATATGAAGGCTAGAAAACAGTCTTTAGATCATGGGTTAAAAGACAAAGGCTTTGCTTGGACACGAAGAATAATAGCGTTGACCGCTATTTTTGCAATTGTTTTATTGCCAAAATTAGTAGCAGTATTTTATCCAATGGTTGCTGTAACAGTTGGATATACAAATTGGAATCCGGGTTTTTGGTTTTTTAGAGATGGGAGAGAAGTCTTTGAATGGATTACTTTTCAAGGATTAGTTATAACACAGCTAGATACAAATTTAGTATCAGCTATAATTGGAATGTACTTTGGCGGAAGTCTGGTAAAGAAATAATATGGCATTACTAAAATATATTTTTAAAGCAGGAATAGATAAAGAAGGAACTTCTTATACTAATGAGTTTGGGTGGTATGACTCTGATAAAATTCGTTTTCGCTCTGGTCATGCAGAAAAAATAGGTGGCTGGGCTAAATATTCAAGCTCTACTTTTTTAGGAACTGCACGATCTTTGTATAATTATGGTGCTTCTAGTGGAACTAACTATATTGGCATTGGAACACATCTTAAATTTTATATAGCAGATGGTACAACCTATAATGATATTACACCCATAAGAGCTACAACCTCTGCTGGCGATGTAACTTTTTCTGCAACAAATGGTGATGCAACAATTACTGTAGCTGATACAGCACACGGCGCAGTACAAAATGATTTTGTAACATTTAGTGGTGCCGCTACTTTAGGTGGGTTAATTACTGCTAGTGTTTTAAATCAAGAGTATCAAATAGCAACAATTGTAAACGCAAATAGCTACACGATTGAAGCGAAAGACACTGATGGCGCAACCGTTACAGCAAATGCAAGTGACTCTGGTAATGGTGGATCAAGCGTTGTTGGTGCTTATCAAATTAATGTAGGACTAGATGATTATGTTTCTTCTACAGGTTGGAGTGTTGGACCTTGGGGTAGTGGAACATTTGGTTCTGCGGCATCTTTAGATGATACAAATCAACTAAGACAATTTAGCCAAGATAACTTTGGTGATGATTTAGTTTTTAATCCAAGAGCAGGCGGTATTTTTTATTGGGATCAAAGTTCTGGAACAAGTACAAGAGCAGTAAATTTTACATCTTTATCAGGAGCATCTGACGTACCAACAAAAGCATTGCAAATAATGGTGTCTGATGTAGATCGTCACATTATTTGTTTTGGCTCTAATGCTATAGGTTCTTCTTCTTTAGACCCTTTATTGGTTAGGTGGTCAGACCAAGAGTCTGCTATTGATTGGACACCTTCATCTACTAATTCAGCAGGCGGAGTAAAGATAAGTAGTGGCAGTAAAATTGTAGGTGCATTAAGAACTCGACAGGAAATTATTATATGGACTGATTCAGCTATGCATTCAATGAGATTTGTTGGTGCTCCATTTATATTTTCGTTCAATGAATTAAAAGCAGGCGTATCAATGATTTCACCAAATGCTGCTGTTAATGCTAATGGTATTGTTTACTTTATGGATCGAGGAAGTTTCTTTACTTATTCGGGTCAAGTTAGTCCATTGCCATGTGCAGTAAGAGATTATATTTATGGGGACATAAATTTATCTCAAGCGTACAAGGTATTTGGCACTGCTAATATAGACTTTAATGAAGTGATGTGGTTTTATCCATCATCAGGATCAGAAGAAATAGATCGTTATGTAATCTATAATTACATTGAGGATATATGGTCTGTAGGCACAATGGTTAGAACAGCTTGGATTGAAGCACATTTAGAAAACAACCCAATTGCGGCTGGTAAATCAGGAACTGACTCTAATTATTTATATAACCAAGAGTTTGGTCATGATGATGATGGAAGTGCTATGACAGCATATATTGAAACCGCAGACTTTGATATTGAAGATGGAAACAACTTTATGTTGGTATCAAGGGTTATACCAGATATACAGTTTAGAGATGCTGATACTGGTAATGATTTAGATGTTTTTATTAAAGGAAGAAACTATCCGGGTGACAGTTTATCAACCTTGTCTACCTCTTCTGTAAGCAGTTCAACCCAACAAGCATTTGTAAGGTGTCGATCAAGACAAGCAGTATTAAGATTTGAAAGCACTGGAACAGGGTATGGCTGGAGACTGGGACATTTTAGATTAGACACTAGATTAGATGGGAGACAATAATGGCTGAGAAAACATCAATACCTTTACCTGTTGCTCCTACAGAATACTCAAATATTGACCAGTCAATATTAAGATCAACTATTGAAGGTGCAATACTTGATATAAATAATGACATTGGAAATGCAAACAGATTACAAAACAAACCTTCTTCTTTGTCTGTAAGAAGGCATCAGTTTTTATTAATGGGAGCATCTGGTGGCTGATACCTTAAAAGTATTAGGACAGGTTGATCCATCAGCAACTACCACTACGACTTTATATACTGTTCCTGATAAAACAATGACCACAATTAGTTCTATTGTGGCAGCAAACAGAACAGGTTCTGCTATAACATTTAGATTAAGCGTTCATGTTGCTGGAGCAGGAGCTGATGATAAACAATATTTATACTATGACAAATCAGTTGCGGCTAATGATTCCCTAACAATTGTAATAGGTATAACACTTAATCAGACAGATGTTTTAAAGGTCTACACAAGTGCTGTAGATATGAGTTTTAATGTATTTGGTTGCGAAACCACTAACGACTAGGAGAGTAAATTGGCACAAAGATATTTAGGTTCGCCAAACGAAGAATTAGATTTAATGTTCGCTGAACTTGAGTCTATTGATAGAACCACAAAAGAAGGAAGAAGAGCATACAATGCATTGTCTCGTAAAATAAGACGAGCCAGAGGAAGTCGTATGTTTTCTGGATTAAAAGGATTGCTTTCTCGTAAGTACCCTGTACCAGCAGGTGCTTCAGGAGCGGCATCAACTATGGGGTTTGCTGGCGTACCAGAAATTCCATTTACTATGGGAACATCTTTGGGTTTGGGCACTACTGCACAAACACAACCACAACCACAAATACCTATAGAAGAAATTTTAGTTAGTGCAAGCAAAAGAGAAGTGCCTGAAGCAAAGCCTCAGTTTGATGTTTCCTCTAAACTAGGTCGCAATCAATTAAGAAGTTTGCAAAAAAGAGCAAGAAGAATGAGAGAGACTCCAGATGCATACGAAAGAAACCCTGATTATGCAATAGAGTTTTTGCCTGATTATTTAAGAAATCAATATAGAGATGAGCTTATGCAATTAGCAGGAAGATACAACGAAGGAAAAACAATTGAGCAATTAATTAAAGATAAAAAACAACAAGAACAATCAGATGAAAGATTAGAAAAGTTTTTTGAGGCTTATGAGAAAAATCCAGATTCATTCAGTAAAGATATGATTGAATACATGAAAGAAAACGAACCAGAAAAAAAAGCAGGTGGTGGACAACTAATGGGTCAAGCACAACAGCTTGCTAATGCAGGTCGTGGTGATGACACAATGCTTATGCACGTTACACCTGATGAGGTTGCAGGAATTGCATCTCTTGCACCGGGCTTAATGACTACTAATCCACAAACAGGATTGCCTGAAGCTGGTTTATTTAGAGATATACTAGGGTTTGGATTACCTTTCTTGCTTCCAATGTTAATGCCGGGCTTAGGAGCAGTAACAGCAGGCATGATTGGTGGAGCAGGTGGTTCCGCACTAAGGGGTGGTGATTTCAAAGATATATTGCTTGGTGGAGCAACTGGTGCTTTAGGCGGTAAGTTTACAGAAAATCTAGCTCAAACAGGTGCAAAAACCGCAGGTCTTACAGAAAATCTAGCTTCAACGGCTGTTGATTCAACTGCATCAATTCCAACACAAGCTCTTGCAAATGCTGAAAAATTAGGTTCTGTATTAACTCCTGATCAATTAGTAAATGTTGAAAATCTAACTAAGGGCGGTATGGATATTGGTAACGCTTTGTCAACAATGGATTTGCCCGCAGCTCAAATGGCTAATATTAATCAAGCATTTACACCTGCATCTCAATCACTTTCTAATATGGGTGGCACAGGTGAAATTTTTGGAAATGTTAAATCTGCTGGTCTTGGCGGATTGCAAAATCAACTAATGTCTTTAGAAGGTTTGGGTTTAATTGGAGGAACAGGATTGCAAGCTACTAGAGATGCAGAAAGAAGATATCAAGATATTCTTGAAAACATGAAAAGAGAAGAAGAAGAAAGAGATGCAGAGCTTTATCGTATGTATCCTGAAAACATACCTTACTATGCTAGAGAAGGCGGATCACTATACAAGAAACGATACCTTGATGGAGACTATAGCTAATGGCTAGAAGAAATAACACAATGATGTTTGATGGGGAAATTATAGATGTTGCTCAACCTAATCAAAGACCTGAAATGATGTATATATCAGAACCTTCACCTTTTGTTGAAGAAATGACTTTTGGTCGTGGCGGAGCATCTAATTTAAACTTTCGAGGAAATCAAGGAGGAAGAGGAATTTCTTTACCTTCACAACCTTATTCAAGAATGGCTCCTAATCGTTCTACAATGATGAGTCCATATGATAACTATGATTATGGTGGTTATAACTCTGGATTTACAAATTTTAATAATCCAAATATAGTTCCAACACAAGCAAGAGTTCCACAAGCACCACCTGTTGGATATAGACCCGGTATTGATCCTGAGTTTAATTATTTTCCAACATTAAATCCTCCTGCTTCAACAATTGGACAATACCCATATGGAATAACGCCACCTACTATGCCTCCTATAAATTTTGGTGGTATTGGTGGTATTGGTGGTTTGCCGGGATTAGAAGGTTTACTTAGTGGAGTAAATATTGGTGATACAACTGCTGGTGGGCTTGATATATCAAACTTATTTCAAAACCAAAACACATTTCAGCAACCTGTAATAGATTATGATCTTTTAGCCAGTAAAATAAATGTTCCTGATTTTGATGAATCTCAGTTTCAAATGCCTGATTTTCAAATGCCTGATTACTCTGATCAGTTTCAGTCTTTGCAACAAGGATTAGGCGGATTAACAGATCAGTTTAGTAATTTTCAAATGCCAACATACGAGGTTCCTGACTTTGATTATAATCAGTTAGCGAGCAATCTTGCTGGACAAATTAACTTTCCTACTTATGATGTGCCTGATTATTCTGGTCAGTTTCAAGGATTGCAACAAGGCATTGGTAATTTGACTGATATATTTGGAAACTTTCAAATGCCAACATATGAAACCCCCGATTACGGTCAACAATTTTCTGATTTGTCTGGTCAGCTAAGCGGATTAAGTAATATGTTTGGTAATTTCCAAATGCCTACTTATGAAACCCCTAACTATTCACAACAGTTTTCTGATTTGTCTGGTCAATTAAGTGGATTAGGTACACAACTAGGAGGATTACAATCTTTATTACAAGGATTAAACACTCCACAAGTTGATAATACTTTTGATAATCAATTAACTTTTGCTGAAGGTGGAGACATTCGGTATCAAGAGGGTCAAGGCATTGCTGGATTAGATGATGGCATGATGACTGAAGGAAATGAACAGCTTATACAAGCAGCAATTATGGTTATTCAAGGAATGGCTCCAGACCAAGAAACAGCAGATGCTGTTATTAATCAGTTTATTGGACTTTATGGACAGGAAGCCTTTATGTCTTTAAGAGAACAAGTATTAAATCCTGATGGTCAAACACAAACACAAGGAATGATAGAGGGTTTTGGCGGTGGAATGGATGACTTTGTTCAAGGCGTTGCTGGAAATCAAAATAGAATAGCAGCATCACCGGGTGAATATATAGTGCCAGCAGATGTGGTTTCTCAATTAGGGGATGGCAATTCTGAAGAGGGCTCAAGAAAACTAGATGGAATGTTAGACAGAACTCGTATGGCTAAAACAGGAACAATAAAACAAGCAGAACCCATTGATAGTAGACAGGTAATGCCAGTATGAATCAACCTGCTTTAAAACATGAGCTAGAGTGGTCAATGGTTCACCCAGAAATATTAGATAAATGCTGGGATGAGTGTGCAAAACTATTAAGAAGGTCAGTTAAAAGAAGCGGTGGTCGTGTTACCATTGATGATGTCTATAGGGACATTGACTCTGGTCGTTGTCAAATGTGGATAGTTTATGATACATCTAATCTTGAGATCATAGGATGCAGCGTTACTTTTTTAAAAGAATATCCAACAGGATTAAGAATGCTACACATAGATCATATTGCAGGCATTAAAATGGACTGGTGGTTAGAAGATGGCTTAGATATGTTGGGTCATTTTGCTAAAAAAAATGGATATGATGGTATAGAAGGAATCGGTAGAACTGGTTTCTGGAATTGGTTTAAGAACATGGGGTGGAGAAAACATGCCACCTTTTTTGAAGTTAGAATACAGGAGTAATAAATGGGCGGAAGTAGCGGTGGCTCTAGTAAACCAGTAGAGCAGAAAGTAACACAAACACAATTTCCTGAAGAGGCAAAACCTTATTACAGTCGTCTGCTCTCAAGAGGAGAAGCAGAAAGCCTGCAACCTTATGCGGCTTACCCAAGTCAGCGTTTAGCAGAATTTGCTCCAGAAGAGCAACAGGCTTTTGGTATGACAAGAAACCTTGCAATGCAGGGAACTCCTTTTGCTCAAAGACAAGCAGAACAAACAGCAAGTCAAATTGCTCAAGGAAGTCCTTTTGAACCATTTACAGGTTTTCAACAACAAAGGCAACCTATGTATGGTGGTTTTCCACCATCAATTCGACCACCAATGATTTATGGTGGAGAAAGAGGGTTTAGACAAAGCCCGATGCAAATGCAATCATTTGGATTAGGAGGCTTTAGCCCACAAAGACCTTATTATCCAAGACCAAGATATCAGTCTCCAATGGAAAGATATATGTCTCCTTATCAACAAGGCGTTACAGATATTGCTAAACAACAAGCAATAAGAGATGCCGACATTCAACGATCTAATATAGGCTTGGATGCAGCTTCACAAGGCGCATTGGGTGGCTACAGAGAAGGAATTGTTGAATCTAATCTTAATAGAGACTTACTTAGAAACCTAAGTAATATACAAACACAAGGGTTGCAGTCTGGATATCAATCGGCACAAGAACAATTTGAAAGAGATCGTGCGGCTAGAATGGCTCAAGAACAACAACAACTAAGCGGAGCACAGCTACTAGGCGGATTTGCACCACAAGCACAACAAATGGCACTTGAAAGAATTGGTGCTCTTGGTGGTATTGGCGGTCAAAGACGAGGCTTTAGACAAGCTGGACTTGATATTGGATATGAGGACTTCCTTAGACAACAAGGTTATCCACAGCAACAAATTGGATTCCAAAGCAATATTATTCGTGGGCTTAACTTACAACCAAGTCAAACTGTTAGCAGTTATGCACAACGACCCGGTTTATTTCAACAAACATTAGGTGCAGGGCTTGGTGCTCTGGGACTTTATCAAGGCATGGGAGGCGGTAGACCGCGATGAGTATAATTGATCAACAAAAAGAACTTGAGTATTACCCTGATGATGTACTGGCTCAAGAAATGATGCAACCTACAGGGATTGCACCTAGTTTCTTGGTTGCTACAGAAATCAAAAGACGAAACGATATGCGTAATTCATATCAAATGCAGACGAATCAACCTCCACAAATGAGCGTTGTTGAAGAACAGGCTATGGAATTACAGGGAATACCTGATATCGACCCTAACATGATGCAACAGCAAATGATGCAAGACCCTATGATGCAAGAACAAATGCCTCAGAATGCGCCTATGCAGATGAGAGAGGGTGGTGATATTAGATATCAAGAAGGAGAAACTGTTTACTTTGGTGAAGATGGTATTATTTTTGATCCAAACGATCCAATCGATGTAGCATTGCTTGGTTTGTCTGCTATTCCTATAGG
>UEXM01002651.1_pt1 | contig 12364 bp, 22 predicted proteins | sample 1796661 | NCBI WGS metagenome assembly UEXM01 (sample SAMEA4772469, study PRJEB27181) | metagenome | reverse complement strand
TGATGTAAACTAACACTACGTATAGAGGGAACTACCTTATCTCTCTATCTCTATCCCTATTTACCTCTATCTATCTCTATCCGTGTTTATAGGTATAGGTATAGTGTATATTACTCTTGTCCTTTAGTGTAGTGTTCCTTCCCCCGCACTTTTTTTAGCTTTGTAGGGCTAGTCCTCTATGTTTTCTGGACTTAACATTTCTGAAGGTATTGTTAGTGTTCCTTCCTCCCCCGTTTCTGAATCTGTTATTCTAATGGTGGTAGTGCCGTTGTCTAGATCCATACTCACTATCTCTGTGAGGGAGTTAAGGTCAGCATGAACTCTACTGTAAGATCCCCATAATGGTTGATCCTCCTCCGCACTGGTATCATAAATAGGGAGCTTCTCTAGATCAAATTCTTTAGGCTTATCAGACAACCACACCTCCCTCTCCGCCTCTGTTAGTTTATAGGATGTGGCAGGATCATGTTCTCCATTCTTGTCTTGTGTTATGTAGCCGAACTTCTCTATAGAAGTAACCATCCAAAAATATCCTATGTCTGATAGATCCCTAACATGCTTCCTATCGTATATATTACAATATCTTAGGATGGTTTCATGTATTACCTGCACTTCTGCTACCCACCCATCCCCGAAGTGATAGATATAGAATCCCTCCTCGGGTATTTTGCTGGTAAAGTATCCATACCTAATTGTTATATAAGATTTTCCGTCCCCGCTCCATCCATCGTCCCAACTATTTCGCTTTGGCATAGTTAGAACGAAGATGCAAGCCTTGGATTTTTTCGTTGCTCTGCTAGTTTGCTTCATGATTTAGTTGATTACATAATTAGTATTTGCACAGTGTGCAAGTATCATAGTGGGTGTTAGAATGTTTAATTAACCTTTGCCACTGCCACCGCCCTCGCCAAAGCCATCGCTATAGCCGTCGCTATCACCTTCGCCATAGCCATTACCAAAGCCATCACCATTACCCCAACCACCACCATAGCCACTACCAAAGCCATCGCCATCGCCGAAGCCAAAGCCATTGCCATCGCCATCGCTGTAGCCAAAGCCAGAGCTACAGCCCTCACCCTCACCATAGCCATCGCCATCGCTGTAGCCAAAGCCAGAGCCATCGCCATTACCTGTTTCTTCTTCGCTGTAATAGTCGCCCATTGGTAATCACTTGTTAGTGTGTTCTGGAATACTCTGGATGCTCTTTCTTGCATCTTCTGTGCAATAAATCACTTCACAAACGTCAGACTCAGTTAGGTCTAATTTGGGAAGAACGCAAGCAAATCTCACTTCCTTTTCTTTTGATCTCAGAACTCCGCAAGTAGCTAGTCCAGATAGTGTGAACTTAGACCACCACCTCCAGAGCCTACGACTGTTTATCAGCGTGACCACTCCGTCCTTCCGTGACTTGAGATAGCCAGCGTGCACACCTGCGTTTTTGCATCTAACAATTACATAGTGGCCTTCTGCTGTTTCTGCCATTTCTGTTTTTTTGATGTATATTTCTCCGTTAATTTCAATCTCGTTTTTCATTTTTGCTTTCTGTTTTGTTTTGTTTTTTGTGGTTAAAATTGCTCTATACTTCATTCCCTACCGCCCCTAACGTCTTTACGTCATGTGGTTCAGGGGTTCTAATTCTTCTACCTCGACGATGGTAAGCTGAGGCTCGTCTAGGACGTGGATTACCCTTTTAACCTCGTAGTCAACACCGCCCACCCTAACATAGTCATACTGATTAGGTATGCATCTCATTTTGCAGCAGTGCAGATCTATGTCTAAATCTGCAATTTCTCTAAATATTACTTCCATTTTTTTAGTAGTTTGAGTAATCGCCCCAGCCCATGCCGTCACCTGTTCTGATGTCTCCTGTTGTTTTGTTATTCTTTACTAGCTTACCGTCAATTGTAAGCGTCCAATAATCGCCATCAAGTTTGGCGATAGTGTAAGCCTTATTGATGCTGTCGAGGTCTGGGGATAGCTTCGTAGCTTGGCTCGGGATTTTTTTGTGAGCATCTGCTAAGACGTTAGGCCATTTGGCTTGTGCGTCTTTTAGCTGCTTATCTTTACTGTCATAGTAGGCATCCTGAGCTTGTATCTCTGCTGCATTCTTAGAGATAACTGCTTGGGCTACATCTTCCCAGCCTTTCGGGAGGAATACCCAGCCCTTGGAAATTCCTCCGTCGTAGTTTTCGTAACTAACAAAAGCTACTGTGAAGAGTTGGAAATCTCCATTTTCGTCGGGGGATAAGATCTCTCTGCTATCAACTCCAATGACTACCAGATCGCTATAACAATCCATAGAGTTCATGGCTTCTGCTAGAACTTCTTTATCTCCAAAATCTTTCTTAAAAAAGCGAGGGTTTGGCTTGAGTGCCTTACCCGTTGCTGGGCAAAAGCACTGGCTCCCCCATGTTGGGACTACGTTAAGTGTGAACTTTATTTCATTTAATGTGTTGTTTGTCATGTCTGTATTCTGCATTATGTGATAGTTTTGTCAATAAAATGTGATAAAAAAATCACTTTTTTTTGCACAGTGTGCAATTAGTAGCCAAATCCCAATGCCTTAAACTGCTTGTTTGGGCAGTGGGGTAGGTGGAAGACTGCATACATTCCAACACCCTTGAAACCGCATGGCTTCGTGGCTGTGAAACCCAATATCTGATACTTGATGCCCTTAGCGGTGAGTGCAGCCTTTAGTGCTGCGGCGGCATGGGTGGGGATGTGCTTCGTCTTAGGGGTTACTACGTTTTTATTTTTTGTTTTCATTTTTTTTTGTTTTTTAGTTGTTTTTTAGTTTTTCAAATTTTTCAAACTCTTGGACAGTCGGCATACGGTCTCCTTTCCGTGAGTCGCAACCTTGGCAGGCGAATACCAAGTTTGATTTTTCATCACTTCCTCCTTTCGAGTGGGGAATGAAGTGATCCATTGTGGGAAAAAGCCCTCTTTTGGCCTGCGGTGTGCATCCGCAGTAAAAGCAGAGCCCATCTTGTTTTGCGGCCAATGACCGCATCCATGACTTTTTTAAGGGGCTTTTCCTGTTCTTCTTCATGCCTGTATTATGGTTAATGTGATAGTTTTGTCAATACTATTTGAGAAAAAAATCACTTTTTTAAGGGGGGGGGTTTGCGAGGTGTTACTTGTTTAAGAACTTCTTAAGCTCTGACCGTAGCCATTTTAAGTTCTTCAATTTCGTAGAACCCTCAGACTCAACGATGAAGTCGGTCTCCACCTTCCCATCGTAGCAGTCACCGTTTACTATCTCTAAACCTAAAGACTCTAGGAAAGCGTCCCCTAGGTCTTCTTCTGATTCTTTAAAAATAGCTTAAAATTCCTCACCTTCTTCGCTTAGCCTATAAAAGGCCCTCATTAGCCCGTCGCCCTGGCGCTTTCTGACTATATTGACCAAGCCTATCTTTTCTAGCCTTTTCATAACCGAAAAAACCCCGTCGCTGTCAACATTCAAATGTTTTGAGATGGCTTTTGAGTCGGCAATTCCCAACTCTCTGACCGCTAAGATGTAGCGAATTGCTGAAAGGTTCTCAATTTTGACATACACTTCTCCGTTAATTTTAATTTCGTTTTTCATTTTCTTTCTGTTTTGTTTGTGTTGTTTGTGTTGTTTGAACTGCCTGTATTATGTAGTATGTGATAGTTTTGTCAACAAAATGTGATAAAAAAAATCACTTTTTTTTGCACAGTGTGCAAATACTAGTGTGTGAGAAATGCAGGAACGCTGATAATGTGGCCTTTATCGTTCCTGACCGTATCAGGATGCCCTGTAGCAGGGGCTACTACGTCCTGCCTGTCGGTGGCGGAAAATACTAATCCGCTCACGATGTAGAGCGTGCCTGCTGCTGGAGCAGGTAAGTCTTGTATATCACCGAACTGCTGTTGACAGAAGCCGTCAACAATGCCTGTGAAAGATGCGGATACCCTAGCGACTTGGCCGCTTGCTGGGTATGTTACCCCAGCCACAGTGACTGGGTGGGGGGTAAGGTTTACGATGTTTTTCTTCATTTTCATTGTTTGTGCTGTGTTGTTTGCTGTCATGCGTGTATTATGTAGTATGTGATAGTTTTGTCAACAAAATGTGATAAAAAAAGTGAAAAAAAGTGATTTTTTTTAAGGTGGGGGTTATACCTGCTTCATTATTAAGGAGTTACATCATGATCTATTTTCTTATAATCTAGAAAATAGTCAGTGTGAGTGATCTTGTTACAGTATTTAGGGATAATTTGGAGTGAGAAGCAACTGTAGGAGTCTCCAAAATTATGCTGCACCCATGCACTCGGAGGGGCAAAACTTCCGTAGTTTCTGTAGTCAAATCTTTTAGTCCTCTCATAGCCTAACTGATGCAAGTCCCCCTTCTCAACATGAACATAGGGAGAGCTAATAGCGTAGTGATCTATGTAGTCATTGATAAAATTTTTAGCCCTGTCTGTTAGATTTAAGGGAAGTCCTCTATTCATGTGCTGCTTGTCTTTTCCATGTGTTAGAATAAAGCAGTGGTTGCCGTAGAATCTATGCTCCATGAATCTCTCTAAAATATCAACCTCAACTACCTCCTCCGAATAAACTCTATTCACCAGCTTCTTAATAGCCTTGTTGACTATGAGATTAAATAGGCCAGAATGATTATCATTAACTACTGATCTAAGTATAACTTTGTTAGTCATTCCTGATTGGATTAGTCTCTCAATCAACTCCACTTTAATATCAACGCATAGATCGAAAACTTCGTCCTCCGTCATATTTTGAGGTAGGCTATGCCCGCCTCTTGTTGTCTGTCCTCCCCAGCCATCTTGCATATCACCTAGGTCATCAATCATTACTAGATCAAAAGTTCCGTAGGTGCTATACTTTTCATGGATCGCATTATACACTGTCTCCATGCCCTCCCTAATTTGTGCTTCTCCATACTCATACGAAAACAGACTAGACTCGGGTAAGGGGTTCATACCTACGTGGAGATCGCTTATTGTTACCTTGCAGGCCATAGGCTGAGTTACCTTTTTAGGCTTAAGCTTTTTCTGCTTTCTATTCTTTGAATACTTTTTTAAAAGTGAATCAAATCTCTCTTCTAATTTGTTAGCATCAAGCCCCGCAAACTTAAATCTAATAGACCAATTCTTGTCTTTATACCATGCCATATCAGCATTACTAGCTGGTAGGTTTAGATCTTCACAATGGTCTGTTAGTGCGGTATTATTTTCTCTCCAATTATTCAGCAACGTCATCTCTTCCGCAGTAATGCGGGGACGATATATTTTTTTACTCATGGTGTTCTATGATGTGGTGTTTAGCTGTATGCCTACAGCCAGTCACAAGGTAACACCGATAGCTAAATAATTACAGGATAAAAAAAGCCACTCCCCTTTCGATAAAAACATCAGGAGAGCGGCACTACCTTATTATGATGAAATGAATCTATTAGTAGCTCATGGTTATTCTCTCGCTTCTGCTCTTTACCCTAATAGAATTTGCTACCTCTAAAGGTGTCTGCTGCACTAGGTAGGTTTCACCCGTAGCGACAATTACTCTTGATCCCTGAGCATTAGCTCCCTTTTTGTTAGAGGAAATTGATACTATGTTAGTGATCATCAAAATAATTTCCTCACCGAGTAGTGTGGTGAGTGTGATTAGGGGGTCTGGATTTGTGCAAGTCATAGTCGTATTGAGTTAGTCTTTAATGAATACTCCATTAACTGTCTCCCCAGTTCTACTCTTTATAACATCCCATGCAGCTTCTAGGCATTCCTCTAAAGTCAGGTCGTGTAGTTCTGCTAACAGAATCAGAGTCACTACCGTGTCTCCTATGCCGTCTTTAATTTCCGCTACATCTCCTTTGGCAACTGCATCGCAGGTCTCTCCCGCCTCGCTTGCCATCTTTAATGCCTGCTTATCCTTTGAAGCACCTACTACTCCAATTATGCCCTTTTGAGTTCCCCACTCAAGAATGTTGTCCCTAAGACTCGCAAAGTCTAAAGTTGTTTCTGTTAGTTTATCTTTTTTCATGTTTTTGTTTTCTTAAAATTGCACAGTGTGCAAATGGTTATTGCTCGTCAGCGTAGTAGCACTCCCTACATACATTATCAAGAAATGAATTAACACCTATAAAATCCTCATGGCCCAAAGGGTAAAAGCATTCACTACATAGGCAAACTATCATCTTACCGTCTACGCTCATTATGTTAGAGTTTTCTGAATCTACCCATCTTTGGGTTGCTAAAACTGCCTCCCTAGGGGAATTAGTTTTGACTATCTTTGCAGCTCCATTTTGTAAAATTATCTCCACTCTCTTTACCTACTAAAGTAAGACTTATTTGGAAAGTTTTATTTAGTAGCTGACTAAAGTGTTACAATCCCTATACCGTAGCTGCCTCCTCCTCTTTTAGATGAATCCATTGATCCAATTCTTCGTCTATATCTTTAAGTATTGCAAGTTTAGTTGAGGGTCTGCTTGCTTTTTTATACTCAGTGGCTAGGCTGGTCATGTTAGCCTCTAATATTTGCATCACTGCGTGCGAGTCGTAATGCGAGTCTTCAAAATTATTCATAAGGTAACTTCCCTTTGCACCTACCTAACAAAGCTAGTAAAGCATTATCGTATCCGCTTCTTTAAAGTTCTTAGAAATCCTAACATCTATCTTAAGCTGACTGTCTAGCAGATTTGTAGATTTAAGTGTTCTTCCTTTATTGGCCAGATAATCAGCCGTCTCATTTCCTACATCCCCAGAGTGTCCTTTTACCCATCTCAAAACGCAGTTGCTAATATTCTTCCTAGCTTGCAATAGGTGCCAACACTTTGCCATAATCTCTAGGTTCTGAACCTTCTTCCCAGAAGTGGTGATAAAGTCACTCTCCATCCACCCCGAAAACCAATCATTTAGGGAACTTACGCAGTAGTTGCTATCCGAGTAAATTGTTAGATCCTCTGAAGGATATATAAATCTTAGGGCGTTATAGATGCCCATAAGCTCGCCCGTGTTATTTGTTCCTGTTTCTAGGTAGCCGTATTTCTCGACTTTATTACATTTATAATAACCAACAAGTCCCCATCCAGCATTGCCGTTCTTTAGGCTAGAAGATCCGTCTGTATATACCCTTACCATATGTTAGGTTGAAGAGGGGGGAAATATTCCCCCCTCTATTTTCTAATTGATTACTTAGACTGCACCCACTCTTGAGTGATGTGGTAGAAGCACTTTCCTAACAAGTTAGGCTCATTATCTTCCAGCCCCATTTCCTCTTGGGCTAGCTTAAGGGCTTGCTCAACTACCTCGCCCTGATCTTCATGCACTGCTAAGGTGAACTTCCGCATGGTGACTGTGCTTGCTGCTGTTACATCTCCGTCTGTAACCTTTAGCACTTTCATTGCTTCCTTAAACTCTCCTAATGGCTTATCTTTAGCCATCTGAAGAATCTCTTCAGCATTGTCCTCGTTAATCAGGGCGATGGCCTCCCTAAGCTTAGTCCAACCAATCTTTGAATACTTGGACTCTGGGATGCTTAGGTTCGTCATCTTAAGGTAGATCTGCTTTAGATACTGTGCCTTGCGATATTTAATGCCTAGGTGATCCTCGCAGAATTTAGCAAAGCCTTTATGTCCTTCTTGATATACCGCCTCCCCATTTTCATTCTGGATCTTAAGATACTCCGCTGACTCCTCGATAGCTGCTAGGATACCTCCCAACTGATACTCTGTCTGAAGTTCCTTATCTACCAAAGCTTCAGCAGCCTTCAAAGCTGACCCGTTTTCCCTAATCAACTTATTGATAGAAGCTGTCTTTTTGAAGACTAAATGATCTGGATCTTTCGAGTGTTCCTCCTCTACTTCCTCCTGTGTAGCTTCCTCCTGTGTAGCTTCCACTTGTTGTGGCTGTTCTTCCTGTGGCTGTTCTTCCTGCGGCTGTTCTTCGATGTCAATCTCTTCCAAGGACACTTCTGCACCGTAGGCAATATCCAAAGCCTTGCCCCCAGCTTCCTCTGATAGGTGGTAGCCATCTTCTGATGCTTCATCCAACGCTACGACAAAATACTCCTTGCCGACTGTTAGAATTTCTTCTACATCTTCGCTGTATCCAGCGAAGAACACTCTATCTCCTATTTCTATTTTACTCATTTGTTTGTCTTTTTGGTTTGTTGTTTACTGTGATTTGCATTCTGCATATTGTGATAGTTTTGTCGATACTATTTTTAAATTTTTTAGAGGGAGAAGGGGGCTAGCTTCTCCCGTGTAGTATAGCTCTAAACTCTCCCCAAGCGTAGAATAGCTCTCCTTGAAATGCGTAATGCAGAAGACCCTGCAAATAAAATAACTCAATGTCATTTACGCTTTCCTCCTTTAAGGCGTTCTCAACCTCTTCAAGTGAGGAGAATTTCTTTGCCTTTCGGCTTGCAACTTTGTGTGTGTTGTTTGCTGTCATGTGTGTATTATGGTTAATGTGATAGTTTTGTCAATACTATTTGAGAAAAAAATCACTTTTTTTTTGCACAGTGTGCAATTTACCACGTTTTAAAGCTCTTTATTTTGCCCTCAAGTGCCTTTAAATCCTTAAGCAATGCCTTGTTTTTATTGTGCATTGTGTATCCACACTGTGCCAAGCAATAGGCATCGCATAGGTTGTCATCGCTAAACTCCTCACCCCATCGCTTGAAAGTTTGTAATAGCATGACTTGCTTTGAGGCAGAACCTTTGCCTGCTGCAAACATCTTTAAGGTAGTAGGTGGAACTTTAACTACCTCATGCCCGTCTGTTAGGAGGTTCATAATTACTAGCATGGTCATCTCTGCTATATCGAAGGCTCTGCCTCCTTTGGAACCCATAGAGTATCCCTCAACCATTATAGATCCCATTACATTATACTCCCTAACAAAGTCACTAACTTCCTTGGCTATAAATACCATTCTATCATGCCTAGATAGTCCTTTCTTTGTAAATATCTTCTTATCGGTTTTTAAGAGCTTTGTATCACGGTCTCCACCCTCAAATAACGCACACATTCCCGTAGCGGATAAAGACAAGTCCAATCCAATCCACGCCTTTCTTTTATTTAGTCTTTTCCTCATAAGTTAAAACATAGGCTACACTGTAGACAATTCTTTGCCTTAGTGTCTTCTAAATTGTTGCAATAGTTGGATCTCGGGGGTAAGAGAGAGCTTTTTGATTTTCTAAAATTTAGCATACTATCTGCTGTCTCGAATACTTGCTGCACCTGAGTAGGCATTGCTCTACTTTGCGAATCTACCCTAAATTCCTTGTAAGGGGTATCTCTGAATTGATAGTCCTTTCTAACATATACAACTAACACATCCTCACTTACCTTACCCTCCCCATATTTATCCACTAATAGTTTTCTATAACAACAAGCTTGGACTAGGTGTAGGGACTTTGCATCTTTTAAATTATCAAACTCCTTCTTATTCATGCTTTTTATCTCAACCACCATTAGCTTATCCTCCCTCGTATCGACTACGATCATGTCAGGGTTGCCTACAACCCATTTCTTGTAGCTTAGTGTCATCTCGTTATACTCATCTAATTTTGAGTTGCACACATCACACTCTTTATCTGGGAATGATCCCCTATACTGAGAAGTGCCACACTTGCATTTCCATAGACCAACTATATGCTTGTTATTCATCGCACTACAGTATTGCTTACGTATATGATTCTCAGCAGCTCTCCCCATAGCCCACACTACTCTGTCATCTGATCTAACTTTCCTAGCCTTGCTACCTCCGTGCCTGTATAAAATAGCGTCTCTTCTCTCGCAGAAGTCTGGCTGTATGAGCGACGAAATATGCATATACTCATCCCCGCACCTGTCTTGCTCTAAGCTCATATCTTGAGCAATGACTTTTCCTATAAAGTCGAAACTTATGTCCTCTGTCTTTTTAATTCTTCCCATCGGATAACTCCCCTACTAACTCTTCTAACACCCACAAGGGGACTATTGCACAGTGTGCAATTTTAGTGCCCTCTGAGTCTATAAACTCTACCTCCATTGCTGGCACCTGATTCTTCTCTAACGCTTCCTGCTCGATCTTTAAAACCATGTCTCTCTTTAGAGAGAATGATTTTTTCTCAGTTGTCTTACATTCCAGCCTTAGCACTCCATCTACGCTAACATCCCCTTTATCGTTGCCGCAACCACTGCCCCTAGTTGGTCGCCCTCCCAAACGATCTGCTGCCTCTTTCTCCTGCTTTGGAGATCTTATATGGGCAGCATACCCTTGCCCCTTTTTCTGTCGTTTAGGAAGGCGTAATCCCATTAGGCTGCTGCCTCCCCGCTCATTATAAATTCAGCCTCTAACGCCTCTAATGAGTCAATAACAGAAATGTCTAACATTAAGTCCCTGTGTCTTAGTGCTTCCTCTATATCTGTAAAGATTGTGTAGCAGTCAATGGATCTAAACCAATAAAGCTTTTCGATGGCGTAGATTGCTCCTCCACCTCCATTATTTACTACATACTCTTTAAATTTTAAAGATAGGCAAGTGCTAATCTGCCCGTAACCTTCCCCTATCCCATTAAGTATTAAATTACCTACTAAATTCATTATCTGTTAGTCTTCCGTGTTTAGGTTAATCTCGTCTTCTGTTCTGTGTCCATATAGGTATCCATCTGGGGGCAGTATTGATTTCTTTTTAGCTACTCTCTGCTTGCAAATAATATGTGCTTTCAATTTGTTTTCTTCTTCTGGGTTATTGATAAGCCACGAAATAATCTCTTCCTTTTTGCTAAACTTCTTTTCACTGTCGTAGCTTAATCTCCATGACGATCCCCCGCCTTTAATAAACCCAAACTTCTTCCCATAATTATAAATGAAGTTATAATGATCAATAGACGCAAAGGGCAGTCCCAAAGCATTATCCTCGTCTAGCACTAACGTAAATTCTCCTTTTCTGATAGACCTACCATTTTTTGACTTAGATATAATGAACCCGTGAAGGTTAGCTACTATGCCCTCTATGTCATTCGAATCCTTACCAGCAATCTCCTTAACAGATAGCCTTACTCTAGTTGAGTTAAAGTGTAGCTGCTGCTTTCCTCCAGCGGTCGATTCTGGGTTGCCGAACATCTGACCTACATTAGTTCTCATCTGGTTGATCATGGTTATAGTAACCCTATGATCACGTTTTCTTTCCGCAATCCATGCACTATTTGCCTTAGAGCAAAATCTACCTACCAGTCTAGCAAGTTCCGCCATAGTTGCGTCTTCCGCACTCTTGTCTATGTTAGCAAAAGGAACTAGCGTAGGAATTGAGTCGATGACTATGTGCCCAATCTCTTCTACATACATGAAAGCAATAATCGAATCAACTGCTTCCTCTCCTGTAGCAAAAGAGCATACATAGAGCCTTGATAAGTCGATACCTAACGTCTCAGCCCAAGTAGGGTCAAACATTTGCTCCTGATCAACCCATACAGCAACCTTGTCAGGATACTTTCTTTGAAAGTTTGCTACCTTAAAATGAGCCATCATTGACTTGCCAGAACTTTCCATTCCGAACAGAGTGCTTGACTGCCCCACTGGGTATCCTCCTAACAACGCAAAGTCTAACGGAAATGATCCAGAATGTATCACACTAGGACTTGGTATCTTGTCTGCTCTAGATACGGTTTCATCTCCTTTGCTTTTCCTCACCTGCTTAATCATGTCAGCAAGCTCTGAGGGTGGCAGTGTATCTTTATCTGCCTTATTTTTAGGCTCTTTATTTTTTATTCTGCTCATGCTAACGCCTTATCCCTTTCCTCAATTATCCATTCATTAACCTGTCTAGAAGCCTCATTGTATGCCTCTCTCCTAGACTGCTCATTATTATCGCAATCTATGGTCACACTTACAAATACCTTAATTGATGAATAAGGCTCTGGCGTTGGTTGTGTTAGTCCTCCCCCAACACATACGCTAGATTTCTTTTCTGTTATTTTCTCTTGGGCCTCTTGGAAGTTCTCGTCTGTTATTACTTCCTCCTGCCCACTAGATACCTTTGTAGTATTCTTTACTAATCTTGTTCTATTTCTTGGCATATTATTTAATTGATCTCATAAAATCCTTATCGCTGTTAGTAAGTCGTAGATAGTTAAATCCGTTGTAATTCTTACCAATAAAGTCAACAATGGCTTTTACTTGGTTGTTTGTATATCCTAAGTGTCCTGTAGGTGCTTTTGTGTATCTAACGGGAAATATTGTTTTATCCCATCTATTGATTGTTAGTCTGTCCCTTTGTAGTATATGCGACAAATCGCTAATGGAATACACAATATCAACTACTTTCACTTTTTGCTTCTTTTTAAGTTCTTCTTTCTTTTTTTGAAAATTAACCTTTAAGGTTAATGCTGAGAAAGGCTCTAAGT
>UEXM01002650.1_pt1 | contig 12364 bp, 22 predicted proteins | sample 1796661 | NCBI WGS metagenome assembly UEXM01 (sample SAMEA4772469, study PRJEB27181) | metagenome | reverse complement strand
TCAACAGACGAATGAAGTAGTTGCGTCTGACTGAGTAACACAGACAGTACCGCTAGAGCCAACAGATGTAATTTTAAGCCAGTCATTGTCTGATGTAGACTCCTGATCTATGTTAAATGTTCTTGTACTACCAGTATGATCTAAGTAAAAATAACCTCCAGCATATCCATCACCATCGTAAGTTATTGTATTATCTGAACCATCAATATCCATAAAATTAGTAGCACCATCTACATCTATAGATGATGTTATTGAGTTTCCTGAACCTTGTATTGTCCAATCTAAATCTAAGTTAGCTGCTAGTGCAGTCATAGCATGATTAAGAGTCATTGTGTTTGTATTGCCTGTAACTTGTACGTTTACATTAGAACCATCTGCCCCTGTAGCGTTAGTCTCATCTGTAGACATATTAAAGGTATTTGTATCACCTATAAATGAGAAATAACCTGTGTAGTTATCTGCCCATATATCACCAAGAAATTTGTTTGTTGAACCTTTCTGTAGAATATCTAAGGTCATAGTTGCACCATCAATATCTAATGCAGTCATAGAACCAGCAGCAGCAGTAGCTCCACCAATTATATTACCGCTACCACCCACTTGTTCTATATCCAAGTTAGATGTAGCACCTGACTGATCTATAAATATCTCATTATCAGCCCCGTATAGCTGCGATACACTCGTCATCACAACTAGGCTCATTAATGCTAACTTCTTCATTTTTTTGTTTCCAATAGCCCTTTTCATATCCCTCCTCTATTGTTTGTAAAACAGCTTTTTCTACTGCCATTTGTAAGGCAATGTTTATTGATTCATTTTCTACTATGCCACTTTCTATTTCAACTAACTCAGTATTGTTTGCATAAAATCTAAACACATCAGAAGATATAGATGCACTAAGTATTGATTTAGTAACTAAAACTTCTAATAATATTTTTCCTGTACTAACTGATACAGTTCTTAAAGATATAGTTACAGAATCTTGTCTATATTCTTTAGAGCCACCTATACCTAAGTATCTTGCTCCTGCTCCACCTGATTTAACATTAGTTTCATATCCTACTACTCCACCTTCCATTAATATTCCAGCAAATAGCAAAGGCTTAACCTTTTGTTTTTCATCAAATTTTTCTCTAGTTGTTCGTATTATTTGACGTTCTTTTGTTAAATTATCTAAACCTTTTCTTTCAACTACATCAAAAACACCTGAATGTTTTAATGCCCTTATAAGATAAGCATCAGGTGATTGTGTTATTGCTGTACTAAAACTAGCATATTGACTGTTACTTCTTCGTTGTCCTGTATCGTCTTTAAAAGAATTAGGATATACAGCTACTACAGGTTTTTTTATAGGTTTAGGTACTTCTAATAAATTTGTAAGTAATTCACCAACTTCTGCTAATTCAATGCTTTTTATAGGTGGTATACCATTATTTAATGGGTCTACTATTAATGCACAACTAGAAAGTAAAAGAACCGAGAGGTACAGTAATTTCTGTTGTATTGCCTTCTTCATCTGTAATTATTAATGTTACTTTATCATCCTCTACTTTATATTCTATGGTGTTGCCTTCTAGTTCAAGAACACCAAAATCAGATGCAGTTTCACCAAACAGGCTATCAACTAACTGTCTACTAAGCTGTGCATATATTCTACTCTCTAAATTACGAATAAACCTAGCTAACGTAGTATTTTCAGCTTCTCTTTCCAAGTCTTCTTGATAAGCTCTAATCTCTTCTCGTATAGTTTCTTTTCTATTAAACTCTTGGTTTTCTATAGTTAAGTAATGACTTGATGTACCAACACCAGAAAAGCTTGGGTTCTTAAACTTGTGTGTCATTTCATCAGCTTGTACAGATAAAACTACAAACATGACAATTATCATAGAAGCTATCAGCAATAATTCATCAGGTCTTTTTTTTTCCATTAGTCTTTTCGTTGATCGTCACGATCTGCTTTAGCCAACTTATCTATATTAATAAGTTGTGGCACACCTAGAATAGTTTTAATCATAGTATCTTGACGTATAATTTCATTATCTAAGCTACGAACCCTGTCTATTAAAGCTACTAAAATACCATGTTGTGAGTCTAGTTTACTTCCTAATCTAGATTCCATTTGTTCTATTTGATCAGCTACTTTATCGTCTAATACATCTAGTTTTGTTTCCATGCCATCTATAATTCGATTGATAAGTTTCCATATAAAGAAACCTAAACCTAATGCAGCAGCTATAGGAAAGCCTACTTCATTTATAAATGTAACTGCTTGTTCCATTAATTCGCAGGCTCAAATAATCCTAATTCAATTAAGCGTGTTCTATTTGCATCGTGTACTGCTTCTATTGCTTCTTTGCTTTGTCCAAAGTAAGCAGCAGCATGGTAATGATCTATCATTGACTGGTTAATATTTACTCCATCAACTACTACATTACCTAAAACTCTACCAAATTTACCTCTAGAATCTTTTAATTTAGTTTGTATAACAACTTGAGTGCCATTATCTATAGCTTGTTTTAAGAAAGCCCCAGCCATTTTTCCTCTAGCCTTTTCATCCAAGTTACGAGTGCGTGACTCGGGAGTATCAATACCATATAAACGAACACGACACTTGTAAAGAATATCAAAACCGAGGTCCAAAACAACATCCACAGTATCGCCATCAACGACTCTTTCAACTTTGCAAGCATATTCATACATTACCTATACCTCTTTGATATTTTTGCAGCTTTCTTTGGCTGCTTAGAAAATTGTTTACCTTTTTTTGTATCTGCTCTTTTCTTTCTAGTAGTAGCAGCATATTCGGAACTAGACATTGCTTTAATAGCTTTTTCAGGAAGATATCTTTCTCCTGTTTTAGAAGACTTTTTACCTGACTTGGTTCGCCATTTTTGATCTGTCCAGTTTTTTAAACTTCTTTGTGATTTTTTTAATGGCATTAATCTTCCTCTTTAAATCCCTCACTATATAAATTATTGAAAGTCGTTAAAGGATCAAGATAGCTTTCATGTCCTTCTGCTGAATGTATGTGTTGTGATGGAGCAAAGTCAGGTGCACCTTCTCCAGTTCTCCACAAAGCAGGACTTGTAGCTCTTACTCTATTATTAGGCAATGCTACTATGTTACCTTTCCATTCACACTCTTCAGTTATATATAAAACATGAGATTGTTTATGTTGTGCTGGATCATCTGCTATAGAGTTATCTGTGTAATCTACAGTAAACAAATATTTACCTTGATAAAACTCATTGTTAATCTTACAAATCCAGGGGCTAGAACTTACTCTGTCTAATATAACTACTGAGTGATCTCTTGATTCGCAATCCCAAGGTTGAGCTAAATGATCTTCCATTGGCAAAGCCCACTCTTCTACAGGTATGTCAGCAACTAAAGCTTGTATTGGCATTCTTGCCCACATAGCACCACCATGAACATTTTCCATATCTTCATTGCTATCAACTTCACATCCAGTAAATACTACTTGAAAACTTAATGATCTATCTGGAATAGTATTAACAGCAATAGCTAGTGCATGAATATATTCCCCGTGATATCTTTGATGATTACAAGTAAATTCTTTTCTTACCCAGCATTTAAACTGAGGTATATTGCTCATTAAATAAGACACTACTTATATCCACCACCAGCTTTTTTATATGCTTTAGCTAACATCTGTGCTTTTCTGCCACTCCATTGCCCTGCATTACCACCTTTAGAACCAGCCTTGATTCTTTTAAATTGACGTTTACGCATTGCAGGTTTTGTATAGTTACCTGCTTGATTTACTTTTGATTTTGCTTTTTTGCTCATATAAACTTTGCTGCTATTACAGTAGCTAGTATAAATGGATATACACCCCAAAGCATCATTTCTAATTTATCAAATTTTTTAGAGCCAGCTTCTAATCTAGCATCTATGCTTTTATAAATTAATTTACATTCTTTTTCGTGCGTTTCAATAGCACTTAAAGCATCTTTAGCTGTCGCCATCTTTTGACTCTACTACAGGTGCTTGTTCTTTAGCTTTACCTATATTTACAGCCAATAGATCAATAAACTTATATAGCTTACCAATCCATACATCATCTTTAGGTGTTGGTGTAGAAGCTGCTACTATAGAGGCAACTGTTACTATTGTTGTAATCCAGCTAATTACGTTAATTAACATTTCCATTTTTTTCTCCTGTTTCTGTTGGTTGTTCAGTTACATCCCAGCAATTAAGGTTAGAAGCAACAGTTCTTCTTTCCCCATCTCCCTTGAAAGGATATACCATGTGTTGTAACCAAGAAGGGAATACTAATAGTTTTCCTACTTCTGGTTTAATTACAAAAGACTGAGGCGGTCTAAGTCTTGTTGTGTTCATCAATTCGTTTCTTCCATATTGAAAAGCAATGTAGCCATCGCAATCGCCAGATGTATTATATAAGGAGTAGTTTGGCGATCCAGCCACAGGTTGATCTAATATCTGTTGTGGTACTTTTGTCCAACCAGTAGTTGATATTCCCATTATGGTTTTTGTCCCATGATCATGAATTGGATTATAGTCGCCTTCATAACTATGTACCGACCATGTTTCATCAATGGCTACTGCTTTTGGAGAAGAAAGGCGAGAACCTGTATTATTATGAAAAAAGTTTATGTAATCAGCACCAAGACTACATACAAACTCAGAATATTTTTTTAACCTAGAGTCTTCATTATCCATCAGCAGTTGTTCGCCTTGGGATATTTGTCCTACTAAAGTATCGGCTAAAGATTTTTTATCTTGGTCTTCTTTGTACTCATCAAGATAATCGTTTAAGTCTTTTACCATACTTATAGGCATCTCTGTTTCCATAACGTAAACAGAGGGCATATTATGTACTGTGACTTCTGCCATTAACTAGGTACGCTAAATGCTTCGTCTGGTGTACTTTCTACTGGTGGGTTAGTTATAACGCTATCTACTTGACTGGCAAATACTGCATCCCAATGTGATACAGGACAGATAGCTACTAGGTTAGCGTTTGTCCAACTGCTTTTAGCTTTGAGCGTAAAGTTAGCATTACCATCTCGGTCTAACTGTTCAACAATCGTAGAAAAATTAAATGTATAATAAGTAGCATCACCTTCACTATCGTTTTCATATTTCATTTCTATAGCCCATTTATCAACCTTGCTACTGCTGTTCACGTATGGGGTACAACTTATTATTGCTTTTGTTACTGCCATTTTTTACTCCTTATCCTTCTAATGTCGTGACTCTAGTAGTCAACGCGTCTATTTTATCATCAGCTTCTTGTAAAGCCTTAACTAGAATTGGTATTAATTGAGTTTCCATCAATTTATAAGATAGTGAATTAGAGGTATTAACAACATGGTCATCACTCCAACCTATTGAATTTTCTATTACTTTAATTTCTTGTGCTATAAAACCTAATTGTTTCTCTGATGATTTTTTACTATGATCTCTTTCACCATACTTCTCGTGTTCATGTGAATAATAATTAGTTCTATTATCCCAAACATAAGTTACAGGTCGCATTTGATTTACAAAATTTAAGCCTGCATTATCAGGCAAATTTTCTATATCTGTTTTGTCTCTTAAATCAGAACCTGCGGTTAAAGCAACTTTGGCTTCAAAAGTAGAAATTGAATTATTACCAAGAACTATAGTATTGCTTGAAGTAGTAATTGTAGTTAAGGCATCGTGACCAGCATCAACTCCTATTACTACATTATTAGCACCAGTACTGATATCTCTACCAGCGTGTTTACCTACTGCCGTGTTGTTAGATGCTGTGGTAGTGTTTTCTAATGCTTCAACTCCTACAGCTACGTTGTTTGTTCCTGTTGTTATATCAAGTCCCGCTGCTCTACCGACTCCAATATTATCACCACCCGTTGTTAGTTTACCAAGTGCTTCATATCCTATTGCGGTGTTATTACTTGCTGTTGTTATTGAATCACCAGCGTTAGCACCAACTGCTGTGTTTTGCCCTCCAGTAGTGTTTGCTGCTAAAGCTGCATTACCAACTGCTGTATTATTACTTGCTGTTGTGTTTGCTGTTAAAGCACTAGAACCAATAGCAGTATTAGCTGCACCTGTGGTATTAACATTTAAAGCATGATTACCAACTGCTACAATATTTGCTCCTGTTGTATTAAGTTTTGCTGCTTCTTTACCAACAGCAACATTATCATCACCTGATGTAGTATCTCTTAAAGCTTCACGACCTATAGCTGTATTGTTATTAGCTGTAGTGGCAGTAGATAAAGCTATATAACCGACTGCTGTATTAAAACTGCCAGTTGTAATTGCATCCCCCGCTAAAGCACCAACGGCTACATTTTCTGTTCCTGTAGTATTTGCTGCTAAAGCTGCGTAACCTACTCCTGTATTATTAGCTGCTGTATTGGCTGCTAATGCTGTTCCTCCTACTGCTGTATTTGCTGCATTTGTGGTAAGTGCAGTCAAAGCAGACCTACCTATTGCAGTATTGTAGTTACCAGTAGTTATAGCATCTCCCGCTCCTTGCCCTACTGCTACATTGAAACTAGCTGTGGTGTTTGCTGTTAAAGCATTTTGTCCCACAGCAGTATTTTCTGCACCAGTAGTGTTTGCTGCTAAAGCACTTTTACCAACAGCAGTATTATTTGAAGCTGTTGTATTATTTGTAAGTGCTTCTTGTCCTACTGCTACGTTACTACCGCCTGTCGTATTAGATTCTAATGAATTTGAACCTAATGCAGAATTTAAAGCACCAGTAGTATTTGCTCCTAGAGCAGCGTAACCAACAGCAGCATTAGCATTAGCTGTAGTATTAGCGTCTAAAGAATTTGTTCCAACTGCTGTGTTGTTAGCACCTGTTGTGTTTGCATTTAAAGCAGACGCACCAACGGCTGTGTTGTTATCTGCTGTGGTATTAGCACCTAAAGCTCCTGTTCCTATACCTGTATTACTATCACCTGTTGTATTAACATCTAAAGACGATAAACCAACTGCAACATTACCTGTTCCAGTAGTATTAGCACCTAATGCTATATAACCAACGGCTGTGTTGTTACGACCAGTAGTGTTTTTAGTAAGAGCTTGATAACCAATACCAACTAAATTATCACCTTCTGTTAAGTCATCAAATACTTCCCAACCTAAACCTGTGTTATTAGAAGCAGTAGATAAAGTACCTGTACCTGCATCATTACTAATCAATATGCTGTTTGCAAAATTAGTAATATTAGAAGATATACCTACACCATTGATTGTGCTTGAACCTGTTATAGCTCCATCTACTTGTAGTGTAGAAGCCATATCAACAGCACCATCTATATCTACTACGTCTAAATTAGATGTACCATTTACATCTATAGCACCTTCTAGGTCTATATCACCACCAACTATAAGATCATCTGTAACTGTTAAATCGTCTTGTACTTTTAAGTCTACTGTAGAAAGACTAGCAAAAGCGTCTGTTACTGCTGCTCCACTACCAGCACCATCTAGATAAACTGCTTTAGTGTCGCCAGCTGGTATGGTTATGTTTGCACCAGTACCTTGTGAAATTATTATGTTTTGAGAACCAGTTGTACCGTTCTCAATAAACTGCATCCTATTGATTGTGTTAGGTGCAATAGTAATCGTACAAGCTGAATCTAATGTGCCTGTATATTTAACATACATAGCCCTTACAGGGTCTGTCGCTCCATCTGCTACTGTAGAAGTATGCGTATCTGCATTAGTAGTGATGCCTTCTGTTCCAAAGCCTAAAGCTTCACCAATTAGACTTAGGTTGGTATTTGTATTTGTGCCCCAGCTTCCACTAGCGTCACCTGTCGCCATTTCATTGAGTCTAAGGTCGTTTACATATGAGCTTGCCATTTATTTTCCTCTTATAAAATTATATATCATTATGCAACATCACTCCAATTAGGAGATTGTGTTGTTGATACTGTTGAATAATTTGGTGTTTGTGAATCATCAACTAAACTCCAAACTAATAAATTTGTTATTTGTCCTGTAGCTAATACACTATCTACAGACATATTTGCATCTGCTTGTACTGTTTCTGTACCTAATGAAGACGTTCCAACTAATCCAGTAATTGAAAGTATATTTACTGTTACTAGTCCTATACTGCCTAAAGATGTAGTTCCAACTACATTTGTTGGAAAAACATTAGCATCACAAGTTACTGTTTCGTCACCAAGACCTACAGTTGATGCAGTTCCTGATACACCTGTTATTGCAAAACCAGCAGCTACTACTGAGTTTAATGCAGATGTTCCGACTACACCTGTTTCACTTACATTAGCATCACCAGTAACATTTGCTTCGTTACCTAATGTAGTAGTTCCTGCAAGTCCAGTTACAGCAACGGATACTGAAGTAGCACCCCAGAAGTCTTCACCCCAACCAGCACGACCCCAACCTGTTGCCACTTATATTCCTATGCTATTCTTATAACAGCGTTTGATGCGTCAGCAGTTGGAAATGTAATAGTAAATGAACCTGCTGTTGATGTTTTATCTCCACCAAAATCAAATACAGCTACTGCTGGATCACCTGAAGCGGTGTCATTAAAGATCATGCATCCTCTAGCAGTTATAGTTGCTGTGCCAAAAGTTAAATCAGCAAAGTCTGTAAATGCAGTTGTTCCTGAAGTAGAAGGATTAACTCTAGTTAAACTAGAACCTTTAGCGGTGTAATTAGTACCAGTTGCTTCATTAGTTGTAGTGTAAGCAGTTGTAGCTGCTGACATAGTAGCACTTGATGTATATAGAGCTAATTTGAAATCATTACCTCCAGAAAGTAAAAAGTTATGTTTTGCTTCCAATAGTTCTTTTTTGAAAGACGTACACATTGCTTGAGATATAGCCATTACAGCCTCCTTATTATATTTGCTAGGTCAGTTTGACCTTGTTTTTCCAATTCGTTGCATATTGTACACATATGGTTTTTTATTCCTTCTTGTATGTAATGTGCAACAACCATTTTAGTTCTTGCTCTAAAAGCATGAGCTTGAGCTTTAATTTCCATAGGTGCAGTATCACTTATAGATATTAATTTGTTTGTTGCCATTTCAGCAACCTCTTCAATAGTATGTCCTCGATTGTCTGTAGTTTGTACTCCTAAATCACCTATTGATATTTCAAATTTGTCTGTGTGCATTAATATTCCTTTGGCTCTACTGGTTCAGATAATTCTAAATCTTTTCTACCTATTATTCCAATAGGCTTTTGTTCTTTTTCTATTTGTATATCTGATAATCTACAAACACTCATATCAAAACCATTTTGATAAGCAACTTTAGGATTATCTAATCTATGATAGCCATATAGTTTTTCTTCAAATCCAACGTCTGTATCTAATAAAGTTGATCTAGGTGCTATTTCTATTTGAACTCCAGCATCTATACATTTAGACAACCAAAACTCTACACACCCTCTACCAGCTTCTGCAAAGTGCATATTGCTTCTATAGGTATAATCAACTCCAAAAATGCTTATCTTATTTACTTTATTCCACAAAGCATAAGCTATTACATATGGAATAGTATTATTAAAGTAAGCACATCCTAAATCACGAACAACCGACTCTATAGGATATTCTACTGCACTAGGAACTCTTTCATCTAACTCACAGGTATATATAGGAAATTTACATAAAGGCAATTGTTTCCGCATCATAGGTGTCATAGTTCCAGCATCTTCTGTATCAAGGAATCTACTCATTGGGTCTAATATAAAAGCTCTGTCTATATTAGGTAAAACTCCTATCATTGCATTGATTGCCCAAACTTCATCAAATTCAACGCTATGTGTCTGTGAGAGATGAAAATCTATCTGACTTTGACCCATAGCTACAATTGCAATATTCTTGCCTTGTAGCTCGTTTATGGGATCATTAGACATCTATTTTTCTTTGACCATCCCTGTAAGCATCTTTACGATTATATCCGTCAGATAATAAAGTAAGTCTTTGTAATGCTTCTTGAAATCTTTTTTCATAATTAGCCATAACATCTGGTTCGCCTTTCATAAAAGTATACGCTTCTATTAAGCTAGCATAAAGCAATAATTCTGGTGTATTTGTTCCTAACCAACTAGTACCATCAGATGATGCTGTAATTGATTGAGGTATATAGTAATAATGTAATTCTACATTTAGTGAAGAACTAGGGCTTGGACCAACTATAAAAGTTGTATCATCAAACTGTGCATAATGTTTAGGTGTGCCCGTAGTAGAAGCAGACGGATAAGCTTCTCTTATAAAACTTACATCTGTATTTAAAAGATAGGTGTAATTATTACTACTATCTAGTACAGCTAAAGAAAAAGGATATAAATAATCACTAGGAGTAGCTAAATATTGATTACCACTTGTAAATGTACCTGTTACATTTTTTCTAAAGTTTGGCAACTCTACTGATTTTATTATTCTATCTTCACCTTGTTGAATAATAATTGCTAAATCAGCTACAAAAGTTGATTCAGTATTTTGCGTATAATCTTGTATAGCTGATTTTAATGTTGTAAATGTCCAACTCATTCTGTACTCACTTTTAATTCGCCAACTTCACCTTTTATATCTAATCCCATAGTAGAAGAACCAAACTCAGTTACACCTCCTCCTATAGGATCAAAAGCATAATAGCTTGTTGATTCTACTTCTCCTGAATCAACTCTAGGATTATATAAATTTTGTGGATCAACTATATTTAGTTCTCCTAATTTAAGTTGTGGTTGATCTTCGTCTAAACACTCATAACAAACTCGTAAACCATTTCGTTTGCTATCAAAAATTTCATATTGCAACTCAGATAATTTGTATGTAAATCCGCATCTGTCACATTGACCTAATGCTTTTTTTCCTCTTGCGTATGCCATTACTTACCTATATGTTGCTAGATCAGGTACAAATCTAATTGGTGCTCTTTCTCTATCAGCATCACTAACCTCATTCCATAACTCTTCGTATCTTTGTTTAATTAATGGAACTCTTTGTAATGCTTCAGGATTTTTAGTAGCTAAGTTATATGCCAAAGCATAAGTTAAACAAGGCAGATATCTTGATGGCACATCAGCATTGTTACTAGCTATAGTTCCTGCATCTTCTATTTTTTGTATATAATCATAAACTAAAGTATAAGTTTCAGCAGCATCAGGTGTTGACCATAAAACAATTTGTAATGTTCCTGTATTTTTATCTACAAAAAATTGTGTAGGTTTAGATTTATTTAATTTATTTGCTTGATGATTGTATTCAGTTCTTGAAATCCTATTTAGTCTTTGATGAAACTGTTTATCAACATTACCTGCATCTGTTCTAATAAAAGCATCTATTACTTCAATGGCAGAACTATCTAGACTATATGTGTTAGTTCCTGAACTTAAAGTTACAGTACCTTGTTCTACTGTCCAAAGATTAAGACCTTTATTTTGCCATTCTAAAAAAACAAGATTAAGTGCTCTTTTTGCACTTCTATAACTATAGCCTGAACGTAACTCAAGACCACATAGATCATAAGCTTCTTCCATAATGTCGCTTAAATCTAAAGTAAATGTATGAGTACCGCTTGTTGCCATTTTCTATCCTTTTTTAATTCTAGTTATAGTTATTCCAGATTTGGTTTTGCTTACCTTTTTTTTAGATGCAGGTGCTTTTTGTATCTGGTTTCTCATATTAGTTCTTGATATTGCCATAGTATTAGCACTTCCATCTTCTACGAGCCTGTCTTATTCTTGAATTAGGATCGTTTCTTGTTTTAGCTGAACTTCTTTTTAATTGACCTAAAGACCTAGCACAGTAAGACTTTCTGCGTTTTGCAGCCTTACTTCCTTTTTTTACCTTACCTGTAACTGCTGTACTTAACTTAGAACCTGGATTTGCTTTGCGATATGCTGCAACTCCTTTTTTAGTCATACCAGCACCAGACTTAGTAGGGCGATAGTTTGCACCTTTACCCTTAGTTGTTTTAGGTATAGGATTTTCTCTTTTTCTTTTGGTCATTAGAACTGTATTTAGCTCTTACCACCTCTAGACATATATTTAGTAGATTTACCTCCACCTGCCATGCCTTTAGTTCTTTTCTTTTTCATAGCTGGTTCAGAAGTCATACCGCCACCAAACATTTTTTTAACGTAATCTTTGTATTGCATAACATTTTGTTCTTTGCCAACCTCAACACCAGACTTACCGCCACCTGCCATGTATTTAGATTTTTTCATTCCTGACTTGCCACCGCCAGCCATATATTTAGATTTTTTCATAATTACTCCAATTAGATAAATATAATACTCCGTTTTACCGGAGTATTATAAATATAGATGATACTACTTTTTCTTAGTAGTTGTTTTTTTTGCTGTAGTTTTTTTCTTAGCTGGT
>UEXM01002648.1_pt1 | contig 12368 bp, 12 predicted proteins | sample 1796661 | NCBI WGS metagenome assembly UEXM01 (sample SAMEA4772469, study PRJEB27181) | metagenome | reverse complement strand
CACCAGCAATCTCAGTGTGTTAATGTTCGTAAATACCTTGAAGTAGTTCATCCTTGTTAGCATCAACGTCCCAATGACCAGCAGGTGTGAACTCTTGATTGAGTAGACGTTGTGTCTGGCCAATAGGATTGTATTGACTGAATGCATCGCGTAGGACATTACCAGCAGCAGGTGCAACAGTCTCCACTTCGGGAATCTCTGCTACCTGAGAGACTTCTGTGTGTGGTGCGTCTTGTTGTGTTACCACCTCAGTCACGTCTGATATTGGAGCTAAAAGATTCTCGATTGTCATATTAATCTCCGTAGATTATTTTAAAGTTCTTCTCGAATAGGCGAGTAGTGCCAGCATCGGGATTAGTGTGATGATACTTGTAGTACAACTGACGAGCTGCATCTGCATCACCTGCTTGTACTTGTTCTAGTAGTTTACGAGTTTGTGGACGTGATTTCATCTCCCATAACAATAGGGCAGCAGACTTATCATCATCTAACATAATCATAGCTTCTGAACGTGAGTTATCATCTCCGTTGAAAGCGGTGTTGTTCAAATCCTTAAACCATTGTGGCTGTTGTACACCTTCTGCTTGCATTTGACGTGCAGCACGAACCATAGCAGTTTGCATGGCATTGTTACCACCTTTCTGTGCTTTAGTGAGGTACTGGAATAAACCACGAGCAGATGATACTGGGTTAGCACGATGTCTACCTGACGATGATTCAGTCATAGCGAACACATCTAACATCTGACCTACATGCTTATTAGAACCACCCACAGCCTTTACAGACTCCAAACCCCAACCTAAGCTAGTGTTTGACTTATGAGCAACACCACGGTCAGCAGCGGCAGCATTAGCCTCACCTGTCTCTTTCTCAGCAGCAGATGCACGAGGCACAACTAAATCCATGACTTTCTCTTGAGCAATACCTAATGCACGTAACTTAGGGAATGCACTAATTACACCACGAGCCGCAGAACGGGTCATTGTATGTAAAGCCTCATTCTCTTTATTAAGAACTTCAAGTGCCTGTGCCTTGGTTAGACTCTGCCCCATCTGTTGTGCTTGGAACTGCTTAATACGAATAGAACGGTCAAGACTCTGTTCCTGTCGAGCAGCAGCAGCCTGTGTTTCCAATTCAGCAGCCTTGGATACCTTTAGGGTGTTCAGTGATTTGATTGAATCAATATCCAATGTCATACCACCAGCTACAGGTAAACCATTTTCATCAATAGGCGTAAACGTCATTGAATTGTTACCAGCATTAAACGTAGAAGTATATTCACCTTCATGAGCACCGAACATCTCTGCACGATTCTCATCAATTAATGTATCTAACACTTCATCAATCGTCTGTTCACCCGTTAAACCTAAACGTTCCTTAAATGAAGTACCTCCATTAGGAATAAAGTTACCCTTGACCATATCATGCTGATTCTCAAAATCACGACGTGCTAACTCAGCAGCATCAGCAGCATCTACATGACCATTGACCATATAATCCTTAGCACCACGTTCAACAACAGAGGACACATAAGAACTATTAAAGGCATCGTTTAAATCACTCTTACCAAAACCAAACCAAGTACCATCAACTGTATCCTTGACTTCTTTCTTGATTTCTTTTGTTTGTTCAGGAGTGAAACCACCTTCTGCTTGATTCTGTTCAATTGAAGCGCGGTCACGGATTGCTGCACTAACATCACCATGTACTGCTACACGAGAGATAATAGCTTGCATACGTGCCTTAGCTCGGTCATCAGTAATATGGTCGAATGCACGGGTACTATCTAACTTATTATACTGCTGGAATTCTTCATAAGCCTGAACAAAGCGTGGGTCAACTGAACCATCAGCTAATACCATAGACGATAATGAAGCAGTAAACTTCTTAGCTAATGTTTCATCTTTAACACCAATACTAGCCCAATACTCAGGATAGTTATTACCAAACTCTTCACGCATCTGGTCAAGTGCAGCTTTCTTATGTTTAGGTGTCATGTTATGGAATTGACGATTACGGGCTAAGTCATTTAAGTCCTCATGCTCCTCTTTATCCTTACGTGATGTACGGAATTTATTAAGCATTGAAGTTGCCTTCTCTGCCGTTAGTCCATACTTCTCTTTATGAATAGTGAGTGAACCAAGTACGTCTTCAAAAGATGAATCAGGATTAGTCGCAATACCTTCTACGGCATACATCGACTTAGCAATCTCAAGTGACATCTCTTTCTGTTGGCCTTTCTCGTATTTCTTACGTGCCTTATAAATCTCAGTTTGTTGCTCAGGGGACATTTGTTCGATAACACCTGAACTCATCAACTGATTATAAATAGCACCATTATCCCCTTCAAGGGTTTGAATAGTAACCTCTGCTACAGACGACAAGTATTGCTCATCACCCATACCTTGAGGTTGACTTAGTGCAACTGATAACTCTTGACTAGCAGGAGCTTCACCCTCAGTGTTAACTGACTCCTGCACATTCTGTGCCTTAGAGAATACAGCACGAACATAACTTTGACGCATCTGTGTATCAACAAAGGTAGCGTGTGCCTTGAGATGCATACCAGATACTTCCGCAGCCTTCTTAGAATAGGCAGCAGCAATTTGAGCACGTTGAGTGTCATCATCAATGTCTGCTACAATACCAGCTAATTCGTCTTGCTGGAACTTAGCGAAGTCCTGTGGATTCATTTCGGCATTGGCAGGGATAGCAGCTACACTAGCACGATGCATATTATCAATGGCTACTTCTGTATCTAATGCACGAGCACCACGTACTGTAGCTGACTCACCAAAGAAACGGGTATAAGATGCTTGGTCATCCTTTACTTCTTGTAGTGATTTACCTTGGGCTATCTGTTGCTGACCTTTAAGGTAATTAGTTGCAGCTACTTCCTGCATTTGACGCTTAGTTAGTGTATCAGCGAATTGAAGCAGATGTTTACCTGCTCCACGGTTAATTTGTGCATTACGAGTAGCACCCTGTAGGTCAGGGGTTGATACTGTACTTACAGGGTTAATTGTTGGCATAATTGTTCCTTTATGAGATAAGGCCGGATTTGAGTGCATCGAAGTAAGTAGCAGAACCAGCAGAGAGAACCTGTTCAAGTATACCCGATTCAGGGATACCAAGTTTCTGACCACTTGCTGCTTGTGCTTGAATGCCTTTCCTAGTGTTAAGATAATTGACGCGTCCATTACGTTTAGCTTCCTCTTGAGCGACTGCGGTATTACGTGTGTCTTGTGCAATACGTAAGTCGGCTTCTTCTCTCGAAGTACCAAAGGTCGCTGATTCTACTGTTGCTTGTCCTGCTGCTTGCATTCGAGCAACTGCTGTAGATAACTCAGCTCGTTGTATTTCTTCTAAGGAGAGGCTAAAATTAGTTGCTGCGTATCCTGCTTGCTCTGCTGCTTGGATTTGTACCAGTTCATTACTGGCAGCGACAGCCGCATTTTGTACGGCTATCTGCTTATTCTCCAAGACACCTTTAGCAATACTAATCCCGAAGGACATAAATGCGGGGTCTAGTGCCATTAGATTCTTCTTCCTCTTGTTGTGAATTGACCTTCCCACTCTAACGCTGATAAGGCGAAAGGTAAGTAAGAGTCGGATGTGTAACTTACGTTTAAATCTGTATCTACAGGTAGACGTGCAATAGCATCATGCGTACCACTGGATAAATCTACTTGCCCAAGTACAAGCTGACCTACAATGTTACTAGTCACTTCATACTCAAAGTCACCATAAGCCTTATGAGATAACTTAACCTTGAACTTACCTGAGTTAGTATACTGCATCATAAACTTGTTGAGAGTAAAACGATGAGGGTCAAGAATACGGCCTTGACTATCACGTACTACGGGTAGTGACGGTTCATATGTACGAGTATATTTAGTACCAAAGTAAACTGTACCACCCGTCATATCCAACCCTAACGTTACTGTGCCAGCATCATAGGTAAAGGGTACATGTAGGCCGGGATAAGGACAACCTTCACCTTGTATCACTTCATAGGTTGCAGTAGCATCATACGGATAGGAGGCAGGTACAACGAAAGATGTGTTAATACTTGTTCCAGTTAAACGGTTATCTAAATAAACATTATGAGTTAGTCCTGATACTGCATTGTCCTCTAAACGAAGAATTACTCCATGAATAGTTTCATCAGCAGGGTCTTTGAGCATAACGATTAAATCAGACTCGTCAAAGAACATATATTCCACATTTAGGCGTTCATCTAATAACCAACGTCCCCATGCTGCTTGTACACGTTCACCATTCTGCCAGAGGTAATTATAAATGATTAATTCATTAGGTGCAGTCTCACCACGAATGATAAGGATATCTTCTTGGCTATTAGCAACCATCTCTATGATACTACCATTAATTAACTTATCTACGTGAGAAGTAATAGGACGGGCGTTATTACTCGTACCTTGCGCATTACTAAAGAACTCCCGTACACCGGAGAAACTACCCGTCTTGAATGGGAAGAAGATAACATCACCTGCTGATACTGGGTCAACACGTAAATCAGATGCAAAGTTAGTTGATACAGTCATCGCTGTATTCAGTGGAGTCAACGGCTGATTACCACGAATAACAAACTGACAATCACGAGCAAAGATAACTAAGTCACGGTTCTGTTGTACTGCGTAACGTAAGATAGAAACTTGGTTATTATTAGATGCACGATTAATAGGGTCAGATGCCACACTAGTTACAGTAGACTGTTTAAAGAAGTTAAAGTAGTCCTGAGACTCACTTAACGTAATTGACTCACCTGCAATAAAATATAGACGGTCTTGGAATAAGCCCATATCTTGAATCTTATGGCCTGTGAAGTGAGGGAACTCATTTGTAATGTTATCCCCTGCCTCACGGTCTTTCCATTGAATGCCTGCGTTACTAGCTTCTAGTAGAGGGTCTAAGGGTGAAACACGGAATGTACCATTAGATAAACGAATTAACGCTTGTGGCATATCGTCGGGATTTAACCGGAAGTTCTGTCGAGGGCGCGTAACCTCTTTCCATCGGCCCTTATTAGAATTAAACGCAGCCTCATTTGGGTCACGGTACTCTAGGTAGTAGTCGTCCTTAACATTAGAACCATCACCTGTAATACGTGCAACATATCCATGAGGGGCGTTAGGTGGTAATGTAGCTGAATCTTGTAACTCACGATTGATAGCGTAAACAGTAATACCCCCCATATCATCAGTAACAGATATGAATACATCAGGGCCACCTCCAAGTGCAGTATCTATCCAAATAACACTACCTTGTACACTTACATTATAATCGTCTGTGAACGTACCATGTGCTATCATAGCGTCATAAAAGACCTTAGCCACAACATCTGTACCGCCTGCTTTAATTTGATTCTGTATATCAGTTTGACGTGCAATATCATCACTAACTACAGGAGTTACTGAAACAGTAGTTGGAACTGTATGAGTAAACGTAACCGAAGGTAATGCAGCAGCTTCTACTGTAATAGATATAGTCCGTCCGGGTGTTATTGAGCGAAAATAAACTAATGACGAGTTCCACTCAGGGAATACAGGTTGTAGTATACTTGTCTCTACTTCACGGTTAGCAATTAATGTAGTATCACCTAACGTCACTAACTGTAAACGCTCAGACATTGGTAATGTACCTTGAGAGAAGTACGTCAATGATGCAGCCTCAATCGCTACACTAATTGGAGTACCCTGAAAGTCAGTAACTTCGACTGTACCTTCCTGTACAGCAATAATATATTCCTCGTCCTCACCACTTTTATAGTTATGCCATTTAGTATCAGCATTAGATGTGGTTGTGAACTGGTTAATGTATTCTGTTGGTGGACGGTCATGTAAACCATCAATAGGAGAAGGTACAAGATTAAATGAATCTTTACATTGGCCTGGTTGACGGTCACGATTAGGTTGCTGTGAGATACCCTGCAAGAGGGAATCATATACACCAGTTACGGTAGATGGCATTACAATGTACCTCCAAGAACGTCACCAGATGGGCGAGATGCACCACGACGACGATTAAGCATGATACGAGCACGAGATGAACGGAACGCATTAAGGTCACGGTTCTGTACGTGCTCACGACGAAATTCAAAGTTAGCTGTACTAATCTTGCCTTCAATGATAGCGAGTTTCTGTTCATCACCTTCTAAGTCAGATTGTACTTGATGCATAGCTAATAAACGAATGTACTCCTGAGCCGTGTAAGGAAGGTCATCCCACTCAAGGAGGAATACAATATCAATATCAGTCAATGACTCAGTGAACTGGTCTGAGTTAGTCTCACGGTTAAATAGCTTCATACCACGTTGAACTACATCTAAACCTGCACGAGCAGTATCAACCTTTATAGCAGTAGAAGGGATAGGAATATTACCAACTAAATTTACAGGTAAGGTTACATTTGTTTGTTTATTGAACCACCACCCACGAGATTGAACTGAGCGTACTAATTCTTGAATAGCATCTAATGCAGCCTGTACATCAGGATTTGATACTTCTGTGTTAGTTACCTTGGTTGTACCGAGGTTACGTAGAATGGAGTTAACAGCTTCGAGTAAAGTAATCATATAACCTCTTAACGAAAAAAAATGGGGAGAAGCCTATACCTTACGATATAAGTTTCTCCCCATAGGAAAGTATTAAAGACTATTAAAAGTCTTCTGTGATGAATAGAGCACCAGTATGGTCTGGACGGTTAACCGTTACACCAAATGATAGATATGAATCTACGAACCACTGTAGTTCTTTGTCATCGTAGAACACTTTAGAAGTAAGCGGAATAGTCTCACCAGCTAGTAGTGTCTTAGGGTGCATAATCAGTGCAACACAACGTGCGTCATCTTCAAGGATGTCGTAAGCGTTACCGTTAGCAGCGTTAGACAAGAACTCAGAACCAGGAACAGCCGTCTTGACTTTAGGCAGTAAGTTAGTCTTAACGATTGGTAAACCAGATGCACGTAGAATGAAACGAGCAGCGCGGTCGCCATTACCTTCTGACAGGTCACGGTCAACAAGGTCTTTGTTACGTACTAGAGTCATATACTCAGCAGGACGAAGGATAAGTACACATTCTTCAACGTCTACATCTTTCTCTTCCATACCAGTAATGATATCTTCAATTGCTTCTAGTAGCAACGCAGAATCACCAAGGTTAGCTTTCAGATAAGTCTTATCAGCAGTACCACCAACCCAGCCTTTAGGCTTTCCAGTATTATCTTGTTGAGCAGCTTTAATAGCTTGAACTAGGAATGCTGTATCAAAGAACTTAGCAATCTTCTTGCCATGTTCTACACCCATTTCCATACGTACATCAAGACGTGACTGGAATTCATCCAGTAGAGGCATTGTTGCACGAGCTAATACAATAGTATCTACTTTAACAGCAATGTTAGTAAACTCAATCGCTTTAGGGTCAGGACGGTATGAACCACGACCAACGGCTTGTAGCTCAGACTCACCAACTAAATCGTTAGTTAAGGTTGAAGTACCCATGATTGGTTTAATCTTTGCGAACTCTCGCATAAATGATTTACGTGATAGTGTGTGTTCTACTTCACCGCCGTACTCTGACAGGTGTAGTGCATCAACTGCACCTGTATCAAGGTTCTGGCCTGGTTGTGTAACACCGCCAGCAGTAATAAAATTAGTTGCCATAGGGGATAAAATCCTTTTGGTTAATTATAGTTTAGTTTAGAAAGACTACGTAGTTTCTCTAAGGAGTGGCATTAATTAATTACCACCCCAAAGATATTATTTATTAGCCGTACTTCCATCCAAATTCATTAGCATTACCTAATGAGCGGGTATGGTTAGCACGTTTGACAATACCATCAGCTTCACCTTGTGACTTAGCATTTTGAATTGCTGTACGATAGTCATTGAACGAGATAGGCTGAATACCCTGAGGTTTATTAGCAGCACCTTCTTGTAGCTTAGGTTTATTAGTTATCGGAACAGCAGAAGCACCACCTGCATTAGTGAAACCAATCATCATAAGCTGTGCTGCCCATTTAGAGAAGTTACCACCCATGTTAAGCATATCGTTCATATCAGAACGGTCTTGCTCATCCCAACCTGATTGCTCTGAGGCTGCCCATGCTGCTGCCTGTTCAAAGTTCTCTTGTCCACCCACGGATTCATAAATGTCAGTTACAATCTGTGCTTCTGCATCTGCTTGGCCCTGAATCTCACCGACGATACCATTCATCATCATCTGAGCTTGAGCCTTACCTAAACGTTCTTCCATCAATGCGATATGCTCAGGAGCGAACTCACCGTCATTCTGTTGGTAGAAGTCTACAATTACTTGGCCATTAATCTCAGCCTTAGTAAAGATATCAGTAGCAGCATCAAAGAAACTTGAACCTTCATATAGGTCTTCTGCTGTCTTTGGTTCAGGAGTTGGTTCACCTTCTGGCTCAGGTTGAGGTTCAGGTGTTGGTTCTCCTTGAGGTTCTGGAGTAGGTTCAGGTTGAGGTTCTGCACTTGGAGCAGGTTCAGCAGCAGGAGCACCACCTCCAGCAGCACCCTCTGCACCAGCTTCCTCAAAGTAACCCCTATTAAACAGACGAGCTTGATTCATAAATAACATAAATGATTTCCTTTAATTATTGTGGTGGAGCTTGTGCCCCTGCTTTAGCATTAGCCTCAGCTTCTAGTAATTGTTGTTGTTGTGCCTGAGCACGTCGTTGGTCTTCTTGTTGTTCCTGAGCAGACTTGATGATGTCTTCGTACTCAACACCACGGCCTGTTGCCATCTTAGCCATGACACTGTCTAACTTAGCAATAGCCCGAACATCCTCCGGTACATTATTTAATATACTTAAATCTTGCATCCATAACATGAATTGTTCGTGCTCACTACCACGAGATAATGAGTCCATACCAGTAACAATAAGAGGTTTAACACCCTTAAGCGTATCTAATTCTAAGTCAGATAATACATTCCATGCTACAGGAGTTTGTACTGTCTCAGCTAGATGTGAATATGTACCGCCTAGAGCTGTCTCAAGTTCGATTGCTTGAGTACGAATCTCTTCTGCTGTTACACGCTCTGCATCACGAGTTACTGCACTGTTCATCAAGAAGCCACGACCGATACGTTGTTCAGCAGGTTTCAAGATACCTAACACGGTATTCCAGTCCTGACCTTTATCAACGTTCATGGTGGTGATATCATCAGGAGCGCCCCAAACGTAGTCCCCTTGTTCAGCGTTGTTTAGTTCTTCAACATCAGCAACACCGTTAGGATTAACGAGGAATTTTAATTCACATGCTACTGCTGCACCTTCAACCAATGACTGATTAAGTACCTCAATGGCATGAAACTCACCTGAGTAATCTTCGACGTGGCCAGTTGCATAGTCCATACCACGCTGTAAATTCCATGTTGCAGGAATCCAAGGTAGTTGTTCTTTACTAAACACGCCTACTGTATCTGGTAACTTAACGTTAGCTGCGTACTGCACAACGTCGTACTTACCTTGGTTATTCAGTGTAACCCATGTCCAGAGTTCAATCTCTTCCATTGCCTCTGTATGACCACGAGTTTGTAAAATGTCCTGTTGAATATCATCGTCTAGTTTACCAAAGGCAATCTCTTCTTTAATCAGAATCTCTTTTACTTCACCATCACGAGCACGGTCAACACAATAGTCACGCATTGTATAGGTTACTGCTTTCTTACCCTTGGGCATATAAAGCATACCATTACCAGTGATGATAAGTGATTTGACTAGATTAAATAAAGCAGTACGTCCTGATTTAGCAACTAAACGTTTCATTGCCTCTTTCTCTGCACGAGAGAACATCAATTTAATACTTACTTCATCAACCTGAAACTCTTCGACTAACGCTTGCATACCTTCATCATCTGCATCCATACGGAAGAAAGGACGAGCAGGGGCGAATAAGGCCAACATAATTTTATTTGATAAATGATTTACTGCTTGAGCACCAATTGAATCCCAATCCGAATCTAATTCCATTTGACCGTTATAGCCAGCATAAGGAAATACATAAGGAAGAGTCCAACGAGCATACCGTTCAGCGCGAGACATAAACGGTTGCTTAGTAACTTCAAGCTGTGACCACCGTTGAGAAGGTGTCGTCATAACTTAGTAGCTCCAATTTGTGGAATGTTAGAACCGAGCTTGCCGAGTGACAAGATTGGTTTCTTCTTCTTAGGAGTGGTAGAATCATCTAACTCTACTCGACCAGTGCTAGTTTCACGTTCCTCCTGTTCACGAACTGCGTCCTCATCCGTGATAATATCAGACTCACCAATATCAATTAGAACTGATTCTTCCTGAGCCAATGACTGTGGTGTTAACTGATTCGCTACATTAGCTGCTTGTCGAGCTATTGCATCTTCTTGTGCTTGTAATGATTTACTTTGGAAGTAGATACCAGCACCTACACTTGCTATAGATGCTATATCAGATAGTTCAATATCCGATACAATATCAGAACCGAGGTCAACGACACTCTCACCGATATCACCTAATAAAGAACCAAAGTCGAAATCAAAGAATGCCATATTAACCTCTCTGTTTAACTTTACGCTTTACTTTCTTAGCATTAGCGAATGACAACCCTACCTTAGCCTTCTTGGTACTACCGAAACCAATAGAAGGTGTAGATGGTTCTACCGCTGGCTGTACTAAAGAGGCATCTGCACTCTGTGCTTGAGCTGTAGTAGGTTGTGTACCGCCAGCACTTCCGCCATCACCTCGATTACCTCCTCCTACACGAGCATCAGCACTGCCACTAGGAGCACCACCTTGGAAGTTAGGGTTAGATGAAATAGAGTGAGCAGTTAAGCCAGCATTAATAATACCACCGATAGGGCCAGCGAAACCTAATGCAGCACTGATACCTTTGTTAGCTAAAGAACTACTAGTGATACCTGTATTAGCTGCCTCAGATACACCTGCTTTAAAACCACTGGCTTTTTCAGCACCTATACCTAAGCCTGTCTCACCACCAATAGATAAGGCTGCTTGTACACCCTTAGTAGCAATACTAGAGATTAAACCTCCACCGGGTAATGCACTAGCAAAGTCACCTGCAATCTCTGCTGTACCCTGTGTAGTAAAGCCCTCTGAGAAACCTGCGTCGAATGCATCAGCGAACTGACCTGCTTCTGAGGTATCAACTGAGGCCACTGCTTCTGTTGCAGAGTTCAAATCACGTGTACTACTCAAGTCAGCACTAGATACTACAGCAGCCTTTGTATCTGCCGATACTGCACTTCCTCGACCACCACTACCACGATTACCGGACTGACCTCCTGTATTACCTCGACTACGACTACCACCAATAGAACCTGCACCACCTACTGATTGACTACCAACAGACTGAGCACCTTGTGTACTACCGAAGGATGAACCGAAAGCACGACCAGCATCTAAAGCACCACCGATACCTCCACTTCCAAAACCTCCACCACCTTTACTTTTACCTTTTGATTTGTTACCACCACCGAATCCACCGAAGGCCATAATTAAATCCTCTTACATATTAAGTTTTTCGTGTACAGCTTTGATAACTGCATCCCTATGTGCTACTGCTGCCTTTAACGTATAAAAGCACTTACTATAATTATTACCGTTGAACCATATTGTCACCCTCCAACGTCGATTACCTTGCGGTAGTTTAACAATACACTTATAACCAGTTGAGTTATCCTTACGGTTATCCGTGTTGTAGGCATTTACTGTCTTAGTTGCTTCACGTAAGTTATCAGGTGCGTTATTCGCCTTATTTCTATCCTTGTGGTCAATTAACTCAGGTAAGTAACCATAATGGAGGAAGAATATAATACGATGCTGTTTCCAGTTAACCCCTTTAATCTGAACTACGCGATAACCATCCTTTACACCACGTAGACTACAACGTTTACCATTAGGTCTGAATAGTTCACCTTGTAGATTATAAGTAAAACCAACTAAAGCAGTAGTGTCCATTAAATCCTCCGAGTTACATCTTGATTACTTTGACGTGCCTTATCTAGCTGTTTCTTTAGATGCAGGATAACGTGATACTCACCTGCGTTTTCTGCAAAGTGTTCTATATCCATCCCCCTAGTGTACATACGACGAGGAAATAGCTTCTCCAACTTAGCTATAAGGTCATGACTCAACCCTAATTCTACTTGTGTTTCTATTACTGTTTCTGTTTTAACAATCACAGTAGGTTTATTAATTATTGCTTTATATAAATTCTTCAAATAAATCTTCATCATCATCACCCAGTAGTGGTTCTATAATACCCCAAGTCTTATTATCTTTACATATATTAATTAATTCTTTAGGTATCTCTGCTTGTTGTTGTACATAC
>UEXM01002646.1_pt1 | contig 12380 bp, 15 predicted proteins | sample 1796661 | NCBI WGS metagenome assembly UEXM01 (sample SAMEA4772469, study PRJEB27181) | metagenome | reverse complement strand
TGTTAATATTAAATATAGGTCGAGTTTGACCGCTACCCCAGGGCAGGATGCCCGCTAATGGAGAATATTATGAATACACATGCACAAAAGATTAACGCTCTTTATAAAGTTGCAGAAAGCAACTTTGTTACACTGCAAGAACGCCTGGAGAAGGCACTTGCAAAAGCACCTTTTTTCAAATCACAACTTGAAGCAGTAGTACATAGATTTCGTATTGAAAACTGTTGCCCACCAGCAGAGCGCGGGTGGACAAAGTTCGCAGATATCAATCTGTGTTCATCAATCCAAGTTCCTTTTAATAAAATCCAAATTGACGAGACTATGCAACGTGAACTTAACATGCGGCATATCCTTAAGATTCTAACATACTTTTCAGAGTCAATGGTCATGTCTATTCAGGTATACGAAGATCCTGAAAACCCAGGCAACTATATTGCGTGGGACGGGCAACATACAGCAATTGCACTTCATATTATCCTTACTAAAGTGTTTGGTGAACGTGCTGCTACTGCAACAGTTCCTGTGGTCATTTACAGTTCAACGCAAAAGTTAGAGATTCGCAAAAACTTTATTTTGCTGAACGGTGATGCAAAAGAGCAGTTAGAGCCCATTGATATCTATAAGCAGATGGTATATGGTGTAAAAGTTGATGGTGCTGATATTCCAGAATGGCTGGATACTGCACTTAAAAACGATTACCTTGCAGAAGCAGGCTTGTTTGCTACACATAAAAAGTTTGGCGATGAAGATAAAAATGGTGCAATTACATTGCTTGCTGATACACTTATGTCAAAGACGCTTAAAACTCGTAAACATCCAGAAGTAACTCGTATGTTTGCACAGTATTGGGCATACTTGAACGAGGAGCGACCAACTCGTGCTAAGGAAGTAAGACAGTTGTACGAATACTTTAACCTGTGCTATGAGCAAGACATTACTGTAGACAACGATTACTTGCTTAAAATGGTAGCCTTTACTAAAGAGTTTTTCGAAGCAAACTTTGGTGAGGACGGTGTGTTCTGGGACAAAGTGAAGATGGCATACACACGTTGGTATGCACAGGCTAATGCAGAGAGTTATGCAGAGTTTGGTCTTAAAGGGTTTAACACAGAGTCACGCACAGGTATTCCATTCCTGATTGCACAGATGAAAAAGTCAACAAATCTTAAGACTCCTAAGTTTACTCCAAATAACGGCTTTACTGTTGTAGCAGAGGACCTGTGGTCATAATGGCAAAGTTAAGAAAAAACCCTACTACTTTGAAAAGTACTGTTTGGATGAAAGAGCAGTACGAACAACCAAAGTATTGTATGTTAGAAGACTGTAGCAATGAAATAACACCTTATAAGGGTGCTGGACAAGATGTGCTATGTCATTTACATCAACTTGAGTGCGTAGAATACGGCGGAATGGGTAAACCTGACCGCCCACACACCTTTTACAGAGGATGGGAATGTAACACTTGTGGTTATGATCCTAGACAAGATCCTGTAATCCAAGAGATTGAAGATCCGTATCATCAGTTGCGTGTTGCTCGCGGCGTGATGCACGGTGATCATATCAAACTTAAAAGTCAAGGTGGCAAAGATACTGCTGAGAATATCAACACACTATGCTGTCGTTGTCATATGATTAAGACTTATAAGGAGCAGGATTACTTAGGAAATAAGCAAATTAACGATTAGCAATATTAGTCAATTGTACAAACAATGGACCTTTGTTAATAATATTTCTAAAATAATAACCTGCTTTTTGTTGTTCACCTTTAGCACGAATTTCTACTAACACTTTACCACTGGTACCATCCAAAATTCTTAATGTAGGATCTTGGGTAGGTGCCATTTGTGCAACAAGATTAAGTCCTTGTGCTTGTAAATCGTTAAGACGTTCTGCATCTAAAATATATGTACCTTTTTTAGTACCTGAGAATTGCTTAAGAACGACACCTTCTTCATCGCGGCGCATCCAATATTTCAATGCGTTTACAAGATTACTAACAAATTGATTTTCTTCTTGGTCTGTATCAAGTTGATCATTAATTGCATCAACTGCTTGCTCGTAGGCTTTTCTATATGCTTCAACATATTTGCCGCTGTTCCAAAGTTGTGCAAAACTTGCTTTGCCTGATTCTATATCAATTAGTTGTGCTCTGCCATGAACACCAAATAGTTCTTTGTTGATAATATCAAAACGCTCTTCGGCACTCAACTTACTTGCGCCGCCGCCAACTTGGTGCATTTGTTGTGTTGTGCCTGCTTTAATACTATAGCCTTTGTACTTGCGTTCGGTTTCATTATCAAAGTTAATATCAGTTTTAGTTTGTGTTTCACCACTAACACCGTCACCAATAACACTAACTCTATCGAACTTGCCATTTTTTTCGTACATATCTGCAAAACGTCCAGACTCTGCATTAGCATCGTCAATAACATCTCTAGCAATATTTTTAAGTTTAGCATAATCTGCAATTTTATCTAATTGTTTGAAAGCCGCAAATTGCTCAGATTTAAGTGAAAGCGTAACACGGAATTCATCAGCAATATCACTGTCTACTTCTTTTGCTTGAAGTACAAGTGTTTTACCATTTTCGATTCTGTTAACAATTGGATAAAGATCTGACAATTGTATTTGTTTACTTGGACGAGTAATCAATCTTACAAATGCCGCAATTGCATGAATACCTTCTGCAACTTCCCCGGCATTGAAAACGATCTGATCTGCAGGTGTGCCTTTTGCAATTTGTTTAATCTGCGGCGATTTAAAGATAAAACCTACCTGAACTTGATCAACTTCTTTTCCAGTTTGGTTTTGTCCTTTGCCTGCGATAGAATCGTTAACACTGGCTATTTGTTGTCCAGCAGTAGGCTGAAATGTAAATTGGCCTCGTTCGCCCATTTGAAATGATGTGTTTTGTTTAAGCATCTGATTAACAGCATCCACATAACCAGGAATACTGCTTAAATTAGATTTGCCAATAGATGCTTCTCGTAAAAATAATTCATTTAGTAACATAATAAATTATTTATCACAACAAAAAGGTTGACACATTTTGTATAGGTGTTATATTAATATAGTAAACAAAGGAGATGAGTATGCCGAAAAGTACCGAAAACACTAAAAACATTGATCTTCCAGTTGGTTTTGAAACTGTACCTGAAGAGGACTTTCAGGCCCGCGAGGCACTAACTACTGCCCGTGTTAAGATGCTGTTGAAGACTAGTTGGTTTGGCACAATGGCTACTCGTTTGCCGCTTGTTAACAGTGATGCTTGGTTATCAACAGCCGCAACAGATGGCAAGTATTTTTACTACAACTCCAAGTTTATTAACATGCTAAAGCCAGGAGAACTTATCTTCTTGTTTGGGCATGAAGTACTGCATAATGTATACGAGCATTTAGGTCGTAGCAAGCAGAACAAACACAATCCTACACTATCTAATATTGCCGCAGACTATTGCGTAAACAGAGATTTGAAAGACAATCGTATTGGTACGTTTATTACTACTGTGCCTGCATTGTATGATCGCAAGTATGATGGCATGAGCATGGAAGAAGTGTATGATCAACTTTATGAAAATGCTGACAAGATTAACATTGAAGACCTTGTGGATCAGTTGTTGGATGAACACCTGGATGATGAAGGTGACGGACAAGGCGGTGATGGGCAACCGCAAGAAGATGCAAATGGTAACCTTGTAAGTAAAAGCAAGCCCAAGTACAGCAAAGAAGAACGCCAACAAATTCGTGATAACATTAAAGAAAGCCTGTTGCAGAGTGCCGCTGGTGCAAGTGCTGGTGAGATGCCAGCAGGAGTAAAGCGCATTATTAAAGATCTTACAGAGCCTAAGATGCCCTGGCAAGAACTGTTAAACATGAGCATCCAAAGCACACTTAAAGGCGACTATTCGTTTATGGCTCGTAGTAAGAAAGGCTACTTCAGTGATGTAGCATTGCCTGGACAAACTCCAGAAGAAACTATTGACATTGCACTTTCAATGGATATGAGCGGCAGTATTTCAGATACTATGGGCAAAGAAATGCTCAGCGAAGTACGTGGTATCATGGAACAGTTCCAAGACTTTAAGATTAAACTATGGTGCTTTGATACACAGTGCTACAACTATGCAGAATTTACACCACAAAATATTGATGACCTAGATGATTATGTAATTCAAGGAGGCGGTGGCACAGACTTTGATGCTAACTGGAAATTTATGAAAGAAAATGAAATTCATCCAGAACGCTTTATAATGTTCACTGATGGTTATCCTTGGAATTCTTGGGGCGATCCAGACTACTGTGACACAGTGTTTATTATTCACGGCAGTGAGGATATTAAACCACCATTTGGCAACTATGCTTATTATGATGAAGGTAAATAGTATTATGATGAAAACAATTCTTACAATATGTGCTTTTGGTTTTTTAGGAGGTATTATCACCGGACAACCATTAATGGCGCAAGACAGACCCGCAGAACCAGCATGGGCCGCAAAGCCTGTGCAATGTTTGCCTATGAACGATGCATTTAAAATTGCATACGAGCGCGGACAGATGCCAGCGTTTGGCGGATTAGGTAAAAGTTCAAGTGTAAATTATGATTCTCCTTTGGATGTTTATGTATTTCTACATGTAAATTTAGAAGATCAAACATGGACAATATTTGAAGTCGACGATGATCAAGAAGGTGCATGTATAATAGGTTATGGAAAAACTGTAGAATTTGACAGTGATACACTGCAAAATCTAACTGCGCCCAAATCAGAACAATAAATAATAATAGCATATAATTATTGACATAAAAATCTATTTCAAATATAATACTAATAATGATATCAAAGACACAAGGAGATTCGAATGTCTGAAGAAAATACTCAGCCTGTGGAAACTGCAGAATCCACAGATGAACAAGTTTCAGCACCACAACTAGGCGTAAATGACCTAAAATTAATGGCTAATATTTTAGAAGTTGTTAGCAACCGTGGTGCTATTAAAGCAAATGAAATGGCAGCAGTTGGTCAACTATATAACCATTTAATGTCGTTTCTGGTTGCAAATGGTGCTGTAACAGCGCCGCAACAAGAAGTAGAAGGTGATGGCAATACAGACGAAGTGCCAGATGCAGGAAATCCAGGCGATATGGGTAAACTGCCACAAGGAGATGAATCAGATGATTAAGCATGTAGGCAAACACGCCGATAAACGTGTAGCAGTAATTTTTAGAACAGTGCCAGGAGAAGATCATATGGCATTGGTAACCTATCCCGACAGTTTAAAGCAACAAACACATGATGATTTAATGAATGCTATTCAAAGTGTAAAAGGACAAGAAGCAAATCATTTAGGTGAAGCACTGCACAGTATGATAGGAGCAGATGGTCAAACACTGCTTAACTCATTACACCGTGAAGGCTTTATGAAAAAGGTTCGCACTCAGGACATTATTATGATGCCTCGTCCAAATCAACCAGGTGCACGTTTAGATGAAATAAACAAAATTATTGCTGACCTAGAAACTGGCAGTGAAGCAGCACAAAAAGCGGCTGAACTAGATGCAAACGCAGGACTTGCTGATCCAGATAAAAAAGCAGCAGGTGTACAAGCGGCAGCACAAGCGGCTGGTGTACAGGCGCAGGGTGTGCTGGGTGATGCAGATATTGCTAGAAACCTTGTTACACAAGCAGAACAAATGCAAGCACAAGTGTCTACACTACAAGCAGAAGCAACTCGTCTTATGGAAGAAGCGGCACAATTAGATCCAAGTCTCGCTGCTAAGAAAAAGCGTGGGCGTCCTGCTAAAGCAAAAGCCTAATACAAATGCAATGTCAGGAAAAAACTGGTTACTACATATACCAAGATTTCCTGACAATTTGTCTTGGACTGTATTAGAACTAAAGAATATATTCGATAACAATAATAAACATTGTGAAATTATAGATATAAACCATCGAATTTACAAACAGTTTTTCGATACTGCACAATGGAACGACATTGATAATTTCGGTGTATTAATTAAAAGTCCTATCCCACTTTATAAAATTGCAAGAGCAATACTTCAAGAATTAAAACATATACAACACAATGATAACATCTTTATTAATGTTTTTAGTACTGAAAGCAGAAGTTGGTGTGAACTTATATGTGCATTAATAAAAAGATTCAAACAAAATCGTATTTTTATTGGCGGTAACGGAGTATACGCACCAGGAGAAGCAGAACAACAAAGCGAATGGGCAGATTACTTGTTGCAATACAAACTAGTTGATGCTGTATTTTTAAATCAAGCAGATACAACCCTTGTACAAGCAATGAAGTGCGATTTTAATGTCCAAGGAAAAATTTATCTTGCTAGTAAAAGTTTTCCTAAATTAGGATTTTTACCTAAAGAACTTGTACAAGATCCACTACAGGATCATAGAATTTATGACAGTGCTTATATTAGAGAAGATTTAGATCACCCGGCACTGCAAGGCGGATTACTAGACATAGAATGGGCACCGAAGATCCATTTTACTTTAGGCTGTGTAAAGCAGTGTACATTTTGTGATGTCCCTGTACTTCAACCCTGGGTAATGAGACCTGTTGACGAAGTTTTAGCAGAGTTTCGTCATTATGTAACAACCACAGGACGTAGACACTACTTTTTGGGTGATAGCACAATAAATGGTAGTACAAGTGCATGGATGCGTTTGCTTGAAGGCATGTATAAATTACAACAAGAACTTGGTCCAATATATTGGAATAGTCAAATGGCAATAAAGCCTGCCAGTAGAACAAGCGAAGAAGAGTTTGAACTTATGGGCAAAACAAACTTTCATGCAAGTCCCGGAATGGATCATGTAAGTGATAGTGTATTGCATCATATGCGTAAAAAATATACCTGGGAAGATGTTTTATACTACATAGACATGTATGCAAAACATGGTGTGTGGATTAGAGATTGTTTATGGATTGTTGGATATCCTACTGAAACACAAGCAGACTTTGAACAATACACAAAACTAATACGTCGTTTGGAAAATAAATCTCATACGTTTGTAAGTAATGTTGTAAATGTATGTTATATAAATCGTAACAGTGCTTTACTTGATATTGTAGATATTGATTGGCGAGATCCTAATCGTTGGACTTGTAAAAACAGTACACCAGATTTAAGACTAGAAAGAAAACGTTGGCTCGACAATGAATTCGATAGACTTGGAAAATACAAATATAAAATTAACGATACATACAAGCGAGCAATGAGATGAATCTGTGTTTCAATGCAGAACTAGCGCCTTGTGTAGAAGTTGCAATGAATGGCAAAGAGTTATTCCGCGGCAATGCCAAAGACCAGTTTAGCGTTGCATGTCCAAATAGAAAAGGCAAATTAACAATAAAAATGTATAACAAAGATCCTCGCACTCAGCCGGCGGGAAAAGACACGCATATAAAATTAACACAGATTGAATTTGATGAATTAGTGTTAGATGAAACAGAGATATATAAATTATATAATCCACAGGTGCGAGGAGATAAAACATTGTATCTTGGATTCAACGCACCAGATTGTTTAGAATTAACAATAGAACATCCACATAATATAATAATAAAAAGACTTGCTCTTATAAAGTAAAGGTAATATAATATGAGTATGAAAGTTAAACTAATAAGTTACAGTAATCCAGTTGAAAATTTTGCTGAAGAGGGGATAGATAATGTGCAGGAATTAATTGCATATTGCGCTCGAGTAAGCAATCCTTCAGCACAAATCAACACAGAAACAAGTGAAAAACTTATACGCTATTTGGTAAAGCATCAGCATTGGTCACCATTAGAAATGGTCAGTGCTTGCCTTGAAATCGAAACTACGAGAGACATAGCACATCAAATTGTACGTCATCGCAGTTTTAGTTTTCAAGAGTTTAGTCAGCGTTACGCTAATCCAGTTGAGGACTTGGCATTTGTAAGCCGTGAAGCAAGACTGCAAGATTTAAAAAACAGACAAAATAGCATCGAAACAGATGACGAAGATCTAGCAAGTCAATGGCGTATTCAACAAGATAAAGTGGTAATGGCAAGTAGTAAAGCCTATGAATGGGCCATTAAAAATGGCATTGCTAAAGAACAAGCCCGTGTAGTTCTTCCAGAAGGATTAACAAAAACTCGTTTATATATGAACGGTACTCTACGCAGTTGGGTTCATTATATTGAATTGCGTAGTGCAAATGGTACACAAAAAGAGCATATGGATATTGCAAAAGAATGTGCCAAAGTAATCGCAGAAATATTTCCACTAGCCGCAACTCTTTAAGGAGACATACGTATGGGTGCTAAACATCCTCAGGCTGTAATTGATCAATTACAGTGCAATAAAAATGAATTTATAATTGCAGCAAGTTATCTTGTTAGAACAGGAGTTGTTAAAAGTCCTGGAGATGCAATTCGTTATATGGAAGAAAATGACACCAGTGTGCCTGAAGTTATCGAACAATTTATTACAAGCAAGCAAACTAAAATTATTGTAGAAACCGAAGAAGATGAAGATCAAACTGAGTGACTTTGTAGATATTGATCTTACAAAAATCACACGATCTACTAGAAAAGATCACAGTTACATACTAGGACCCAGTGTGCAAAAGTTCGAACAGGCTTTTGCTGAATACACTGGGGCCGAAGCCTGTGCAGCAACAGGAAATTGCACTGATAGTTTGCGCATGTGTTTACAAGTATTAGGCATTGGGCCAGGCAGTCGCGTTGCTGTTCCAAGTTTTACTTGGTTAAGCACTGCAGAAGTTGTTAAACAATTGTATGCACAGCCTGTATTTGTAGACGTCGACGATAGTCTTTGCATGAACACTGAGGATTTATTGCGTGTAATTACTAGTGTAGATGCAGTTATATATGTAAACTTGTTTGGCAATGTTGCAGAAATTGATGCAATAAAGAGAATTGCAGGTAGTGTTCCTGTAATTGAAGATAATGCACAAGCATGCGGAGCACTGTATAAAGGCGATCCGTTAGGTGCAACAGGTGTAATTAGTTGTTATAGTTTTTATCCTACAAAAAATCTAGCCACACTTGGAGATGCTGGAGCAGTTACAGGGCCAGACTATTTTATAGAACAAATAAAACAATTACGCAATCATGGACAGACTAACACAAAGTTTCGTGCAGAAGGCGTAGGGTGGAACAGTAGAATGGATAGTATTCATGCTGACATATTGTTGCATGAGTTAAAATATTTAGATGATAGAAATAAAAGACGCAGAGAAATTGCTGAACAATATAACGCAGAATTAGATTTTGTCAAGCAGAGAATAAACCAAGATTGCGAACCTGTTTGGCATCAATATGCTTTACTTACAAACAAGTTTACACAATTGGAAGACATTCAAACAAGAAGTTACTACAACACACCTATTCATAAACTGAATACATATAATACAGGTCAACAATTACCACAAACAGAATACTATAGTAAAAATAATATTTGCATTCCTGTGCATCCTTACTTAAAAGACAGCGATGTACAGTACATTATACAAGAGGTTAAAAAGTGCGCATAGCAGTTATAGGCACAGGCAGATGGGGTACTAATATTGCAAACACAGTTGAACAAAAATATGACTGTGTTCGCATTGATCTTGGTGACAGTGTCAATTATGATTATGATGCGGCTATTATTGCAACTCCTGCACCTACCCATCATTTTTTAGCAAATGAACACCTAGCAAAAAATATTCCTGTATTAATTGAAAAACCTGTTAGTATCCTAAATGAAACTGTACAACATATTTGTGACGTTGCTAAAAGCAATAATACAGTATGTCAAGCAGGGCATATACTATGTTTTACTCCTAATACACAATGGATTAAAAACAGTTATCCTCTGGATACATTAAAAATGTTTGAAAGTCGTAGATTAAATTGGGGCACTATTCCGCAAGGAGATGTAGATTTAGCACTACATCTAAGTGTGCATGATCTTGCACTACTGGATTATTTAAAGGGCGAAGAAATACAAAGTGTACAAAAGTTTAGTGAATTTACTACAGAATGTATAAATGCAGACTACGCTATATGGAAAATAGATTACAATAGTTTTAGTGCAATGTTGCATGCAGGTTGGCACTATCCTCAGAAGTGTCGTAGTGTAACACTGATAGGCAAAACACAAAGCGTATTTGCAGATGATAATACAGACACAATTGATGTTTATGAAGGCAGATATCTTAACAGTTTGACTACAGATCACAAAGAAACTATTACACACGACGATGAATTGACTCCGCTTGCAAAACAAATTGATAACTTTGTGTTTAGCATTATGACAAATAACTTGGAAAGCATTAATGGCATTAGCCATATACGCAGAGTATATAATAACTTGGAGAAATTACGAAATGTATAAACGTATTCTTGCAATTGGTGCACATCCAGACGATGTTGAACTTGGCTGCGCTGGCACACTGTTAAAGTTTAAAGCACAAGGCGCAGAAGTAGACATTGTTGTTTCCAGAGATGACAATGCTCCTCGTCCTAGTGTTCACAGAGATAGAGCACAAATGCAAAAAGAATATCAAGACAGTGAAAAGGTTCTAGGTATTCCGTTTAATATTATGAAAAATCCATATGACGAAACAGGCAGACCAAGACTAGAATGGAACAATGCTAGTATTACACAGATGGACGAAGTAGTAAATGCCAAAGATTATGATCTAATCATTACCCACAGCAAAGGCGATCATCACAACGACCATCAAAATACATTTAATATTGTCAACAGTAGTTTACGCAGATACAGAGGCGAGTTTTGGTGCATGGAAGGCGGCCCATACAGCAATAAGAATAAAATCTTTAATCCCACAGTGTTTGTTGACATTTCGGACTTGATTGAAAAAAAGTTAGATAGTATAATGTGTTATACAAGTTACTTCGATGAGACATTATTACATAATATCCGCGGACTAGCAGCATATCGTGGACAAATGTTAGGTGTAGAGTATGCAGAAGCATTTGATTTACAGTACAGGAATATACGATGAAAAGAATTCTTATTTTAGGTGGACACGGGTTTATTGGTAGTCACACTGCTAACGTGCTAAAAGCACAAGGACATACAATAGGGGTAGTAGATTGCTATCACAAATACTATACTTTTCCAAAAGATGAATATGATTGTGTACTAGAACAACGGCAGACGCATTGCGGTGCAGATCAAGTATTCCCAGGACAAATTGAGGATCCTGTGTTTATGGAAAACACATTTAAACAGTTTAAACCAAACATTGTTATTCATGTTGCTACATATCCAAATGCTTACATGGTTAAGCGTAACGTGATTGATGCAACAGGTAATATGATAACTGCTACTGCAGTAACACTGGATCTGTGTGTAGAACACAATGTGGAACGTATTGTGTTTGCTAGTAGTAGTATGGTATATGGTGACTTTACTAGTGATGCGCCTGTTGAAACAGCAAGAACAGATCCTCTTACACTGTATGGTAGTTACAAACTACAGGGCGAAAAAATGTGTCAGATTTGGCAACGTGAAAAAGGATTAGAATATACTATCCTACGCCCTAGTGCCTTGTACGGAACAAGAGATATGATAGTGCGTGTAATTAGTAAACTAGCAGAAGCAGCACTTACCACTGGAGAACTGCGTGTACAAGGTCCTGATAATAAATTGGACTTTAGTTGGGTGGAAGATGTTGCTAGTGCTTTTGCTACAGCCGCTACACACAAAAATTGTGCTAATGAAATTTTTAATTGCACTAGGGGCAAAGGTCGCACTATTATGGAAGCCGCTGAAATGGTACAAGCACGTTTAGGCGGAAGTATTACTACACTACCGCATGATGATTTCTACCCTAATAGGGATACACTTACTAGCAACAAACTAAAAAATTGCACAGATTGGAATCCTCGCATGGATATTGAAAGAGGTATTCCGCAGTATTTAGATTGGTTATTGGAACAACCCTACACAAAGAAACTACCACGTTATGAAAGCATTTAATTTAGATAGACACTGGAACGAAGTATGTGGCAAGGTATCACGTCTTGCTAATAAACAAATGTGTAAAGGTGTATTTCAACGTGGCGAACTAACACTGGAACTTGAACAGCGTATCTGTAAATTAACAGACCGCAATTTCTGTGCAACCTATGGCAGTGGTACTGCAGCATTAACGCAGGGTTTGCGTAACCTTAATTTACCCAAAGGCACAGAGGTGCTAGTACCTGCATACACATGGATTAGCACTGTAAGTGCAATTAGTCTTGCAGGACTAAAGCCTGTATTTTGTGATGTAGATGCTTTTTATCATATTGATTTAGCAAAAGCGCAAAGCAAAATAAATGATAATACTAGAGTGTTATTGTATGTTACA